>Ga0209929_1000437_pt1 | contig 15455 bp, 22 predicted proteins | sample SalPon2_C_H2O_MG_2_FD_185731 | JGI IMG/M metagenome (GOLD analysis project Ga0209929, IMG submission 185731) | Salt pond water microbial communities from South San Francisco under conditions of wetland restoration - Salt Pond MetaG SF2_C_H2O_MG... ... | reverse complement strand
CTTTGGTGACATCAGAGACAGTGATGACTTTCACGAGTGGGCAGAAGAACAACCTAAATGGGTGCAGGAGGCACTATACGAGAATGACAACGATGCAAAATCTGCCGCACGAGCAATTGACTTATATAAGTCAGATAGAAATATTAGCAAAGCAAAACCAAGCAAGAATGCTAAAGGTGCTGCTGAAGCGATTAGCACGAAAAATACGAGGTCTAAGCCACAAGAGAATGAGGCTTCTACCTATCTAAGAGAATCTCAAGTACAAAAGATGTCTCCTCAAGAATATGAGAAGCAATCTGACGAAATCATGGAAGCTATCCGTAGTGGTAAGTTTATCTATGATATATCTGGCTCTGCTAGATAAAAACTGTTGACAAAGAAATATTTATCAGTATAACTATAGTCAACACGTGTAGATGGAATAGCTATCTGTCTACACAAATTCCAGCAAACGAACAAAGTCTTCGGATTACCTGATGAATTTGGCCTGTTGAAAGTTTAGGCGGCCACCTTAACTGAATGCACACCCAATGAAGTTAGCCTCTAATAGTCTTGTGAGTTTGTATCTGTAACAATGCTAATAACTTAGGAGAACATATCATGGCATTTACATCCGCAGCCGGGTATGGTAATCTTCCTAACGGTAATTTTAGCCCAGTTATTTACAGCAAACAGGTACAACTTGCTTTCCGCAAGTCTGCCGTTGCTGAAGCAATTTCAAACTCCGATTACTTCGGTGAGATTGCTAACATGGGTGATTCCGTTAAGATTATCAAAGAACCCGAAATCTCAGTTCAGGCTTATGCACGTGGCACACAAATCACTGCACAAGACCTAGACGATGAAGACTTCAGCCTAACAATTGACAAAGCTAACTACTTTGCATTTAAGGTTGATGACATTGAAGAAGCACATTCACATGTGAACTTCCAATCACTAGCATCTGACCGTGCGGCATACCGTTTGGCTGACCAGTTTGACCAAGACGTTCTTGGCTACTTGTCAGGTTTCAAGCAGTCTGCTTTACATGCAAATGCTGACACAGCCAATGACGTTGTAAACGGTTCAAAAGCTGTAACAACTGCAGGTTCTGACGAACTACTTGCAAGTATGAAGCTAGACGCTACAGACTTTGCAGGAACAGGCGTAGCTGGACAGAGTATCTCTATCCTTCCACGTACTGGTGCTGGTGCTGTACCTACAGGTAATGGTGAAGCAAACCCATTACAGGTTATTGCACGTATGTCACGTTTGCTAGACCAACAGAATGTTGACACAACAGGTCGTTGGATGGTCGTTGACCCAGTATTTATTGAAGTTCTAAAGGACGAAGATTCACGTCTTCTAAATGCAGACTTCGGTGGTTCTGGATTGCAGAACGGTCTTGTTTTAAATAACTTGCATGGTTTCCGCATTTATCAATCTAACAACCTTCCATCAGTTGGAACAGGTTCATCCACAACAGGTGGTATGAATGCATCTAACTACGGTGTGATTGTTGCTGGACATGATTCCGCTGTTGCTACTGCAGAGCAAATCAACAAGACTGAAACATATCGTGACCCTGACAGCTTTGCTGACATTGTACGTGGTATGCACTTGTATGGTCGCAAGATACTTCGTCCTGAAGGTCTTGTAAACGCAATCTACAACTTGGCATAGGGGAGACTTAACAATGGCTGTACTTTCACAATCCGTTGCTAAAGGTGTTCGTGTATACGAAGCTGAAGTAACTCTTCCTACTGCATCTGGCACAGTAACTGCTATTAGCATTCCTGCTAATTGTTTGGTACTTTCTGCTGGTTGTGTTGTAACTGAAGCATGTGCTGGTTCATCTGCTCACGTTGCTGACCTATCAATTGGGTCTGCAGATATCGTGACTGCACTAGACCTTCAAGCTGGTTCACTAAATGACATCATCACAGAAGCGGCTGTTCCACAAGGAACAACTGCTGCCGATACTATTGACGTTGTTTCAACTGTCACTGGTACTGGTACTGCTGGTAAAGTTCGTGTCTTTGCACTTGTTGTAGACATGGATGCTCCACGTACTGCTGATGAAGTAGACCGTGACACACTTGCTTAATTAACATAAGGGGGCAGGGCAACTTGCCCCTTTACACTTAACATTTTATATGGAGAAAATAAATGGCTATTACAACTGCAATGTGCAATAGTTTTAAGCAAGAGTTACTTGGCGGTTTACACGATTTAGATACCGATTCAATTAAACTTGCGCTTATTAAAGAATCCCCAAGTGGTACATATGATGCTTCAACAACTAACTATTCAGATGTAACTGGTAACTCAGACGAGGCATCAGGTACAGGATATAGTGCTGGTGGTCAAGCATTAGGTAGTGCAACAATTTCACTGTCAGGCTCAACTGCTATTGTTGACTTTGCTGATGAAGTATTTTCAGATGTAACAGTATCTGCTGATGGTTGTATTATTTATAACACTGCCAACTCAAATTCAGCTATTGCTGTTATAGATTTTGGTGGAACAGTTAGTGCTACTGCTGGTGACTTGACTATTGAATTTCCTGCCGCTGGTGCTTCTACTGCTATTATTCGTATAGCATAAGGAGTAATACGGTATGTCCGTTACTATAAATCAAGCTAACTATGGTAGTGCGGTTTACGGTACGGCTAAATATGGTTTATTCTTTGTTACCATAAATAACGGTGTATCAGCAACGGGTGCTATAGAATCTGTCAGTATTGGTGGATTTGAAGTTGATATATCAGAAGCATTAAACAGCGTAAATGCTACTGGTACTATAGGTACTGTTACAGCAACAGGTAAAGCTACAACAACATTAACAGGTGTGAGTGCTACTAGTGCAGTAAACACTGTAACTGCTACAGGTAAAGCTACAACCACGTTAACGGGTGTAACATCTACAGGAGCAGTTGGAACATTTACAATTGCTAACACTGTTAGCCCTTCAGGTGTATCAGCTACAGGTGCTGTAGGTACAGTAGAAGAAAAACCAACTGAAGTATTAACAGGCGTAAGTGCTACTGGTGGTATCGGTACATTTACAATAGCTAATACAGTAGGTCCTGATGGAATTGTAGGTACAACAAATACACCTGCTGTTCAACCTAATGTAACAGAGATTATAGCAACAGGTGTAGATGCTAACGCTATACTAGGCACAATAGATGTTACTAGTGGTATACGTAAGTTAATAGGTAGTGTAAGTGCTACAGGCACTATCGGAACACTCACTGTTAACATTACAGAAATAATATCTGGCGTATTTGCTACTGGTTCTACAAATACTGTTAATATAGGAAATAGTGTCACTTTAACTGGTGTTACGGCAACAGGTGAAGTTGGTACAGTAGAAGATAAACCTACTGAGATATTAGATAGTGTATCAGCTACAGGTAGTATTGGTACAGTAGCAATATCAAATACCATAGAACTAAACGGTGCTTCAGGCACAACTAATACTCCGTCACTACAACCAAATATAACAGAAATACTTACAGGCGTAAGTGGTACAGCATCTACTAATAGTGTAAATATTAGATTTGGTGTAACACAAATAGTAGATGGCGTAAGTGCTACAGGTGCAATTGAACCTGTAACTGTTGGCGGTTTTGAAGTTGATATTAAAGAAATAATAACTACTGGAGTATCAGCTACAAGTGCGCTAGGAACTATACAAGAAAATTTAACAGCTAAACCTACTGGTGTGGATGCTACAGCTTCACTAGGAACTACACGAGAAAACATAGTAGAAAATATACCTTCTCAGGTAATAACAGGTTCAGCAGGTAATGTAGGCGTAGGTGTAACACCCACAATTGTAGGTGTAAGTGCTACATCAAATGTAGGCATAATTGAAGCAAGAACACTAGAAGCATTAGAATCTGTATCTGCTACAATTTCTGTTGGTTCTGTAACAACTACTACTTCTGCTGGTTTAGAAGGTGTAGAGGCTACTGGTGGTGTAGGCACACTAGCTTTAAGTTTTGATAAAGTAATAGCAAGTGTTGATGCTACAGGTGCTATAGGCACACTACAAGTTAATGTTAAGAAAATACTTGATAGTGTTTCAGCTACTATTGATGAAGGCATAGTTACAGCAACAGGCGTAGCATTTGACTTTGAAGCTGTAAAAGAATTATATGACAGAAGCAGAACAGTTTATGTTGAAGGTTTCACACAGGCATCCTCAGAAAGAACTGTGTACGTACAAAGAGAAATAAGAAAAGTTTATGTAGAGCGAGTATCTACATCAGCAGAACGAAGAGCAAGAGCCTCAAAAGCGGCATAGGAGATATGGATGTCATTTCGTTGGCCTGTTAAAGACCCAGATGAAACATTAGATTATAGTATAGATTGGTCAAGGTTTCTTGGAAGCAATACAATTGATACTATTGTCTGGTCTGTACAAACATCTGAAATAGGTAAAACTACATTAGCATCAGGTCAAACCTTGACTACTGCTTCGGGTAGTGCTGTTACAGACGATATACAAAATGTATCTCAAACTAATACAACCACTGTTGCTACAATAAATGTAGGTGGTGGTGTATTGAATAGAGAATACATCTTTACTTGTACAATGACAGATAATACAGCTAGTGTTGCAGAACGTACCGTTAAACTTGTAATAAGAGAAAAATAATGGCATATGAATTTCTTGAACTTGTAAATGAAATCAACAGGCGTGTAAACGAAGTTGAGTTGACTTCAAGTAACTTTGCTAGTGCTACAGGTTTTTATGCACACAGTAAGGATGCTGTCAATGCCGCAATCAGATATATTAATCAGGCAGAATATAGTTGGCCTTTTAATCATGTAGAACAGGAAGATGTTCTTTCATCAGCCGTAAGCAGATATGCTTTTCCTCACGATTCAAAAGTAATAGACTTTAATAGTTTCCGAATAAAAGAAAGTTCTACATTAGGCAACAGTACACAAAGACTTGGTACATTAGCCTATGAAGAGTATCTTGATAAATATATAGAACAAGAATACACCACCGATTCTGCATTGCGTGGTGTTCCTTTATATGTAACACATGCACCATCTCTTGAATATATAGTAAGTCCTACACCAGATAAAGCATATACTCTTGTGTATGAATATTATCGCATTCCTGTAGACCTAGACTTATACGATGATGTACCAATTATACCAGAAAGATTTAAACATATTATTGTAGATGGTGCTATGCACTATGCATATTTGTTTAGAGGTAATACACAAGATTCACTTGTAATGAAAGAAAGATTTGAAGAAGGCATTAAGAATATGCGTTCTATGCTTATTAACCGTTACCATTATGTAAGGTCAGGTATGATTGTGCGAAGCGGTACATCTAATAACGTAGTTTCAAGGCTTGCAAATTAATGGCAGATAGATGGCAAACCTATTCTGTTGAATATAAGGGTGGGTTGATTACTAACCTATCACCTTATCAACACGGTATACAAGCACCGGGGTCTGCTCGTATCTTACGTAACTTTGAACCTTCTGTGTTTGGTGGATATCGTAGAGTAGAAGGTTTTGAAAAGTTAGGTGGTACAAGTACTAACATACCTGTTGTTCCAAACACAGGTTTAATTCGTGGTGTATTTAAATATGGTGCTAACATCTACGCATGTAGAGGAGATGATTTATTTTTCTGTGATGGATTAGCCGCTACAAGTTCATGGACACAAGCTACAGATAATGCTACATACAGCAGTGCAGGTGTTACAATAGGTGGTTCAGGCAAGGTCAGATTTTTAAAGTATGACTTTGATGGCACAGAAAAGTTAATGGTTGTTGATGGTACAGGTAAGCCATTTAGATTTGACGGTACTACATTTGAGCAATTAACATCACTACCTGCAGATACATCTGGTGCTACTCAGATTATTAATTTTAAGAACCATATATTTTTAGGTGTAGGAAATAAATTAGTTTACTCAGCACCTTATGAAGACGATGACTTTAGTATTGCTAATGGTGGTGGTGTAATAAATATAGCTGACCCGATTACAGGTCTTGTAGTATTCCGTGAGCAGTTAGTCATATTTAGCAGAAGTACAATAAATGTTTTAACAGGTAACAGTGTATCTGACTTTGTACTACAGCCTGTATCAAGAAATCTTGGATGTGTTTCTGAAGACACTATACAAGAAATAGGTGGTGACATTATATTCTTAGGTCCTGATGGATTGAGATTATTTAATGCTACGGATAAAATTGGTGACTTTGGACTTGCTGTAATATCTAAACCTATTCAGACAGAAATGCTAGACTTAACATCATCTAGCCCCGGTGGTTTTGCTAGTACAGTTATCAGAGAAAAAAGTCAATATAGAATATTTGGTTATAATTCTACATACCAGAATAGTGCCGCAAAAGGTGTGGCAGGTACACAACTACAAGAAGGTATACAGTGGAATGATTTACGTGGCTTCAATGCATATGTAGTATACAGTGAGTATGACTTTGGTGCTACAGGTGCTTCAGAAGTAATATACTTTGGAAATGCTACAGGCTATGTATATCAGATGGAACAAGGTAACACACAGGATGGCGCACATATTGCTGCTACGTTTGCTACACCATTTACACCTATATCTGACCCCGAAGTACGTAAGACATTTTACAAAGGAACTACATACTTAGATGTTAATGGAGCATTTGATTTAGAATATTCACTGAAGTTTGACTTTGACCAACCAACAACAATACAACCAGATTCTGTACTGACAACTGATTCTGCCGCTTCAGTAACATTTGGTGAAGGTATTTATGGCACATCTTTGTTTGGTAATAAGCAGAAAGCTATATACGAAGTACAAACAATAGGTTCAGGTTTTACAGTATCTATTTTGTACGAAACAACAGGTGCTGGAACAGACGCAGTATTTTCAATAGATTCCGCAACATTAGAGTATGCAGTAAACGATAGGAGATAAATATGGGTACAGGTTATACTCGTAATGATACTGGCAATAACATTGCTGACGGTAACGTAATTAATGCATCAGACTTAGATGGTGAGTTTGACGCAATTGTTGCTGCCTTTAATGCAAGCACAGGTCACAGTCACGATGGTACAACAGGAGAAGGACCTCAGATAGGTGCGTCAGGCATTGCTAACAATGCTGTTGCGTTAGGTACAAAGACTACAGGAAACTATGTAGCAACTATTGTGGGTGGTGTTGGTGTTGATTCAACAGGTGCAACTACAGGCGAAGGTATTGCACACACACTGTCTATTGATTTAAATGAACTGACAACTTCAACATCAGATGGTGATGGTGATTTCTTTGCTGTAGTAGATACTCTAGGCAATCAAAAGAAACTTACCAAAGGTAACATTGCTCTTTCAGGTTTTAATAATGACAGTGGCTTTACTACTACATCAGGTACTGTAACGTCTGTTGGAACTACTGGTACAGTAAATGGTATTACTCTTACAGGCACAGTTACAAGCAGTGGCAATCTAACTCTTGGTGGTACATTAGGTAGTATTACAGTTAGCCAACTTGCAGGTAGCGCAGTCACAACTAGTGCAGAATCTTTTGCAGACAATGACACTACATTGATGACAAGTGCCGCTATTAATGACAGAATAGAATCATTTGGTTATACAACAAATACAGGTGACATTACTGGTGTAACAGCAGGAACTGGTTTATCAGGTGGTGGAGCATCTGGTGCTGTAACACTGGCTGTAGACTTATCTGAACTTACTGATATGACAGCAACTATGGTTGGTACAGATGAGTTTATTGTACTAGATAATGGTGCAGATAGACGTAAAGCCGCTAGTGAGATAGGCTTATCAATATTTAACAACGATAGTGGATTTACAACTACATCAGGTACAGTAACAAGTGTCACATTTGGTGCAGGTAACTTGATTGATATATCAGGCACTAATCCTATTACAAGTTCAGGTACTGCAACAATTAATGTTGACTTATCTGAGTTGACTACATCTACAACAGATGGTGATGGTGACTACTTTGTAGTTGTTGATACATCTAATAACCAACGTAAGCTGACTAAAGCTAACATTAACTTGTCAGGATTTAACAATGATGCAGGATTTATTACATCTTCTAGTACATCCTTGCCAATTGAAAACTCAAGTAATGTAACACAGTTTACTGCAACCAATTCTACAGGACTACAGTTTGCGGCTGGTGGTTCTGCTAGTGTCTCATTTGATGCCGCTAACAGGCGTGTTACTTATACCGTAACAGAAACAGACCCTGCTGCTTTAGCATTTGCTATAGCATTAGGTTAAATATCGCTTGACAAAACAATTAATTTGTGGTATAATTATATATAATTAGGAGTATAAATAATGGCAAACGCTTTCTTATCAGAAACGGATACTGGTATAGGCACATCACCTGCCACTGTTTTTACATGCCCATCATCCACTGAAACAACTATTATTGGTTTAAGTGTTGCTAACATTGTAACATCACAGATACTTGTTGATGTACAATTAGATGCATCAAATAGAACTAGTGGTTCAGAAGACAGTGTGTATCTTGTAAAGGATGCACCTATTCCTGTTGGTGGTTCGTTGGTTGTAATCGGTGGCGACCAGAAAGTTGTATTAGAACCGGGTGACACAGTTAAAGTGACATCCAATACAGCTTCATCTGCTGACGTTGTTCTTAGTCATCTTGACATTACATAAGGATAAATAGTATGGCTTATATTGGTGGTATACCCACAGCAAACTTTACAGACATACCTGTAGTAGAAAGATTTAATGGTGATGGTTCTACTACATCATTTACCATGTCTCGTACAGTAGGTAATGACCAAGAATTAATTGTGTCAGTAGATGGTGTTATTCAAGATACAAATAAATATAGTGTGAGTGGTACGACACTTAGCTTTACTACTGCACCTTCAACAGGCACTGGTAATGTTTTTGTAAACTTTCTGGGTCTTAGCATAGCTACAGTTACACCTCCAACTGCTAACAAGTCTGACTTCATAGGTGGTGGTATGTTTCGTGTAAATGATAAAACAGTAGGTACGGATGTTACAGTAGGTGGTGCAGAGAATGCTAGTGCTACTGGTCCTATCACAGTAGGTTCGGGGATAACGCTTGATGTAGAATCAGGTGGTACGTTGGTGATAATATGAGTACATTAAAAGCAGATACAATCGTAGCATCAGACGGCACTAGCCCTGTAACGCTGACGAAACAGAGTGCAGCAAAGGCTTGGAACTCATTTAACGGTACAGGAACTATTGCCTTTATAAACAGTTTTAATGGAAGTTCTTTAGTAGATTCTGGAACAGGTGAATATGATGTAAATATAACAAATGCTATGGACAGTATAAATTATTCTATTTTAGCAAGTAATGGCTTACATACTGCCCATAATGCCGCTAATACCAACTGTTTTCAAAATACATCTAGTCAATATTCTACAGTACACTGGGAAAATAATGGCAGACAAGATATAACCTATATGTCTGGTCAGATACACGGAGACTTAGCATGAGTGAAATCATTACAGACAAACTCACTGGTAAGACTTCTGCTGGTGATGTGGACGTTACCTCTGAGGGCGGTGCGGTTACAATGCAACTGCAACAGGGGTTGGCAAAGGCTTGGGTAAACTTTAATGGTACTGGAACTATTGCGGCACGTGACAGTTTGAATTTGGCTAGTTTGTCAGACATGGGAACAGGAGATTACAATTTAAGTTTTAGTAATTCATTTTCCGCAGCTACATACATGGTATCAGGAAGCGCATCAGGTAATGCAGATTCCATTAGAGGTTACACTGGTTTTATGGCGGCAGACCATTCAAATGCCCCTGCAACTGGTTCTTTAAGGGTTAAATTTGGCTTAGGTTCTACTGGAAGCGCAAATGGACAGCTTTACGATAGCGTTTATAGTATGGCAGGAACACACGGAGACTTAGCATAATGGCTGGTACAATTATAGCAGATACACTGACCCATTCAACCGCAGGGTCTGTTACTACTGATTATGTTGTTAATGGTAGTGCGAAGGCTTGGAGTAGATATGATGGCACTAGTTTAACAAGTGATGCTGACTTAGTAGGAGTAGGTGATTCTTTTAATTATACTTCAATAGTAGATGGTGGCACAGGCACATACACTTTTACTTTTATAAACAGTATGTCAAGCGTTAACTGGTCTGGTAGTGCTTTAGGAAAACATGATGATAATTCAACCAATGATGCTGATAATAGACAAAGTATTCTTATGTACGCAATAACGGCTTCTAGTTTTATTACTTTGGCTAGTGAAACTTCAGCAGCTACATTAAATGATTCAGCACTTGGTCATAATCAAGTATTTGGAGACTTAGCATAATGACAACAACACCACAATTTAAAGGCACACATTTATTTGACAGACTATGTTGGGCTAAAGAAAACCTAGACGGAGTGCAATCAGACTACCGTGTAGTGTATGAAGACAACATAGATGAATGTTCAAAGATACTTGTACCTGACCCTAACTGGATGGCTTGTGCATTGCAAGGCGGTATATTACCACCAGTGTGGGTATATTGGGAACTAAAGAAAGATGAAGCACAACCTGACTTCAAGAAACATACTCGTGGATATCTGTTACATAATACAGAACCAATGGAAGCTATGACTGAAGAACAGGCAATAGAATACCTTATTCAGAAAGATGTGCCAGAACATGTCTGGATGAATTGGGATGAAGGTAATCGTCCTAAGATGGTTATCTGTAGGAAGAATCAACTTCCTGCAACTAGAGAATGGCGTAACTCTTGGCGTATTAGCGAAGATGTTACCGTTATAGAAGAAGCAGCATAACTTATAGGAGAATTAAATATGGCTGTAGCAACTTACATTGTTGACAAGGACGGTAATCAAGCAAATGCCGCTAGTGTAACCGTACCTTCAAATAGAGACTTTCGTGGTGCTTGGACACTAAGCGGTAGCGTTATCTCAGAAGATTTAGACAAAGCAAAAGAAATCTTTAAAGATAAAATCCGTGAAGTGAGAACACCACTGCTTGACGCAGAAGATGTTGTGTATATGAAAGCACTTGAAACTGCTGACACATCTGCACAGACAGCTAGTGTTACAAAGAAAACTAATCTTCGTAATGCACCTGCCGCACAAGCTATCACAGATGCAACAACGATTGCAGAATTAAAAGCCGCATGGGATACTAGCCTGTTAGGTGACAGCCCTTACGCATAAGGAGTAGGCTATGACACTAACACAAGTAACAGGTGATGGTCTTAACGCAGGGGCAATGCCTTCAGGTAGTATTATACAAGTTCAGTATACACAGTATACTGGTACTAGTGTAAATTCTCTTTCTGGAGATACTGTGCTTACAGATTTAACTGTTAATATTACACCAATTTCAACATCTAGTATTATAAAACTTGAGGCTATGGTAAATGGTGAATGGAGTAATTCAGATGCTTCACATGAATCTATATGGTTTTTTTATAGAGACACTACAAAATTATCAGCACCAGTAGCTGGAAGTAGAAAAGTAGGAATATTATCTGGTACTTTTAGGTCTTATAATGCATCAGATGCAGATTCCACACCAGAACATGCTGTATATTCGTACTTTGATTCGCCTAGTAGTACTTCTCAAATAACATATAAAGTAGGTGTTGCACAAACTTTAAACTATACATGGTATTTAAACCGAACAGTTGGAGATACTGATAGTGCTGGTTATGAACGAGGCACTTCTTTAATTACAGCAACAGAAATAGCAGGATAAACCGATGCCATACATAGGAAAATCCCCGACAAACGGTGTAAGAACACGTTACCTGTACACAGCTAGTGCGGCACAGACTATATTCTCTGGTAGTGATAGCAGTTCTAATGTCCTTGCATATACTGATGGTATGTACATGGATGTGTATCAGAATGGTGTGCTACTCAAGCCTACCACAGACTATGCCGCAACTAACGGTACATCTGTAACCTTAACAACTGGTGCATCAGCTAGTGATGTCATTGAGATGGTTGTGTATGATGTGTTTAGCATTCAAGGTAACTACACCAAGACTGAATCAGATACACGTTATCCATTTAAAGGTAACGACAGTATCATACGATTAAATGGTCAGACCATAGACAATGATATAACAATTGATAGTGACGAGAATGGTATGTCAGCAGGACCTATTACACAGAATGCTACGGTCACTATTAATGGATATTGGAGTATAGTATGACCAGTGTATTAAATGTAGATAGCATTGCGGCAAAGGATGGCACTAGTCCTGTTGAGTTAACAAAGCAACATGCAGCGAAGTCTTGGAATTGTCTTAACGGCACAGGAACAGTAGCAATAAGAGACAGCTTTAATGTTAGTTCAATAGACGATATTACTACAGGAAAATACAGAACTAATTTTTCTAGCAATTTAGTTAATAACGATTTTGCTACAACATGGGAAGCTATTGAAACAGTTAGTAGTAATACTGCAAGATGCTATAGCGCAACTGAAGAGTCTACTACAAGAACAACTTCAGCAAATACGTGTCGCACGGGTTGGACAGGAAATAATACTAGCGGAACTACTGACTCTGCTGCTGTTAGCAACATAATTCACGGAGACTTAGCATAATGGCAAGCAAACTTAAAGTAGACGAATTTGAGGGTGTAACCACTGCTGGGTCAATAGATGTGACAAGTGGTAGCACTACAACTAACTTACAGCAGGGGCTTATCAAGGCTTGGATGGATTTAAATGGTTCTACATTTGGTTTAAGAGACAGTTTTAACGTATCTAGTGCTACCGATAATGGTGCAGGTAACTATACTAAAACTTTGACAAATAATTTAAGTGCTGCTCAAGCGGGTACATCAGGTAGTGCAACTACAAATACAGCATACTCTGATAGAGAGTGTACCGTTATCCCAAATGCAACCAGTTCTTTACAGATAAACACTGGTCAGGATTATACCGTAAACAGAGCAGATGCCACTTATACTAATACGTTAATGGCAGGAGACTTAGCATAATGGCAAGCGAATTAAGAGTAGACACATTAAAAGATGCCAGTGGTGCTAACTCCGTTGGCTTGTCGTATGTAGCAAATGGTAGTGCGAAGGCTTGGTGTTCTTGGAACATGAATAATACAAACACGGTTGAAAATAGTTTTAATGTTAGTTCATTAAGTGATAACGGAACTGGAACTAACGGAATAAACTTTTCTAATGCGATGAGTGGGGCAAATGATTTTTGCGTGACCTCATCTTTTTATGAATCTACGGTTACTGATTCAAATGTTCTGAAAGTTGATTCCGCTACCGCACCAACAGCCTCAAAAATTGTTATGCTTGGTGGTGAATACCAAAATGGCGCAACTAATGTGGCACAAAATTTTGAACTAGCCTACACAGTAATCCACGGAGACTTAGCATGAGTAGAGCATCAGATTTAGCGAATGTAATAGCAAGTGGTTCTACTGATATTGTAGCAGAAGGAACTGCAACAACTAATCTTCAGCAAGGTTTGTGTAAGGTTTGGACAAAGGGAGATGGTTCAGGAACAGTTGGTATTACAGATAGTTTAAACACAGCAAGTATGACTGACGAAGGAACAGGTGATTATACATATAATTTTACAAATAGTATGGCAAACACAACATATATAGTTCAAGGAGTTGCAACAGAAACTGATAAAGCACAGCCTAGAGTTGTTGGTTGTGGAACAAGTGCAGATACAGGATATGCAACTGGTTCACATGGAGTTATTTGTTTAAGGATGGATACTCAAAACGCAGATGATATGGATGTTGTAAACTCTTCTGTTTTTGGAGACTTAGCATAATGGAAATGGACGCAATGCTCTTCTGGAATATAATCCTAACAATGGTAATTGCACCAGCATTCTGGGCATTTCGTCAAATGTTTACTGAAGTTAAACGATTACAAATATTGCTAAACAAAACTCGTGAAGACTATGCTACCAAGAATGAACTACGTGATGACATGGCTAGAGTTATGGAAGCATTGCACAGATTAGAAGACAAGTTAGATAAGGCATTAGATAGGAAATAAGCATGGCTATGTTCAAAGCATTTAAGCCTAGTGGCATGGAAAAGATAGCACGTGCTATGGGCTATCAAGGTAACATGCAAGGCTTCCAAGATTACATTTCACAAGACCCAATGAGACAACAGCGTATGCAAGGCTACCAACAACAGGCTATGCAGATGGCACGTGGTGGCGCAGTGAAACGAGCAAATGTTGTTAAGATGCAAGAGGGTGGTACAACTCCACCTGCACCTGTAGAAGAAACACCAACAACAGAAGAAACAACACCAAAGTCACCATCAATAGGTGATATTACTGTAGATAGAATGTCAACAGGTGCATTGCCTGTAGGTGGTGTAACACAAGCGGCAACAGTACCTGTAGCTGGTGAGCAGATGTTACAGCCGGGAACTGGTGCAGTAGGTGCTATGCAACCTATATCAACTGCTGTAGCTGGTGTAACACAGGCTGATACAGTCACTGAAACTCAAGCAAATAAAATGGAAGCAGTTCAGTCTGCTCCTGCAGTACAGACAGCACTAGATGCTACACAAGCTGCACAAGGCACTGTTGACCCAAGAGCAGAGGTAGTAGCCGCACAACAGACAGCATCATCTGTGGGTGACTTAGAAGCCGCACAAGGTAATGCTATACTTATGAATAATCCTGTACAGCGTGAGATACAGGATGGTGAACTCATTAGTGGTGTAGCAGATGCAGAGAAAGCCGCTAAGTTTACTGAAGAGATACAAGCCGCACAAGCGACCCCAACACAACAAGCTACTGTTCAAGGTCAACTAGAAGGACTAATGCAACAGTTTGAAGGTGGTCAGACACCTGCTTGGGCTGCTGGTGCAATGAGAAATGCACAAGGCATACTGGCAAAGCGTGGTCTTGGTGCTTCATCATTAGCTGGTCAAGCTGTAGTGCAAGCCGCAATGGAATCAGCATTGCCTATAGCACAAGCTGATGCATCTACTATAGCACAGTTTGAATCACAGAACTTATCCAATAGACAGCAACGTAACATGCTTGCCGCACAACAACGTGCTACATTTATGGGCATGGAGTTTGACCAAGAGTTTCAAGCTAGAGTACAGAATGCAGGACGTATAGCTGACGTAGCTAATATGAACTTTACTGCTGAACAACAGGTAGCACTAGAGAATAGTCGTATTGCTAATACAATGAACTTGGCTAACTTGTCTAACTCACAGGCAATGGTTATGGCAGAAGCTGCGGCATTGTCTCAGTTAGATATGGCTAACTTGAATAACAGACAACAAGCATCTGTACAGAATGCACAGAACTTTATGCAGATGGATATGCAGAACTTGTCTAATCAACAGCAGACAGAAATGTTTAAAGCACAGTCTCGTATACAGTCTTTGTTCACAGACCAAGCCTCAGAGAATGCTT
>Ga0209929_1000436_pt1 | contig 15466 bp, 9 predicted proteins | sample SalPon2_C_H2O_MG_2_FD_185731 | JGI IMG/M metagenome (GOLD analysis project Ga0209929, IMG submission 185731) | Salt pond water microbial communities from South San Francisco under conditions of wetland restoration - Salt Pond MetaG SF2_C_H2O_MG... ... | reverse complement strand
TTGCGTCCCACAAGCCCTCCATACTAAACTCCATGTTGGGGTTTACCTTGCTGTTTACGTAGTACTGCCCGGCTGCGGTAGTGCCTTCAGTTAGACCTTCTTCTACCATACCTAGACCAACACTCTTCATCAAGCCTCTCGCAAAGCTTTCTACGCCCTTGCGACTAGCGGCTCTTAATGTATTAGTAGCAATAGCAGCACCAACAAACGCAGGCGCTCCCTCCAAGAATCCCATTACGCTGGTATATCCAGCCTTTTCAAAGCCGTCCATATCTTGGAACCACTTCTCGTCGCGTACTTGATTGTAGGTAGACGCCATGCCCATGAATGTGGTAGCTCCAAAAGCTCCCGCATGCTGAGTCCTTTGAGCACGCTTGCCCATCTGAGCAGACACCGTGGTTCTGCCCTTTTTTAATGTTTCAAGAGTTCTGTTGGCTTCGATAAACTTTCTCTGAGCCGCAACCCTTTCGGCGCCCCTTAGTCCTTTTACAGCTTTTGCATAGCCCATACTACGCATCGAGGCGCCCCTAGTTACGTAACCCGAAGCAATAGCAGCACCCATCATAGGCACCGACTCTCCACCAAGTCTAAGTGATTCGTCAATCCACTGGCTGATAGCTTCGTCAGCAAGCCCCACCTCACCAGTAGACAGCTCCTTTCCTACCTTGTCCATCACGTCGCCAGTCCTATCCCAGTAGCTTTGAAGTGAGAACGGAAGTCTCTTTGCCGCTTCTTCTGCAAGTCTTTTACCCTCGTCGGCTGACTCAATTAGGTATCGGGAAACCATGTTGTCATCTCCAGCCATTGATGCCCACATATCACCAAGCATGTACTTAGCTCCGGCAACATTCTCCTTCCAAGCCTTTGAAACAGTAGCCATGAATCCGGACGAATTGTCCTTGAGGTACTCGTAACCACCAACGTATGTGTCATTGTTCAAGTCAACCACAACTCCGAACTCATCCATGAGGTATCGCTCGTACTTGGACAGTTCTTCAGGGTTGTTCTTAACGTAATCAGGAAGCAGCTCGCGGAGCTTTGGCCCGCTCACCATGGCTGCCTGACCGCCGAGTCTTTTCATGGCCTCATTAGCCCTCTCCTCGACGGTGTATCGCTGGCTCAACACTTCACCCTCCACCTCGTCGCGGCCAAGCATGTTGTTGGTCAGGTCATCACTAGTACCTGCCAGCAAAAATCTGTTTATCTCAAAGTCTGGGTCTTCAGACTGGTAAAGTAGGTCAACAATCTCTTTCTTGGCTGCGTCTTTTTCATCTGCTGTACGAGCAGAATCATACCGCATCATAGAGTCATTAATGAGACTGTTTCTTACAGCGCTAATCCCTTGGTCGAAGGGCGCGAGAAATACTTGGCCTGATTCGGCTACCTCTCTGTATCTGTCTACGTCAAAGTTCTCATATACGCCCTGTAAATAGGCGTTATCAAGGTCTTCTACGTAAGCATTGAGCAGGTCGGCTGTATACTCAGGAACAACCCTGTCACCTATCCGTGGTCTTTGAAGTAAATCCGAAACTGTAGGCTCTGGTCTTCCACCCAGAACTGTACTCGGCTCTGAACCCAACGAACCCACCTCCGAAATGGGCTGAGACGGTGAGGCTTCTTCGCCTTGTATCTGCGGCTCTGAAATTTTTTTTTTTTCGTCGTAGTACTTCGAAACTATCTGATTAATTTCAGACATACTCGCGCCCCGCTGTCGGGCTTCTTCAACTAGAGCCTTAAGTTCTGGATTCATACTCCGTTAGTTTATTCAAAGACTACGAACCCATCGCCATCAATCTTAGGGTAGGTGCCTTCCATGACGTCCTCAAAGATACGAAGTCTAAGCGCAGCTCGCTCGTTGTATGGGTGGTTACCAATTGCGTTATTGAGGTTCTCAGCATACTTCTGTCCAAACTGTGCTGTAAGCATTTGGGTGAATGCACTTTGAGCTTCAATAGACTCCTTGACCATCGGGTCTTGCGTATCCTCAATCTTATACTCGTCAAGAATTCTTCTTCTGGAGTCATACAATAGTTGAGCTCCACTTCTTTTATTCTTGGAGGGGGCTGCAACCTGAAGGATTGTAGTCTCAACCTCTTCAAATGCCTCGGGGTCGTTCTGTCTGTTAATCTGAACAGACTTGATGGGCGTGCCGTCTAGGTCAAGTAATACCCCCTCAAGGATACCCGGACCTGTAGCCAAGTCAAACCCAACCAAATCTCCATTAGGACCGTAAATCAGATTTTCCACCTCAACCTTGATGTCCCCTGCAGGCATCGTTGTCTCATCAACTTCATTACCCTGTGCATCAGCGGCAACACGGAGAGCTCTTCCAGATATTACCATCTTATATGAGCGCCCCGGAACACTTGCCTTAATCTTGTATGCGTCTGGCATTGAGACAATATCTCCTTCTACGTCGCCGGACTCGACAGATAACGGACCAGTAAATGGTTCGAGTGGACTGTACTGTTGCTCTGGCTCTGGCTCCTCAACCTCTGGAATCTCGGAAAGGTTCTGCCTTCTGAGTGCAGCTGTTTCTTCCTGAACCTTGATGAGGTTGTAAGCCCTTTCTGCGGATGCTTCCAAGTAAACCTTAAGAGCGTTTCTAGTGTCAGCGTATTCGCTGTCGCCCATCAGCTTACTCAATTCGTCATCGGACACATCGAACACCCACTCCCCCTCGGCATTTAGTTTACCAGATGCCATGTTTCTTCCGTCTGGCAGCCCAGTCTCAAACATAACTTCCCCGTTGTACAGTTGAGCAGCAGCAGCTATGTCGGCCTGACTGAGCTCTGTTGAGTGAGGTCTATTGATTGCCTTGTAAGCAACGGCCTGAATCGCCTCAAGCATCTCGGGAGTTCTAATTCTCAATCTGGACTGCAAGTCTTTGCTGATGAGGCTGTATGCAGCCTCTGAATCAATCTGTCCAATCGCGTACCCCTTGTCCCTTACCTGAAGAATATCTTCTTTTCCAGACAGTAACGATTCATAGATGTCAGCACCTACGTTTTCAGGCATGTAATCTGTTCCTGCCCACAATGTCTGAGGCATGAATACCTCGTCCATGTTGCCAATGTTAGATTGTTGCCACGGCATATAGCTATCACCCACCTTAACCTCAAGGCTTTTTGTTGTTGGGTTCCACGTGTACTCAGCCTTATTGTATTCGTTATAAAGCTGGAGGTTTTCCTCTACCGTGCCGGAAAGGTTCTGGAAAGAACCACTAGCAATAGAGTTTCTGGTTTGGGTGTCCATTGCGCTTTTAGCAGAGGCTACGTTTCTGAATTGGATAAACTCACCCTTGAGTCTTAGATACTCGTCTACATCGCTTTGGTTCTGAGTTTGATATGCACGAGTCGAGGCTTCCTGCATTTCTCTCAATAGTATCTGACCGCCATCTCTGTACTTTGCCGCTATCCCTGCTGGAACACTCTCGTCTAAGGCTTTTGTCAGGCCATATGTAGCGTTCAGCCTAGCCTTCCTTTGTTCTTGACGGTCATAAATATCCTGAAGACTAAGGCGAATAGACTCGCCCATCTCCTTGCCTATCTGAGCGTAGCTCACGCTAGGAGCTAAGTACCCTGTCTTAAATCTAGTTCCCTCAGCCATTGTTGTTTGCTTTTTCGAATCTTCTGACCATACTGCCAACGAACTTATGAAGCGAAGTCTTGCCCTTGCCCGCAAGCTCTCTCATTTTTCTAGCGTCCTCTGGATTAATTACATACTCACCCCCAGTCAGCGCGATACCGACCTCTCTTCCATCCTCGTCAACCACATACATCTCATTGGTATCGTGGTTAAACTCCCCCGGAGTCTTTTGGACTTTGAGTCCGTCTTCAGCATAATTGTAATCTGGCTGAAACCCTCCAGTATTTAACGGGGAATCTACCCCATCACGTAATGCACCTGTATTGGGTTTCTTTTTTCCGCCATCAGTGCCAAGATACCCCATAGACTTACCGAGTAGCGCACCAGCACCCAAAGTTGCGACACCTCCTACGGCACCAGCAATGCCCTGACCAATTTGTTGCTTGGCCTGTGCCATCTGAGCATCTGCCAAAGCCTTTGCATCATACCCGTACTCAAGGTCTCTTGTTGACCTAGCTTCCCTTAGCTGAATTTCTTGCTGTCTTGCTCCAGCTAAGTTAGTGAGCGCTTGAGTTTGAAGCTGCTGCTGGTTCATTGCCTCCTGACTCAGTTGAGACTGAGCTTGCTGTTGAGCTTGCATGATAGAGCCAAGACCTCTTGAGCCATATTGTTGTGCAGCTTGAGTTGTAGTAGCAAGAGACCTGTTGATGTCTTGATTTCTCATCTGAAGCAGCCTCTGGTCATACGCATTCTTCACTGCATCGTAGTACTCAGAAGGAGTAGATAAAGAGGGTTGAGACGCCTTTAGTTTTTCAAGCTCAGCATTCGCTTTTTGTTGCTCTGCTCCAGCCAGCCTCTTGGCTTTAACCCCTTGAGCAATATCCACTACACCCCCGATAGCCCCCGTGATAGAGCCTACTCCAAGTCCGAGGATATCGCCCATAAGCTGTTCTCCAATCTCTTTAGGCATGATTACTGTTGTTTAGATGTTTGCCCATCGTCATGTAAAGGTGATGGGGTATAGTTCATATTTACTGCATAAAGTTCGACATCATCTGTGCTGTCGTTTGTTAGCCTTGCTTTAGCGTAGTAGTCTCTCATGTGGTCTCCATTAACCTCATCATTAGATACTGCGATAAGTGTTGTGCCAAACAGACCTACTCCCGAGCCATCAATCTGAATAGTCTTCCTATCCAAGACTTTGTTTATTACCCTACCTGTAGTGGATGTTGAGTTTAAGCTAAGGATTCTAATCTCATCGCCAATACCAAATGGCAGATTGCTTATTCTGTTTTTAAACCTTACTTGATTGAGTGACGCCCCTGAAAGCTGGTCTACCTCTCCAAGAACGATAATGTTTGAGCCAGAGGAATCAGATGCTGCATCGCTAACATCCTTTGGAATAACAGTGTATCGCATACCCTCTCTGTTCTCAAACATCTCTGCCGTAATGTTGGTTGTCTGAGAAGAGTTAGAGATGGTGCCATCCCAATTACTATCACCCTCAAGCCCAATAGCGTTGTACACCTTTACTGTTGAGGGATTTTGCCTAGACACCAGCTCCACCATGGAGTCGTATTGCGTGCCATAGAAATTGTTATTCGTGTCGTTAACGTTGTGCCTGTACATCTGCCCATTCTCGAAAGAGAAGAACCTATTATGTAGGTTAGTGTACATCTCAGGGTTAAACGAGTAGAAGCTTAACCAGAACCCCTTAGTAGTGCTGTATGCAAGGGTGTGTCCGTCATCATCAACACCGTCAGTAACTGTAATTGATACAGCTGAATCGGTTGAGTCCCCAATTTTAATAATGCTTGAGGGGAACGAAACAGAACCATCAGCCGGGTTGATTAACGCAACGCCACGATGCTTGTTGTCCGAGGTTAGTATGTCAATTCTGGCATCAGCTGTTGTCGTTCTCTTACTGGGGTCAACAAACACCGAGCCCCGCTCTGTAAGCTTGTCAATAAACATGATGGATTCCCCCAAGGTATCCCACTCTGGCAAGTATGATTCTGTAATGTTTGCGTCATTCCACTTGATTGGGTCTTTGTCCCAAGTCATCATATTGCTACTTCCGTAGACAGGCTTCACCTTCCCAGAAGGATTCGCTACCCTTGCATTAACCGGTGGCTTCTGCAAATCCCCAATAGCATCACCATCAACAATAATATCGTTAACGTCTTGAGCTTCTGTAGTAACGACAAGCTCATCGTTTTCAGGGTCAATGCCGCATGGGATTCTTGGGGTTGAGTCTCTGAGCAACAGGTCAGCAAATAGACCTTCAAAGAAAGAGCTCATGTGCTTGTCGCTAATAGGTTCAATACCTTGGCTTGACAAAGCAAACACCTTACCAGCATCCATGTCGCAGAAGTAGGTTACTCCAAACCTCTCGATTACAGACTCTGGATTAAGGCCCGGCCCAAAAGCACCGGCGAAGTACGTTTCAGTACCGAGTATGTTAGTGCTGGTAACAAGCATTCCATCACCTGCAGATTCGATTAGCTGTCTACCAATTGGGGTGGAGCTAACCTTCTTTTCCTGTAGCGTAAAGATGCCCTCTCCCTTATCAATCAAGTAGCATACAGCACCATTCTTAGAATTGTAATCCTTATATGGGTATAGAACAGGGTTGAATGAAGACAACATCAACACGGATGAGTCGGATGCAAACGGAGCGCTGTATGTGATGGCAGTGTGCCGTCTGATTTCTTTTTGGTCTGGTGTTTCAACGAATGGTCTACCGATACTGACAGCTTTAGAATCAAAGAAGTCATTCACAGACTCATCTTCAATTACCCACTTCCTGTACAGCTGGTTATCAGGCTCCGTCGGGTTGTATTTATACGTAATAGTTGAATCACCCGTGGGGTTGTAATCATCCTCTGGATTGCTAAGCTGTTCTCTGATACGGAGGAATACGTCCCCAGATGTTAGTGTTACTACCCCTTTGTGTATGCTGTTTGCGCTACCTACAGTAGCGTCTAAAGTTGCGCTAACGGTACCGAACTCGCCCGGAATTTGGAACGAGGAACCTGCTATCGTGTAAGCATACTGCCCATTTTCCAAGGGCCTGATAGTGTCTACAAATACCGTCGATAGGTCAGTGTCAATCCTGTCTCCAAGGTACAGTCGTTGTGACGAGAAGAAAGTAGTTGCAGTGAGTATGGAAATGTCGAAGGTGGGTGCCACGCTGTTTGACCTGTCGCCCGCGTGAGTCCTAACGCCACCAACCTCAACAATGTCGTACTGCTTTTTTACTTCATAGTAAATGCGAGATTCCTCTGGCGTTTCTTTTCGAGGTGTGCAAATTTCAACCAGACAGTTCTGAGCAAAAAAGTCCTTACCAAGAAGAACATCACCGCGAGAAAACCCCGGTGTGTTGTTGTCTCTTACCGTCAGGAACCATCCACTACGTCTGTAGTTTGTTTCGTCATCTCCATCACTATTGTCGGCCAGCCTAATAGGATTCTGGTCATCGTCTTGATAGTACTTGTACGAAGTAATTGCAAACTCATGCAGTGGTCTTTGAACTACGCCGTTAGAATCTTCATACTGAAGCACCCTAAGAATGTCTCCTTCATTGAACTCATATGATATTTTAGCCCCCTTGAAATCGCGGTATGAATTTGACTTCCCTTCAAGGCCACGCATTGAGATAAAGACTTGACCGTTGATTCCACCTTCTAACCCCTGAAGAATTGGCCTAGTCTTAATTCCATCACTTGACCTGATATCAGTAAACTCTGTCTGCTTTCCTGTAGCAGCTTCATTGACTACTACTTGAAGCACCTTGTCGTATGACGTGTTCTTCGAGTAGACAGGAGCCCATTTCTTAGCCCAATACGGCGGCTCATGAATCAATCTAAAATCAATCTCTGTTTTACCGTTGTTATTTCCCGGCCTGCTTTCTCCAAAGTGCTTTACATACCGCTCATTGATAGGCTGAACGCCAGAGGGTCTGTTCCTGTCATCGTAATAAACAATGCCAAAGTCATGGGTTGCTCCAGCTTTAAACGAACTCACTGCCGCCCCATCGGTAGATATAATGTCAATCGTTGAATTCTGCAAGGTGTAGTTGGTCCAGTAAGAACGAATTGCCCCGTCATTAGCACTGTAGTCCCTTAGCCTGTAGCCGCTGCCATTTGTTTGAGTGCTGATGTTCGCGTTTACTTGTGACCCGCTGTACAAGTGGTAAGCAGCTAAATCCAGACACCCACCTCTTTGTTCCGCAGCATAGTCCGGGACGTTAACGTCGCTAGAGGCAACAAAATCGTTGCCGAGAACCTGACCGGTACCAGAGTTAGTATGGTAAGGCGCTATTACAGTGTCGGCAGAAAGCTCTACACCAAGACACCTTACCTTGCATGTGATTTTTTGTGTGCTTTCGTTGTAAGATGCTCCGTAAATGGCGAAGGTTCCAGTTCCAGACATCCAAGCAATAAGTCTGTCCTTACTATTTGAATCCGCGCTTGCTCCCTGATAGCCTGTAGTGCCTGCGAGCATTGCCGTAGCCCCTACCAATTGACCATAATCAAATTGCTCAGGAGTAAGACCAACTACAGCTGGCGAGGTGTTGTTGTTTAACTCACTAACCAATGCCTGCGCAAATGACTCTACCGTAGTAAATGACCCTGTGGGGAATTGATGCACGAACTGACATGGTGAGGACATCACCAACCTTCCCACTGCCTGTTGGTCGCTGTCTGGGTCGAGAACAAAAAGGTTCTGACTGTGTATCTCATCCCCGTTTACATCGTATGTAGTAGCAGGTACAGTCAGTCTAGTTTGAGAGGCGCTACTATCTAAGTCTGCTGCGAATCCAATCTTGTCGCAGTTAAGGGTAATGTCTAAAGAGCATATGCCATTCGATGAAATGCCTTGAGTGGGGAACTCACTAAGGTCAATATCAAATGATATTCCGTCTGTAGTTGAGTCACCAAACCGAGCAGTGGTGTACTCGTTATTAAGATAGAATCCGCCTCTGGCTAGTGTGCCTCCGTAGAAAGCTCTTGCGTTTTCCCAGAACTGGTCTGACCCGGTACCTACATATTCAACCGTTTCGTTCATGGGCTCGTTGTTGACTATCTCAAAGTCAACCTCTGATGCCACCTGAAGATTAGGGTGGTACACAGGATAATTGTAAACGTCTGTCTCAACAAGGTTATCAAAGCCCTCTAGATAGTTCCCATAAATTAACCTGCCATTCGAAACCGCTTGAGCTAATGCTGCCTTAGGCACTGCGTCGTACAGCTTATTGGATTCCTCAGCGGAAGCATACGAGTACACCTTGTCGTTTCGAAACAAGAATGCTTGCTGCTCTTGCGTGGGGTCGTTCTTAAGCTCTTTAATTTTCTGCCAAGCCCCATCATTATTTCTTCGGGCAAACACGCGAATCTTATCGACGGGTCCATCAGAATTTGTTACGACAATCCTGAGCTCATTGTTGTATGACTCCAAGTAGTCAACCGCAGCTGAATTGAAAGCTAGGTTAGTATTGCTGACAGCTAGACTGGAGTAAATAGACATGGCGCTTACCTCACCATCGTCATACACATATTGATAAGCGAACTGAAAGCAATTCTCTTTAAGGTGATTCGCCTTGACTGAGTTGTTAGTTTGAAACTGCCAAGTAATAACCTCTTGTGGCGGCTGCTTACATACCGTGAGGTACTTGTTCTTCTGCTCGTCAGTACCAGAGGTCATCAAGCTGTTGTAGCCTCCGTATAGCAAGCGCGTAGCGTTTACCTTCCTTGGCTCGTTTCTGTTGTCAGTAAAGTACAACAAGTGCTCCTGAAACTGGTTGATGACTACATCACCCTTCACAAATCCATCACGCTCGAAGTTGAGCACTGAGTCTTCGTAAAGCTTTACGTAGTTGTCATTGACAGAATCGTACCGATATATACCGTGGTTTAACTCAGAGTTGTACAGGAAGAAGTAGACGCACTTGCCTGCCTCGCAAGGAACAGCACCAATAACCCTATTGTCACCTGAGCTTGGGATAGCATCCGCTGTTGTAGCAGCCGACACAGCTTCGTTACCTTCAACGTTCTTGACAACCCCTTGGTCACCACCATTCTCATGAGCCACGCGGATGTTAAGCGCATCCGTCATCTCAAATGGCTTTACCAACCTCTCATCTTCATCCTTGTTGAGGTATTGAGGGATAAGCTTTTCTGTCGCCATCAGTATTTAGGAGATTGCTTAAAGTTCTTACGGATAGTCTTGAGAGCTTCCTCTTGACTGAACGCCTTAAGTCTAGCGTTGGCCTTTCTTCTTTCGTTGTAGTACTCCTGTCGAGCTCTAGCCTTCTCGCCCATAGGTACACTGGACTTACGTTCCACCAGCTTGTAATAGATGTATGAGCGAAGAGCTTCCTCCGCTTCGACGTGAACCGTTGGGTTAATAGACCGAGCCTCATCAGCTACGTATTCAATAACAAGGTCAGTAGCCTGCACACCTGACAGCTCAATCCTGTTCTGGTCGTCATTCAGTCTGTACTGACCCTCGTAGAAACCACCACCCAACCCATAAATCTGTCCGATGTTGTTCTGGTAGATGTAATTGCTAAATACAATGTAGTCATCATCCCCAAAGATTCCAGTCCCTGATGAAGCTGTCTTTGCATCTACTCTGTCGTATAAGCCATCACCGTCAGAGTCAATCGGGTTACCCGCTGCGTCTGTGTCATACTTCTGAGAGTAATTGATGTTCTTGTTCTCGCCGAGGACATACACCAATCCGTCTTGCTTAGCTACCCCAACCTTGGTCAGGCTTACAAAGTCGTCCGGCAAGTCAACTGTATCGTTGGAGTTGATGGTGAGCTTGAGTGAACGAACCCGCTTCAGCATGTCAAACCCCATCTCTCTGATACCTCTCAGCGCGAAGTTTCGAACCACTACGTCAGAAGCATTGCTCACGTAGTCATCTGAGTCGAGGGTCAACACAAAGTCATTGACGACTTGGTCTACTGTTACTAGATTCCTTGCCATCTATTATCTCTTTTGTGATTGCGTTTCCGCGTAGGTAAAGATGTTGGAGTCACGCAGATTCACTCCGATAAGCCGAGCCATCTCCTCAATAATCTCTGGAGTGTAGTGTTCTGGTAACTCAAAGTCTACACTAGTGCTTACGTCGTATGCCTCCTTGTTGTTGCTTGTAGTGAACCCAAACTTCGGAAGGGATACAGTCCTAGCGCCAGTAGAGGCATCCAACCCTTCAGGCTGCTTGTAGTACCTGACCTTAATCTTCTTAATGCTCTGTGGATAGATTTCAATCTCATCGTCCAAGAAAGCTACAGGAGCTGTCTCGGTGGGTGCGCTAAGCTCGCTATTGAGAACGTACTGCAACTTCTCCTCATCGTACTCCACGGGGATTGTGATAGAGGTATTGACGCTAAGTAAGGCGGACCCGTCAGTCATGACATTGATGATGCGGGCCAAGTCGTCTGGCTTGGCGAAGTGAGCGCCCGTAGTACGAGTGATGGTACCAGACGTCTTAGAGAATAAAGCCAAGTCTTCCTTGAGTTGTTTGGTTTCAGACTTATCACGGCCTGAGTCAATACCTCTTTTGCGCATGGCATTGGCATTCATCAATCTCTTGAAAAGAGCGTTGAACACGTTCATCTGCGCAATGGGAGCAAACGAGTTGAACTCTGTGGGAGTTACAAATCCTCGTTGGTCTTTATTTGCGATGTCTTTTAGTGCATTGTAAACCTCTCGAACGCTTGCCATAGTTAGGGAATCTCCAGCAAATATACAGAAAAAGAAAGGGGGGCTTATAAGCCTCCCCCTTCCCTAGTTTATGTACGATAGACTGTTATGCTATGTCATCCAGCTGGCGTTCCAGCTCAGAAAGAACACTTGAACCTTTATCAGTCATAACAAATCTAGTCATTACTTCGATTTTGTCCTGACCGACAGGCACAGAAACTATCAACTTTCCAGTATCGAACCACACGACAGCTCCGCTGCGCTGCTCAATGACTTGAAAATCAAACGATTGTGCAACAGTAGTTCTAGCCATTACCATCGGGCTGTCAATAAGTCCCATGAACTGTGCTGGATTGCGCTTGGCAGATTGAACCAAGGCTCTCTTGATAGAGAGGTCTGACTGGTTCGTGTTGATGTTGAGGGCCATAGCTATCGGAAGCAAGTCGTCAATACCCTTAGACTTGATGATTGAGATGGCATCAGTCACAGCAAATTCCGCTTCAAGCTCCAGCTCAGACCTCTTCTCATCGTTGGCCAGTTCAAAAACAGAACCTCCGTTAATCTTATTATCTGGATGTACGTCCAAGAAATGTTGAAGGTTAGGCTTGTCGTAAGGAACGGAGAGAATTTTGTTCTCGAACACTACGTGCTCAAGCTTTGAAATTTGCGATTGCTCGTCAACGTAGATTGAAGGCTCACCCGGACAGTAACGAATCTGCCTCACGGTTTGTTTTTCTTCGTCGTATACGTTTACGTTCTTGCATCTGAGCTTAAAGAAAATGCCTCCCTTGTTACCAATCATCTGGTAAACTTTTGGGATTCTCTTTCCGTCAGGTAGCTGTCTTTTGACTTTGGCTACTTTCTTTTCAGCTGCCGGTGCAGCATCGGGTGCTTTTTGTGGAGGTCTACCCGGTGACCTCTTAGTTGCCTGTGGCATGTTGAATCGAATTTAATTAAACAGAGAAGTAATGAAGGGGAGAGCCATTCCCTCCCCCGCATTACGTATCAGAATTATGCAGCCTTAATCAACACGTGCTGGTTAGCAGCGCGAGTGACCAAGCAGCACTCAGAGCGGTAGTTGAACTTAGCCAAGTCCTGAGTGTCGTTGGTGAATCCGAGGACACCACCACCAGTTACCCAGTGCTCCATCTCACGGCTGTATCCGTTGGTAGCCTTGTAGTTCATCTCCAATGCAGGAGCCCTGTTACCAGAACGTGGGTCAACAACACTAGCGATTGGAATCATAACGCCGGAAGCAACTTGCTGTCCGATTGAAGTCTGTCCCAAGAGAGTTGGGTCATTCAACAATTTCCATGCATGCTTGTGGAAGGTGTAACCACCACGAGAGAACGACTTGAAGCCGAGGTTGATAGCCATGTCCTTGTTATTGTTGAACGCGCCGTATGCAGCCATCAAACCACCGTTGCCTGACTCGATGCCTGCGATAGCGTCGTCGAGCTTGAGGAACTGGTTGCTATTAGCGTACACAGCGTACTCAGCAGGAGCACCATTCTTGTCCAACTGCTTGACGAGAACGTCGAGGTCGTCCAATGCATCAATGACATCAGAAGTAACAATACCTCTGTCTTCGATTGCAGCAAAGTAACCTTCAGTACCGGCAACTCCAGTAACAGCAGAGGTCTTCTCGCCGAGCAACATGGTCATCTCACGCTTGTCGAGGAAACGCTGACGAGTGTCTGCCTCAGATTTGATGTACCATCTGTAGTCTCCACCACCTACGTCGATGTAGCCGATGTTGGTTGCTTGAGAACCGCTAACCTCGTAAATCTCCTTCACGATAGCGTAGTCATTAGTTCTCTTGACAACGTTAGACTGCAAGAAGTTACCGGGCTGGTCAGTACCCTGAGCAAACATGTTACCCACGATTGGCAATACAGCGGCATCTGCAACAGCAGTAGCGTTTCCGTCCAAAGTCTTTACAGATACGGTAGTACCAGACGCAGCAGTAACGTACAAACGTTGGCCGTCAGCAGGATTGAGCAAGATGTCACCGACTCTAGCAACCATTGCGGCTGCAGCGTCAGTGGCAGCAGCACCAACTGTAATGTCGCCAGTAGTGGCTGAAGTAAAGCCAGTAGTAACTAATTGACCTTGGTGCAAACGAGCCTCTTCGAAGTACTGAACTTGGTCAGCGGTGCCTGCAGCGTTAACAGCTCCAGTCAATTTCAAGAAGCCAGTGATGCCTTGGTCACCGTATTGCTTGACCAATTGTGCGCGAACGTCAGGAGCGTTTACTTCGTCGATGAAGTCATACAAGGAAGTGTACTTGGTAGGGTCGGCCAAGTTGAACGCTGAGTTCTTAATCCCTTTGGGAGTGAATCCATCGGAGTTACCCGTGGATTGGCTTACAGTAATAGCCATGATTTTTTAGTTTTTCAGAATTTGAAAGTGAGAGAATTGTTCCCCCCAAAAGCTTTCAGAAGCTGTTCATCTAAACTATTCGTCTGTGGTGAGGTGTCTCTTTGAGCTGTCTCGTTGCTAACGTTTGCCGCGTTCTGAACAACCTTACGCTGTCCATCACTAAGTCCTTGTTGGTACACTGACTTCACAATGCCGTCAATGTTATCAATAACTGCGCGGTGCGCATTGAGCTTCTCAAAGTTCCAGTTTCCACCATCATTCACATAGTCGTCGAAGAACTGTTCCAAGCGAGCATTCTTACTAATCAGCGTTTTTCGATAGTCATCTTTGATTCCAAAGGTGAAGTTCTCACCAGAAGGAAGGTTAAAGATTAGACCGTCGAAGTCATTCACTTCTTTAGTCATCGTGTTCACCCAGTCTTCAGTAATGGGGGATTGCGCTTCAACCTCTCCTCTCTCATCAACAGGCAATTGATACCCGTCTCTAAGTTCAGAGATTGTCTTACGCGCAGATTCCGCATCCATCTTGAGCTGAAGCTTTGCCATAGCAACTTCGTTATCATCATAGCGGTCAGCGTCCAGCTTGTACTTGTTGTTGACCAGCATGTTTATCTCCTCAATAGTGAGGTTGTCATGCTCGACCACCATTTGGTTTCGTACAGCAGTAACGTCATCCATTTCGGTTGGGTTTAACTGCTGGTACTTATACCAGTCTTCTGGACTGCGTCCCGTCTTCTTAACGAAGTCGTTAATAGCAGCTACCCGCTCGTCGATTTCAACGGGTTTATTTGAAATGGCATCGGTCAAATAGTTGAAGTCAGAAACCTCTGTCCCTAGCCTTTCGCTGAGATACTTGAGGACTTCGGACTCGACATCAATGTCCGGTGCTACGTCATTCTGTGTTACTTGCGGAACAGCTTCTTGAACAGGTGGCTCGCTGATAGTATCAGGCTGCGCATCAGGTACGCTGCTGTCAACAGGAGCTTGTTCAGAAACTGCTTCACTTGGTGTAGGCTCCACATTGGTGGGGGCCACGGTTTGCTCCACAACATCTTCGGTTGGTTGTTGCGTTGGCATCTCTTCGCTGAGCGTAAAGCCAGCTTCTGCCATTGCGTTTTCTAAATCTTTCATACTATTTAAGTGAATTTCTTTTTCTGACTCTTTGGTGGTTTCTTCTTGTGACCACCCGCTGCCCAGAGAAATCTGTTGGCCCAGTACGCAGCACTGCCCCTTCGAGCAATGTTCCTTGCGTGTCTGCTTCTAAACGCTGAACGAGCCTCGTCGCTGTAGTTGTTGCCCATGCTCTGGTCACCAAAACGAACAAGAACTCCGTTCTCTTGACCGGGACCAATGGTGCTTACCACGGCAGCTTTCTTCGTGCCATGGCCTCTGGTTAACTTGGGCTTGTTTACACCAGCGAATCCTAACCTCTTTGCTTTCTCTGCAGCCTTAGACATGCTACAAATATAGCAACATGTTGTGAATGTTTATTTTACTGGTAGTTCAGAAGACCTGAGGCTAATATAAGTCTCGTGAATTCCGTACTCACCCTCCGGTATAACGTGAAGGCAAATAGTTCCGTCAGGTTCAATGATGGTAATCTCATAACCCTCTGGCCCTACTTGCAGCGTTTCATAAGTAGCGTAGCTAACCCCGTCGATTACCTCGCACTCCTCAAACTCAGATTCAGCTGTACAGAATGTTATGTACTGAGCTACCCTGTCATCATTCCAGACAATCGGCAGCTCAATGCTTTCGTCAACTTCGATATAATACGTCATG
>Ga0209929_1000424_pt1 | contig 15722 bp, 4 predicted proteins | sample SalPon2_C_H2O_MG_2_FD_185731 | JGI IMG/M metagenome (GOLD analysis project Ga0209929, IMG submission 185731) | Salt pond water microbial communities from South San Francisco under conditions of wetland restoration - Salt Pond MetaG SF2_C_H2O_MG... ... | reverse complement strand
TTGTTTAACTCTGTACGCAAATCGTTAAACAACTTACTCGCTTGTTGTATACCACCCTCGATACGCTCAAACTCTCTTGGCATAGCGGTGAACAAGTCAACTCGATATTCAAGTGCTTGATTAATGTCCGCAGCCTTGAACCCTCTACTCTTTAGTACCTCACGAATAGATGCGTCAGAGAGTCCATTGGCTCTACCAAGCTCAATGATGGCATTCTTGAGTTGTTTTAGTTGTGCGTCTGTGACTACTTTGCCCTTTTGCTCTTTACCTCGTGGACCTCCTGATATATAATCATTTAGTGTCTGTGGTGACTTACCATCATTGCCCGAATCCCATGTAGTCTTATCAGCCTTGTCTACATTCTCTTTGAACTTAATTACATCATCCATAAACGATTCATCCAAGGATGATTTGTCGTTCAAAAATGCATCGTAATATATATTGCTTAATCTTTTGGCTTCATCTCTTAGTTCTTCAGTTACGTTTAAGTCCCTGTGTATCTCATAAAAATAATGACCCAATCCATGAGGTATATCAAATCCAAGTCTATCTCTAGTCTTGTTTAATAATTCAATATATCTATCCCTATTATCGGGACTAATATGTTTGAAAACATCTTCCTTTGCAAGAATTGCTTCGGGGGTCATCACCTGTATTTCTGCAATAACTCCATTTGATGTTTTTATTTCAATAAGTTTTTTTGGATATCCAAGCTCCGTTGTCTCCGTCTCTCTTCTTAAACCACGAGTAGGGGGGTTGGATTTATTTATATTGTCAAATAATTTTTTTGCATTAGACTCCTCGTCTGCTATAATGCTAACTCTAGCACCATCACCAAGTTTTTGTGTAAGTGAATCATACCATCTGATGGTTTTTACTGATGCCCTTGATGGTCTTTTTATAGGGAACTTAGATATGTGATACTTTATTGATGTACTTGCATTGCGTGCAATATCTATAATCTCCCGATTGGCTTCTTCATAGAGTTTCTTATTCAGAGCGAATGTTCTCTCCATGGTTGGCTGGACAACACTTGTCAGCTCATTATATCTTTTCTGTTTCTCTGGAGATAGACTCTGTTTCTTTTTAGATAGTCGTATCTGTTCCCTTCTAATTGCTGCCAACTCCTTGGCTGACTCCTCTACTTTTGTTGAGAGTTTTTTGAACGGTTTAAAAACGTCACGCTTATTGTAGGGTCTGCTTGTTTTCTGGGAGTCTCCGTCATTTCTAGACCCGATGTAGGAAGACCTACGGATTCGAACAGCTGCTTGAACGATTCCATCTCCTTTTGATATGCGTTCAATGGCTTTTGTTGATTCTGTTTTTTGTTGTTCGTAGATTTCTCTTTTTTCTTCATATGTTTCTTTAAATGGTAATACTGATATTTTTAATTCATTATTATCTATGGTAAATGCTGGTATGCCACTCGCAGAAAGTTCATCAGACAATTCTAATACTTGGTCATCGCTTAGTGCATCCACAAATGTATAATATATTTGTGGATAATCAACCACTCCCTCGGAAACATCTTCTTGCATTGGCAATCTGTCTAACTCACCATTGCGATACTGTTCGTCTTTTATGGATTCCATATCAAGTATATATGCATCCTGAGAATACTTCTCAGCAAACCCATTTAATAGATTACTTAGTTTTTTTGTGTTAGCTTGTGGAGTTACAGACAAGGTCATTGAGAACGATGGTTCATACATACCATCCCATAGCCCCATCTGTGCTGGACCAAACTTTACTGCGACACCAGACATCTCAGAAACCTTGTCAATTATCTCTTGCTTTGGCTCATTTAGTATTTGCTCTTCAAGTTCGGTAATTATTGGTAGAAGGTTTTCATCCCCATTGCTTTGGAATTCTTTTACGACATCATTGTATTTTATAGACAGTGCCTTTATTCGTTCTGTCATTGGGTTCATACCTCTAACAGTGGCTGGGGTTAATAGAACATCCATGTCACGAACTAGTCTTGGTGTACTTCTCTGCCCTCTACCTCGTGGAGTCTCAGCCATGCGTTGACTCTGCTCCTGCTCTTCTTGAGGAGTCTCATCTCGTACAGCCGCCAATAGGTCGTCATCCTTAATAATGTATTGGTCTTCTTTGCCACTAGCATCGTAGGTAATTAGCTTAACCACTTGAGCATCAGATGCGTCAATAGCATTCTCTTCATTTCTTCTAAATCCTTCAACACCCTGACCCGTTGGCAATCTAACAACCTCAACCGTTGTCCCCGATGGTATCTCAAATATCTTCAATGGCTTGTCGCCCTTGTATCCAAGAGAGATTTTTCTGTCCAATGCTGCGAACTTACCCTTCTTAATTTTATGTACAGAGAATGGCTTACCGTTCTTCATCTTGGGTTTGGTCCCTCTAAATAGGGTTATATCAGAATCAGTAACAATGCGTTGACCATTCTCAGTTGCATCCTCTATTCTAGAGCGTTGCTCTCTCCCCGTTGGGGACTCAATTTCTTTTATGCCTTTCCCATATGGGGCTATAGACTGGGATGCTTTTGAGCGTTTACCTTGGTATTTCTCACGCATCTCCACTGGCATTAACTCAAGTGCGTCAACCTTAACGTCTGGAACTCCGACAACATCTCCCGTAACCGTATTCTCATACGTTGAATGATTAGAGCCCTCACGAACTCCAGTTGGCTTTAGCACCAACATAACATCGTTCTGTTTAAAATCATTATCTACATAGAAGCCATCACGAAAAGTATTTGGGTCTAAGAACTCACGCCCCATCTCAATGAATGCTTTCTTGTATGGAGCTCTCATTGTTCTTTCACCTTGCAAATTGTGGGCAATTAGGAACTTCTTTCTTCCTGTTCCAATTCTAGTTTTGCTCTCTCTATATTCAGCTATTTGGCTGCTTGATGGTGACTTGATGCCATCTTTTTTTAATGCCTCTATTGCCTTTTCTTTCGTTGGTGTATAATCAGTAGAACCATCTTCACGCAAACTATCCCAACTATCATGTGCCTCCAAAACTTCTACAAATGCTTTTGGTGGCTCGACTGATAGAATCCTATCCTTAAACTCATTGTAGTCCATGTTGATGGATTCAACATACCTATCAAATACAACCTTGTTAAACATATGGCTCTTATCAGGAGCACCGCTGATAATAAAAAGGTAATCTGATTTGTCAATACTTTCTTGAATTTCATTAACAGGAACACTGCTTGCCCATATATCACCCTCCTTTTGGTAAGCGAAACTAGGTCCAGCATCTATGCCCAGTTCTTTATCAATCCCTAATTGGTCAGCAACCCAGAACCAAACCTTCTGCTTCTTATCAGCTATGTCATTAATTAAACTCATGAAGTCAAAAGACTTGTCTGGTGTAATCAATGAGTATTTGTGAGATTCTTTAAAGGTATTTTTAGACTCTCTTCCACCCTCCTTTGTTTTCCTAATGGTTGTAGGTTCCCCTATTGGGTTCGTACCGTTGTCCAACTCTTCTAATGTCTTAACGTCCCCCTCAACCAGTTCTTCACCTTTTCTTACCTTTTCAGATAGGGTATTCATTAGGTCTATAACAGCCTCGTCTGTATCTGTTATTACATCTAGGATGCCAAACTTACGGGCGATATCTTGTATGAATTTTATAATAGCATTCTTGCTTGGCTTACTCAGCTTCTTGTACTCCGATGACATAATACCAAACAGCTCGCTCATTCTTTCTTCGTCCTGAACGAATGCCTCATCCTCTTCATACATCCTTGCAAACTCGTCAACACGCTTGTATATCTTGCTATTCTTGGGTAGACCCCTTCTAACAGATGATACCATGTTTGATATTGAGCTTGCGACACCCTCCTCGCCTAGCTTATTGAATAACACAGCGTGGAATACCTCATGTGGGACCGTTCTTAAATTAGCATCCTCAAGGTTTACGTGAATCGTATTGTCATCAAAGCTAAAAAATCCAGCTCCCCTCCTATTGGTTACATTATTAAAATCTTGAGCAGAGTTGTGCATCACAATCTTTACCTGTGGCAATAAGTTGGATATTGATTTAGCCGCATTGGTAGCGATGGTTGTTATTCTATCCCTCTGTTGGTTCTCTCTTTTTGTATCACCCTGCTCTCTTAAAAATAGATTGTCTGAAATCTTATTTGCATCATCAAATAGATTCTCTCGGATAGACTTTTGAAATAAATTAATTGCTGTAGCCTCATCGCCATCAGCCTCGTCAATAAATCTCTGACGTTCTGTATTGTCAAGCTCTTGGAATTGTTCCTGAACTGATTTTAATCCACCAGTTAATATCTCATTAAGTATTGATTTTGATTCAGTGTCGTTTCGTACCTCTGGGTTTAAAGCATCCAACTCCTCTACGGGTGTTGTTCTCACCTTGTCCAAGAACTCCTGCTTACTAACCTCCTTGCCCTTAATCTTATACAATCCAACACGCTTCCCTTTATCCAAAGGCATACCAGCAATATCTAGATTTGTCTCCCCGTCTTTGTCTCTTAGTTTTTTAGTTGTGACAATATCCTCTAGCTCTGAATTTATCTCAGATATTTTTTTACTAAATACTGAGCGTCTATTAGCCGTAGATGATAGCTGTTCTCGTGCAGATAACAACTTCATTACTCGTGATTCAAGAGCTATAGTCTTCTTTGGTTTAAATCTTGTTGACATTCCAACACCCAGCAAATCTCTAGCCTCCTCTCTCAGCCCAACATTCTCTTGTATGATTTGGTTTTGTTCTGGACTAATGCGACCAAGTCTCTCCATGTTGTTTGCCCAAGTGCTAATGCGTGAGTTTGACGATATCTCCTTTGAGATAAAGTCTATGTCCATTAAGTTCTTGGCAATTTCTATATTGGTTTCTCTCTTGGAGTCAAAGTATGTATTCAGAACCATCATGGGTGTGCTCACAAATGGACCACCCATAGCCTCCAACTGAATCTCAGTCCAATTTACGTCTTGACCAGAACCAACTTGAGCAAGATATTCACCAAGCCCCTCTTCAAATGGCTGGTAAACCAACGCTTCACCTACTTTTGCAGCAATTTTCCGCCCTCTGCTCGCAACCGTTCCAACCTTAACTATTCGACCAGCTGCTCCACCAGAAAGATAATCAACCCCCATGATGATTGCAGCCCTCTTGAGACCAACATCATTAGCCTCATCCCAAACACGTGAGTCATTAATTGCCTTATCTAACGACTTTGCATCAGCTGGATTATACCCATACTTTCTCATAGCATCAAGAGCCACATTGGTGTATTCAACAGCAGCATTAATGGCTGCTTGAGAAATCCTAAACCCTTGAATACCACCACCTACAATCCCGAAAGGTGTGCCAGTGGCACTACCTATTGCCGCACCCCCAGCAGTTGTTGCAACAATCTCCTTCCAATAGGGTCTCATTTGCCCTATCATCTGAACACCCACGGATGCTATCATTTCAAATGGGTCATTCTTGAATACCTCCATCTTCCCAGCCATTGTCTTGGCATTTTGGAAAGCCCACAATGCTCTCCCAACCTTAGCATTTTGTGCTTTTTCTATATACCCAGCAACCTCTTCTAGTGGGGTGTCCATTGGTAAACCCAACTGAAAGTATAAAAGATATCGTCCAGCTCGATTTGTATTAAGAGCACTGGTGTATGACTCTGTGATTGCCTCCAAGTTGTCTGCCAACTCGACCTGTAGTTTCTTCTCTACCTTGGCATCGTAGTATGTATTAGCACTCTCATATAATATTGCGGCATTTTGATAGTCTTGTTTAGCCTTCTCTAGTGCCAATCCAATATCCATCATTATGCGTGCCTCTTCTTGATTCTTTGGCTTTATTTTTTGAAGCTCATTCAATGACACACCAAAGACTTCTTGAGATGTCTGCTCTAAATTATTTATTGACGCTTGAACAGCGTCATTTGTTCGTGCAGCTGATGCTGAAATACTTTTTAATTTTTTCTCTATATATTCATCGTACTCATTTCTTGCTCTGCGGTAATTATTTTCGCTAAAGAAATTTGATTTATTAAATTGCTCCTCAAGCACACTTAGTTTCTTTAGCATTTTTGATTTAATTTCCTTCGATACAGATATGTAGTTACCTGAATAATATTTACCGAACCTTTCTTTCTCTTCCTTTGTAAGTAGACTATACGAGATACCCTGTTCAATAAAATTTAGGTCCTCTTCAAGTTCTTCATAAGCTTCTGCTATTTCTATCTGTTGATTGTAATCAAAATCAAATCCTTGTGACCTTACATAGTCGCTTGCTTCTTTTTGAATATTGGTCAGTTCTCTAGGTTTTTTTCCGCCTTTCTTTACAAATGATTTTATCCTTTCAATTGCATACGCCCTTTGACTTTCTGTGTTTCCAAATCCAATGGTCTCAGGTTCACCAGTTGATGATACCATTTTCACCGCATTTGTACCAACAATAGCCTTACTAAATGCAATTCCATACTTACCCAGCTTTTTATTTAATTCTGGAACGACAGTTTCTTCTGATTGTGATAAAAAATCACTCGACAAAAAGCTAAGGTCCTCATCAATGCCTTCCAAAGAAGCCAATCGCTCTGCCTCCGCAGCCTCTTCTTGTTTCTTTAATCTCTCAGAAACCTCAGCCTCTTCTTTCTCAATCCTCTGGTCAACTTCTTTTAATTGTTGAAGTCTTTGCTCGGCTTGTTCAACAACATTGTAAACTCTAAGGTCCATTGCATCCAGAACAGGTACTTCAGATGTAGCTTTGTTGTAGACATATTCTATTTGATAATCATATAGTGGAAGATTGTTTCTATTAGCTAACCTAATTTGTTCATCCAACTCTTCGTCAGTAAACGCACCTTCCCTATATAATTTTACAGCCTCCTCTTGTTCTCTGTAGTTTAAATTGCCAGCCTTGTTTGCTTTCAATTGAGCAATTAAATCCTCCCGAATAGGATTTGCTAAAATTTCAAACTCTTCCGCCCCAACAAGACGACCATCACCATCCGATGGCTGAATGTCTTGTTCAGCGTCAGACATCCAACTAGACTTCCATGAACCCGCAGCCACAGAAGCTGCCTCTTCTTGTGTATCATAATAAAGAACCTCACCTCTTTGTTTAGCTATTTCATACGCCTCGTCTTCATTTTTAGCAATAATCCAATCCTTTATATTTGACGTTTGGTTATTGGGGTCTTTGGGGAATATTGTTGGGAATGCAACATACTTCCCTTTGGCTTCGGGAGGTGAATAATCTCCATAATGAGCCATCAATACTGTTGACGGAGAATCGTACTGAGGTAGTTTTACTTCAGCCGTTCTTTTTATACCCTCTGGGGCACGAGCAGACTGCTCCTCCTCCATGGGCATATATAGTTTCTCCACACGAGTTTGGTCAGCTGGCTGAATGTCTTGTTCAGCGTATGGTGTTACCTCAACATCTGATATTTTTGGCGGCTTAGGCGGTACGTATTCTACACCCTGTTCTTCAGCTACCGCCCTTAAGAACTCTTCTCGCTCTGGAGTTAGATATGGAGTTAGAAGTGGGTCCTGCTCGCTATACGACTCTGGTAAAACCAAAGAACCATCTTCCAAAGACGATTCCGTAGTATCTTTTTTTTTTGAAGGAGTCGTAACCCCCATCAATACTTTAAAGTCATCAATGCTCTTACTGTATCCGCTATTAGAAAATAACTTGTACGCATCAGACAGCGCATTCTCATTGGTCTTAATGAGTTCTTTAAATTCATCAATGCTCTTGCTGTATCCACTGCCCTTAAACAGTTTGTATGCGTCCTGAATTGCCTTCTCGTTCATTTATTAATATTTTGATGTATTTACCATTTGGGATTCTATTAATCTTTTTCGTTGAGCTGCGGTGTGGTAATTCCCATCTTTACCCATAGCATTTGATAAAGACCGCTGTTTAATAAAATCTTTTATGCCCTGAATGTCTTCATCATCAAATTCTCGTTTGGGTTTACCCTTTCGTTTGCCATCTTCTCTAGCGTAAAATTTTATTTTACCATCATCATATTCCACAACGTAATTTGGCATATCTGTTATGCTTTCCACAACATCTTCTATTGTATTAGCAAGGTTTTCCCCAACTGGATTTCCTTCATCGATTTTTGAAATTTTTGGTGCAATAAATTTTTCATAAGCTGGCTCAAAAGCTAATGGTGTAGGCTCGGATGGGGGTGGAGTTGGGGCATATTGTTTCCTACTCCCAGCTGTTTCAATAGATTTCTCATCAATAGTTGAACGAAGGAATACCCTAATGGTTTCTTTAACCTCCTCCTCTTGCTCAGGTTTGAACACTGGCTTACCAGTAGAGACGTTGTCTCTGTCCATATATATCAACCTACCAGTCTTGTCTTCGTCAAACTCACTCCTGTTGTATGTGAATGTATACCTTTTACCACCTTCTGTGTTTTCACCATCTTCTGTGTTCATGATTATGTTTGTGAGTATGGATGTGGTGTTAAATGGGTTTGACATTATAGCAGATACTTGTCTGTCCTCCCAATTTTTGTAAGTCTTTACAGTCTTTTCATTCTCAAGTGTGTAGTCGCCCTTTTTTGCATCAACAGTTCTAATTAGTTTAGACAGCCCACCCGCAGCACTAGCATCTCTGACTATTTGTGTTTCAACAGCACCCAACGACTTTGTTGCATTCGATGAATATTTCTGCAAATCAAATCTATCCCGCTTTTGAGAAACCATTGTCATTGCTTGCTGTGCGGACATTATATTATTGGGGTCCCTACTTATCTCAGCCCAACCTTTATCGGCAACCTCCATCTTTACAAAAACAGAATCCCCTGTATCTGGATTAATCATAATCCTATAATTCTTGAGTTTTGATATACCCTCAATCTGCTCCATTTCCCAAGCCTCTAAATCTTGAGACTCATTACTATCAAGACGTTTCATCTTGTCCCCATAGACCTCTTGGTATTTTTTAGCAACAGCATAGGTTAACTTCGTACCATCAAGTGCATTCTGTCTCCAAGCTGTGTAATCTTTTACACTTATCAATCCCCGTGTAAGTTGGTCGTACTTCAACTTTGCCAGTGCAGCCATATCCTCCGAATACGTGGCTACAGCATTGTTCATGTACGTCAACTCCCCAGTAGGGATTTCGGTAATTAACTTTAAACCTTCTCTTTGAGATTCGGCTAAACCTTCTTTCTTCTCCTCTCGTCTGTTGCGTTCTGCTATGATAGAGTCGGACATCTCCTTCCCTACAGCACCCCAATCTATTTGAGTTTCAGCTCCTTGATATTTATAGTATTCACTCATCTGTCTGTCAGTTATTCGATTTAGATTCACCCGTTATTGAAGATAATCCCAAACCTTTTAAAACCTCACTTCCCACACCAGTTATTGAAGATAATGCCACACCTTTTAAAGCCTCACTTGCCGCATCCTCAAGAACCTTACTAAATGGGTCATCTTCGGTGCCCTGCTTTTTAAAAAGTGGAGCTATATCCTCATCTTGCATGAGAGTCGTGAACGCACCACTAATCCCCTTTATGCCACTAGAAATAGCTTGCTGTCTTTTCAACTCAGCCAATCTAGCAGCCTTCTGAGCACCCTCAACCTGTAATAAGTTTATACCCATCCCCATATCAGCCAACCTACCCTCTTCAGCCGCAGAAAGCTTTTCAAGCTCTCTTAACTCTTTAGACATATTAGCACGAGTCTGTGCAGCCGCTTGATTAGTAGCCATCTGAACTCTTCCAGCAGTTGCAGCAGCACCACGAGCTGAACCCTCAACACCCTGTTGAAGGGCACTAGCCCCAAGCATCAGCATCTGCTCTCGTTCTAATTCATATGGTTCCTTTGCTATGGCTAACTCATCATAGACATTTACATCTAATCTACGTTTAGCTTCCAACATGGATTTTGCCGCCTCTCGATTGGCTTGCTCCATTTCTCTTTTTTCTCGAGCTGCTTGTGCGAAACTTAATCCAGTTCCGACTAATTGAGCTCCAACACCTAGTAATGTTAATAGCATATCACAAAGATAATTTATTTAAGGGAAAGATTTCATAACCTCAGAGCCTACTGCAAATAACTCAGATGCAGCCATGTCACCACCACTCGGCTCCAATGTTAGGGTGAACTCGCAATAGTGACCCATAATTCCATGCGACTCCGCAATTGGATTCTTTATGTACAAGAAGTATGCGTCATTTATTGGTATCGGGTTTGTTGCACCAGACACCGTTCCATCGATAACAATCTGATTGATTGGTATTCTCTTGTCTATGTTTACCTCCTTTATCTCACCCGCAAACACAGGAGTATCATATGGTGGTAACGCATAATACAGATAATCACCAACACTGACAATACTGCCAATGTCAATACTAGAAGCAAAGTTTACCTGATAATTTGTTGGGGTTCCACCAACACTAAAGCTCTGTGCAATACCATTTAAAGAACGCAATTCAAACTGCAATTCAGTAACATCTGCCCCCGTTGGAAGATTGCTTCGGATAAAACCATACCAAGCTCCCTCCTTTTGCTCAAACCAATTGGACTCTATAAGACCAGAGTTTTGAATATCTGTGCTTATATTACACAACCAAGCATCATCAGACTCCAACTCAATGGTCTTGAACAACTTGTTCTCCAATGGGTTCTCATTAAATAGGCTAACAATCTTAGACTCAAATGTCTTCAACTCCCACTGGTCTGTGTCTGTATTTAGGTAATAGAACTTGTTTCTAGCCTCATTTGTATTGTGCCTATAAAGATTACCACCCGCAAATGAGTAAAAGAATTGGTTCATACCAATCATGAAATCAGGGTAGTAACTAAAAAATGATGTCCACCCCTTAGCTCCCTCGCTGTACGTTAGTGTATAATCAGTCATAAATATATATATTATGGTGGACAAGCCGCCAAACTAGTAATAATCCCATCAGATGAAACAGTTATTTCATATCGCAAACCTGCCACCTCAATTGTATAATCACCAGCAGCTACCCTCGCATTCCCGTATGGGTCACTTACAAAGAACTCATTTACAGCTGGGAATCCAGCAGTCCCCCCTCTATTGGGTACATTGTAAAATGTGTGTATGAGTGGAGCCGTGTTACAATCAGCAGGGCTTGGGTCAGATGTAGGAACGCCAGTCAACAAGACTGGGCAGTTTATATCAATATTAAACTCAGAAACTGGACATGGTGCAAATATCTGAATATTCATATCCGATGGACTTGTTAAAGTTTTTGGGATATATAGTGTTGAATACGCAGGATTAGCAACCGTTGTCACCACATCGGCAGATGTTCCCGTAACCACACCAGAGCTACCAGATAAGACAAATGATGACCCATCAAATGAGTACTCATCTATACCCGTGTATCCGCCCGCATCTAGTGTCGCACCAATACCACAATCCTCCGCAGTAGTTCCTATATAGGTGTAGCTGGATGGGTCTGTACTAGCCAAGTATCCCTCGGTTATGCTCGTTAGCTCATTATATTCGTTTGAATTAAATGTAGCACGTATGCCGTGTGGTCTTGTATAGGGTTCAAAATAAATTATGGTACATCCAGTATCCGTAGATGTGTTGAACGTGATGTCGTATATGGCATCATCCGAAGCTCTGTTTATTGCAATGCCGCAAGACACAGAACACGTAGGACATATAATTGATATACCCAAAACACCAGACACCTGCTGTCTGACAGTTGAGCCATCTGAATAATATCCATCAGGAGCCTTTATCGTCATGTTTGCATCCGTAAATACAGCGGTTGCTCCAGATAAAAACTCCGCATCTATGTAATATGTTCCTAATGCTGCCATTATTTATAATTCATTTTAACAGTCACAACACGCATCGTGTAAGTTCGTTGCATCGTAACACAAGTCAACTTGAGTTGGTCTTCTATAATCATATATCAAATATAGGTATGTATCATTTGTTGATGGCATCGTAAATGTAGCCTCGTATCTATTTGGTCCACTACTCGGTGTTAATGTAGCCACACTAGATGCTGCAAGCAAAGATGTCATGTCCGCAGGGTCGTTTAAATACTCGGTGTTTGTTCTTAGGTATCTAAGCTCATCAACCGTTGGGTCAAATGTGTAGTTATCAGATGGAGATATCTTATTCGATATTATGCTGACCGTTGCTCCATCGGCAGGAACAAATGCTCCGCCTTGCAGTGACTCAATTACCTTGTACTGAGATATTGTCGGGCTAGTTGAGCCAATTACAAGCTCAACCTGCTCCGAGTGAAGTGGTGAGCTATATGCTCCATCAGTCCATCTATACTCGTTATGTATAAACTCCCCAGCGTCATCATTAAGAGAATAACACACCTGAATTATTTTCATTCTCTGTGCGATAACACACCCAACATTTAGTTCGAGTTGAACAACACCAGACGATGACTCAACACTAATTTCAACCTGAGTTTCAGATACCTTGTTTTTTGACACATTAAGTGGCGAGCCGCTACTATTGCTGATAAATCCAGTAGTAACTGTAGTGCCATCATATGTTGCATCTATCTTAACCGAATCTGCAACATTTAATATATCATATGATACATTCACATCACCAACAAGCTCTCCAACATTAACACAGAATGTAAATGGACTAGAGTCAGCATCAACAGTTATAACCCTACTCATACCACATTCTATACATTTCTCATCTGTAGGTACATCAATGTTATTTGAACTCAATACATACTCATTCATATATGGGTCAAACCCACCAAGTTTTTGCTTGTTAAATGAATCTATGAACAAGTCTCTAAACCATGACCGCATACCCATTTCAGACAAAACAGATAACGACTCACTAGAGCCAGTTGCACCACGAAGCTGAATTACAGCTCCACGTTTTGCATCGGTGAAAAATTTATCATACCCCCACTTGACGTAGCTCTCAGGATTATGGCTAATACCATACTCCTCTGTACGTGCAACTTGAGTACCCAATACCTCTGGTACGGAAGCCACAACACTACCACCTGTTGAATCTGTGAGTAGGTTTTTGCCACGAAGCACATACGATATCTTGTCCTCTTGCAGTGTAAGAATGTCCGTCTCCCTACCATCCATTATGTAGATAGGACCATACGAGTTTTCTAATGGTTTAAAGTTTAATAAACCAAGGTTAAACTCGTTAAGTTTATTAACATTGGTCTCGTCATTGTATACACCACTATACGTTATATCTGCAAATCTTCGAATCTCTTGATAATCTTCTGCGTTTGTGGTAAAGACACGATTGCCTAACTGCAACTCCTTACCATCTATGGCATCCATGATTTGGTAGCTTTCTACTCCATTACCGAATGCATAGCAGTTAAAAAAATCTGTGTCGATTATTGCTGGGTAGCTAGCGGTTTGATTTACCGTGCCACCACCATTTACAACATTCCCAGAGTGATACCCAGTTAGTGGGTCTATATCAAATGATTGCGAACCCTCATACCAAACATCTGGCAATGAATCTTGAGGTTCTGTTTCAAAAACAATTAGTGAATTAGACCTAAGTACCTCTATAGAAATGTCAAGCGTGCTTTTTTTATTTTTTGTTGTACCCGTACCCTGCATTCCCTTTACGGATAGATATTTTCTCAACACATTAAATGCATCGTAAACATAAAAGAATTGGGTTTCCAATTGATTGCCATCAACAGTAAACTGTTGGTATACGGGTCTACCCCTATATATTGCAAAGTCTTGTGATGTAGTCGTAAATATATCAGTATCAAGTGCTAGTTTATTTTCGCCATAGTACACCTTAGTCACTTTGGCATACGTATTGGGTGATGCACTCGTGTTTACAGCGTAATCCCCAACAGCAACCAATCCGAAATCTGAAGATGCCGCAATAAGCTCATTTAATTCAACAGCTGTATTGGTACCAGTATATAGTGCTCCAGTATTTCCATCGTAATCAGCCGAATAAGCAACTGTTGATGTATATGTATTGGTGGGGTCTGCTGAACCACCGTCAGCCTCTCGTACAGAATTTGCTCCATTCAACACCGATTGCACATTGTCCCCATCCCACCACGCTTTAAAATTCGTGTAATCCCTAGATGCAGTTAATTCGATATCTAACAAATAATATCTTCTTTCAAGCCTATTATTTTTGCCTTTTCTAAGATTTTCAATTTTTAGTCTTATTACAGTTCCAGCTGGAATAGTATAGTCTACATACTCTCCATTCTTCTCAATATCGACTGGTACCCAAGCCACGGGTGGCTCTCCTCGTTTTGTTCCAACATCATTGTCTGAGTGAGTTATAAATGAATCGGAAGACAACTCTGTTGAAAAGTTAGAAGCTCTCATTTTTGCATATACTCCAGCTGGAACGGACATCTCTTGACCATCTGGGTCAAGGGGGGCTGGATTTAAAAAGTCAGCCTCTTGTGACTTTTTCTCTAATACAGAAGTTGTGACACATTTATCAACTGACCCATTTGTGTCAGCCTTAACTCTCAATAAATCACCCTCCTCAACTTTTCTTGCATTCTGTCCCTCCAATAAAAAATAATCAGACCCAGTAGCTTGGTCCCTAAAGAAATACTGAGAATATACATTAAAGTATTTCTCCTTGTCAGACTTTATGCAAAACTTATATTTTGTAGCCCACGATGGTGCTATCTGCTCTTTTGGTATGGTAACCCTTATAGAATTTTTTAAAGCAGAAGCAGAACAAGGAACACTCAATGCGTTTGTTTGGCTTACCAAAGCGGTTGTAGCCCTACCAAATTCATCCATGTATATAATACCAACCTCGTAGCTCCTATCGCTATGCAAACTAGTTGGAGCACCGTATGAAGAGAATGTTGCATCGATGAATGTAACCTCAAAATACTCATAAACACTCTGAGTAATTGATGTAGGATTATCAACGTAACGCATCGCAGGAAGAACAAATCCAATTTGATTCGGACTGCTTGCGCTAGACACTATTTTTATCGCTTGATTTGCACCACTGATTCCACTCTCATACTTTTCTAGGCTGTCAATATTTTGCAGTAGTGAACAGTTAAAGACATCGGTCAGTGTTGTTCCAGATGAACAATTTGCAACTGTTTGAATGTTTCCATTAGTCCCAATCTTTTCCTTGAAATCATCGCTGATAGATAAGTCATATGCACTATCAAAATCTTGAGGCAATGTATATGTAAATGTAATTGTTGTCTCAGGATTCTGCTGAGTGGGTGTGGGCGTACCAAGTGTCTCATAAAAACTATAATGAGTGTACGACACAGTAAACTCAATAACAGAGCCCTGAACTAACTCAACACTATCTAGGTTCGTTAAATTCAAAACAGACGGTGCTGTTTCATTTGAACCATCCCACGTATATGTTTGATTTGATATGGAACTAGATAAAGACTCTAGACCAATATCCTCGCTAATCAAGTCAACCGTATATTCCAACTTTGTTGGGAATCCATTGATATCAATTAGGTTGTACTGCTCAAGATAATTACCATACATTAACCTATTGCCCATAACTGTTTGGGCTTTAGCTAGTCTTGGAACATTATCATACAGCCTAAGTATCTCACTGTCTGGTAGTACCGTAAATATCTTACTACTATCAAACGTATACGTAAAGTTCGTATTATCAACAAGACCCAATTCTGATTTGTCTAGCTTATCAATGACCCTAATGTTTCCAGTCTGCATATCCTTCCACAATAGGTCAATACCAACAACAAGCTCACCTCCAGAGTTGTAAGTAAT
>Ga0209929_1000421_pt1 | contig 15766 bp, 27 predicted proteins | sample SalPon2_C_H2O_MG_2_FD_185731 | JGI IMG/M metagenome (GOLD analysis project Ga0209929, IMG submission 185731) | Salt pond water microbial communities from South San Francisco under conditions of wetland restoration - Salt Pond MetaG SF2_C_H2O_MG... ... | reverse complement strand
ACCTTTGTTCCAATAACTCAGTTGGTTAGAGTGTGGTGCTTATAACGCCAAAGTCACGGGTTCGAGCCCCGTTTGGAACATTTTTATAAACATTATTGTCTATGTTTATAAAAATGGTCATGGAATACAAAATCAAAATTAAGGATACGACGACTCCGGATATGTTGGATTCCTTCTTTGAAGATGCGTGGACATACAGGAAACCTGTGAAGTTTATGATAGATGTCACGGAGTGTAAGAGGGTTTCACTTGGTCGCATTCTTTCCATGAAAGGGGTTCTCGATAAACATCGCCCAAACTCTCGGAGATATATAGATCACTCTGAAGTTGTCGTCAAGTCTCGATGGGCAAAGAGACTCCTAAATATCGGTTTGAGTATCATTCGCACGGAAAGGCCTGTATACATCAGTACCCCCACTTGAGATCATGTGGAGTCGCCATTGGATTGTGGCGTGAGAAGAAATCGGGGCTACCATGTTCGTTATGGTTAATCATACTCCTATGACTTCTATCTATTAACATATATTCTCGCAAATCTTTGTAATAAATACGAGCACCTCTTTCAATCAAATCTTCGTGTTTCATGTCGACATGATTATCCATAGGAAGGAAATACCTGTGATATTTTTTCATGTTTTCTACGTTGATGAGGTAGCATTTCGTACTCGAAATCCACTTAACCTTCTCGAGGGTACCTTCTTTCTCATCCGGAAGTCTCGACAGGCAGTGGAAAAAGCACATTTCAAATTCAGCACCCTTCTCATCTATGACCTTTTGAATCTGTCTATAGAGTTCGTTCGACTTTATGATAACATTGTCTTCAAAAATCACGGCATATTTGAGACCCTGATCGAAACATCTTTTATAAAAGTCCATATGTCCCATGAAACAGCCAATAGCACCTAGGTTAAAATACGTAATGTCTGGTCGCTTTACATTAGAATCATAATGCATCTCAATAGCTTTCTCAAAATAATCTGGGTCTACATGTTCTTCATATTCTCGGGCAATCTTAACCTTTCGTGTATCCGCACCATATATGACTTCAATTGGAATATCATTTCTATGACTTTTAAAGAAACGTTCTTGTCTTTCCTTTTGATCTTTGACTGTTAACAAAAAGCATTTATAATCAAACTCACCGACCAATCTTCTTCGAACAAAAATGAATACAAGTAGAGCAATCAAGATGATCACTGCGATGAAGAGTTTCATACATACTTAAACATTAGAAAATAGTCTTACATAATGGAGAGTGTCATCGATGGCATCGGTCTAACAAGTTCGATACTCATATCGATTATGTTTGTACCCCAAGTCGTTCATGTGTACCGAACCAAAGATACACATGCAATCAATTATGCATTCTTGAACCTCAACATGTTGGCGAGTTCCCTTGGTCTGGTGTATTCTGTGTACTTCAACGTCGTTCCGATGATTGTCGCCAATACATCTGCTGGTCTTTTCTCCGTCTCACTCACGTGTATGAAGTTCATAAACGGGCTTAAAGAAGAGCCAACTAATAATAATATATCCGAGGCTCCTATAGTGTAGTTGGTAAACACTGTGGACTTTGAATCCACCACCCGTGGTTCGAATCCACGTGGGAGCTACCACCCCCTCTTAGCTCAGTTGGTAGAGCAGTGGACTGTAGTTCCATTTGTCATTCGTTCGATTCGGATAGAGGGGACTTAGCGCCGTATATCAATAGCGCACCTTTAGTATGTATTTTACAGACTAAGCTTCTATCGTCTAGTGGTTAAGACTTCGAGCTGTTAACTCGAGTACCGTGGTTCAATTCCACGTGGAAGCGTTTTTAGAATGAGTTTTCCTTATTCCAAAATCGTCTTCTCACTTTCTTTAAATTTAGTAAGGGCTTCATGAGCTTCTTCCAATGTACCGAATGAACCTATATATACGTTTTTACCATCTACTCGTGGTAAAACTTGCCACCTATTACAATCTTTTCGATAATATATACCACTACCCTTACCATTTCCAACTCTCTTTGGTCCGGGTAACTCAAACCCATCCGGGTTTTCTGAAAACTTTTTTTGAATCTCAATAGCTTCTTCTTTTGTTTTAAACGGTCCAACTCTGTGTCGTTTACCATTTTTCGGAATACTAACAGACCATGATGTTACTTTTCCATGCCCATTTGGAATAAGTACACCAAGTAATCCACCCCTCCGTTTGCTGATTTCTCTTTGTTTTTCAATCATTAGTTTTCTTGATGTGTCAGAGACTTTTTCACTCCTCCCACCACCTTCGCGTATGTTATATCCATCGGGTTCCATTGTTTGGTGTTCACTAATGAGTTTTCTCTCCATTTCACCAAGTTTAGAAGCATTGCCTTCCCAAATCGTAGAAACTTTAAAGTTCTCCCATCCGTGCTCTTGGATGGCTTGAGACAAGGTGCGACAGTAACTTCTTGAATCTCTGTGTTGTCTAATCCTCGTTTTTAAGGATTGGATAGTCTTACCTATATACGATTTACCTGACGGACCCAAAATCTTATAGATAATTCCCCGAGGTTCCATAACTTATTTAAGGTCCTATTTTTTTGAGAAACTTAAAAACACAAAACCTAAGAACAGTAATGGCAACTGTTGTTAAGTTTTTGTTTGCACCACTTGTGTCTGGGTCACGTAAGAAGCGACCCGCTCGTTCATCTGCCTTGGATGCCCCACCACCCCCAGTAGATGATACCAAGTATTGGGAGTTTGGAAAGTATTCATGGAAAGCAACGGTCGAAGCTCTCGACAAGGATGGTATTGTCGACAGAACGTTCATCGGCTACAGTCAGAGGTTGGATATCACGGATAGAACCCAAATTGCCTGCGATCGTCACAAACAGCCTGGGACTACGTGTGGTGAGGCACAGATGGTGATGAAGGGTGGTGAGTGTGATGAAGTTATTTTTATGAAACCAAAGTCGGGTGTCCTGATTAATCTGACTCGCTAATTTTAATCACAGATATAATAGAGATGGCTATCATCAGAACTGGTAACAAAATTGGTCAGTCGATTGCGTTTGTCCGACTTCTATTTGCTATCATAGTTGCACTGTCGTGTTGTTCTTCTGGGAGTTATGTTTTGGTAAGAAAAGAGAAATATACTAAACAAACCGATGCTATCATAAAGAGTGTCAAATGTTTACCAATTGTTCAAAATGAGAAGAGTGGAACAAAATACGATTGTACGATTGACTACACATATATCGTGAACGAAAAGGAAATTTCCGATTCTAAAAAGAAGGAATTTTTGATTGAACCAAAAGTTGGGTCGAAAGTTAAAATTTTCTACAACCCTGAAATACCCGGTGACAATAGTTTTTCACAAGGTCCTCCAAAACTTTTAGGAGTTGGTTTTATGTCTGTTGGCTGTATGTTAGTGATGTCTGCGTACATACTGTATTATTTAACGAAATCTGTCAAGGGTGCTGGAACCCTGTTGACAGGTGCGACAGCATATGATTACTTTAGGGCTCGCTAACGTTTACTGGAGGTGCTTCAAGTATCTCAAGTTCATAGACACCTTCTTGAACTTGAGATGGCTTCACGTATGCTATACGACAATCTTTAGTACGAAGAGCAAGATTTCCACTGGGTGTTGGAACAGCGATGGGTTTGCAGAGGAGAGCGAACATTATTTTAATGTCAGGAAAAAGTAACAGATGAATCACTGCCTCGTGTTTGGTGCCAGGGGACATTTGGCGAGAACCCGTATCATTCCAGCTCTCAAGAAATTGGATTGTCCTCACACTCCCATTTCTAGACAGCAGGTGGCGAACCTGGAACACCTCAAAGATGTTCCCAACGTCGTGGCGTATATGTCCATCCCTACACACAACTTTTGTGAAAATGTTGAACCCTACCTTGGTCTCGTCGATGCGACCTATATTCTTGAGAAACCTCATGGTCACTCCAAATACGACTTTGAGAGAATCAAAGACTTTATCGATGAAAACAATCTGAAGGTGGTATACAATGACCACTACCTCGGTAAAGATGTTTTGAAATGTATTCAGACTCCAAAGAAACTCGAGTCCATCAAAATAAAGTTACACGAGAGTGGTGATATGAATGAGAGGATTAATTACTTTGATACTGTGGGTATAGTGGGAGACATGTATCAAAGTCACTGTGTCCTATTGTTTGCGACGATCATCGCGAAACATACATGTAGAAATCGTGAAGAAATCTTGAAAGAAATGGGTTCAATCGAACCGGAACTAATTCAAATTGCGAGAAACATAGAGTACGATGGTACAGCACCCACGGAATGTAAAATCAGAATGACCTACAAAGGCGTTGAATTAGAAGCAGACCTCGCCAAGATGGTTCCAGGGGATAAATACATTCTCGTAAATGAGAATGATAAATGGAATCTGGACTTGGGTGGGTGTGCGTATGAAAACGTACTCAGAGAAATCAAATGTGGTAACAAACAAATTTTCCTAAAAGAGAAGGAAGTTGACTATCTATGGGATCACGCCTCCATTATTTCATGCTGACCAAAGTAGTTGCGCTGTGCCATGATAAACTTCATAGATGTCGATCTCTCGTGGATAAAATCATATTGGGAAAGTGCGGCTTGCACAGCTGGACACGGAATACCCGCGGCAACACAGTACATCACCATAACTCGTGCATTTTCAGCCGTCTCTTCGATGATGGTGCGGTAATCCTCACCAATCATGGGACACTCAATGATGGTTCCCGAAGACCACGCCTGTTTGATACTCTCATCGGACACGTGACGAGTCTCCATTAGGTCGTAGCCCTCAAGAAGGGATGTCGCGAACACGAACCGAAGTGCGTCCACAGCAACTGTAAAATCAATGGCACAGTTTTTATGATTGGCTGTATTAACAGCCTTGACCGTACGACTCGTGAATCGTGTATTCACAGCAGAGTTAATCGTGGGAGTAGGAATGCCATACTCAAGACCAATCTCAGAACACCATAGACCCGTGTTATTCATGTGTCCGATATCCGCAATCCTGTTGAAATCGTATTCGTGAAGTACATCCATAGCCGATTTAGTGAGGTAGCCATAAATGTCCGTATTTTCAATTCGCTTGAGCACCTGTCCCATGTAATACCCATCCTGATTACAGAAGGCATATACATCAGCGATACCCTGTAGCATCCCATACTCTACACCGTTGTGTACCATCTTGGTGAAATGACCAACACCATAGTCTTCACCCATGTATGCGTAACTCTTAGCGAAAGACTTGAAGAGATCTTCATGTTCCTCAAATGTCTTCGAAGGTCCACCAATCATGAGTGCGGGACCTAGACGAGCACCTTCAGCACCACCGGAGAGACCTGTGCCAAGGTACCCAATTCCCTTGGATTGGCAGAATGCACCCCGATTCCTCGAGGTTCGATAAAATTCATTCGAACAATCCACGATAGTGTCACCCTTCGTCATCACAGAGCTCAACTTCTTCACCATAGCATCCGTCGTCTCCCCATGTGGGAGAGCCGTGATAATTGTGCGAGGCTCCTTCATATCAGAAACCATCTCTTCAACATTGTCGTAACCCTTCACGTGGGAAGACTTCTTGACAACCGCCTTCACCTTTTCAGGTGAACGATTACACACATTAAGTTCGTGAGACTTCTGGATGTTTAGGGCGAGGTTGCCGCCAATAGAGCCGAGACCGATGAGACCGAGAGACATTATACCTTTAGTGTGTCCCACCCTTTTATACTGATTTCACTCTCTTCACACCACGGATAAATATCATCACCTACAAAATTAAAGGCGTCCGTACCCGCTTCGATACATTGATCACAGATACCCTTATTGTCATCAATGATAAGACCGATGTTGAGTGCACGGCAGATATCAGACTTTTTCACTTCATATGGAGTGTAACTATTTGTGATAATGACATCATCAAAAATATTCGGGAAGAATGTATCAATCCAGTCTTCAGTCTCTTCCCTCACTGTGTCTTGGCGACCAGTGACGATGTACAACTTATCGGCACTTCTACGGAGTTTATACATAGCTCTCTGTGCCCCTCTTATGGGGGTCAATTGGATGAAAGCTTGGGACTTGTAAAATTCCTGAACCATCTTTTGAGATTCTTCTTCTGTGATGTCAAAAATATCCCGATAGACATAGCTGTACCTGGTTTTGGAAATTGATTTGTTGTGGTATTTCGCCATTGGACTGAGAAACGGGACAAGAACTTCATCGATATCGATCGCAATGCGGTTCATTTATTACAAATCACTCATAATCTCTAACTACTACACCAACGGGAAAACGAGGAATACCTAGGGCAGTAAGATTCTGAAAACGAACCGTCAATTGTTTCCCTATGTACCTGTCCTTCTCTTCGAGGAATTTCCTGCGCACTTCGAGGGTGCCTTCAGGTCTCACAGAAAAGTGCTGTTCTCCCACTTTACACACCCAGATCGCGGTACCCTCTTCACGCCCCGTACCCTCCTTAACATCCACGATGGGATACTCCTCGGTCTGGAAATCCTTGAACTTGAGAAGATAGTTGCTTCGCTGACCCACTTCATAAACACTGTCTTTGTCTCGAATCATCGTACCCTCGAATCCTTGTTGCATAAACATTTTATGATGGGCTATCATGTCTTCATGCTTTTTGACACCAAACATTTCAACATATTCATAATGAGGATTGGAAAGACCTTTAACTCGGTCCCACCGTTCGTCAAATGTCATACCTAAATTCTTGAGATCAAAGAAGTCAAAGACGTAGAACTTGAGCTTCAAGGGGTCAGTCTTGAAAGTACTCGTGAGTTGCTCAAAGTTGAGGTTGGGATCAAACGCTTCACCATCGACATATTGACCCTCCTTGAGTCCCTTACCGAGAATCTCAGTCCCAGGTACAATCTTACCAGTCCTAGAGATACCCCCATCCTTGGAGACAAGTAGACGGACACCATCGAGTTTGGGTTGAACATAAAAGGGTTCACTGATATACTTCTTACGATCTTCCCACTTGTTGGCGAGCATAGGCAACACTTGGTTACATTTGGTATGCTCATTGTTCCACATGGTTTGAGCTCTTTTGAGAGCCTTTTCGTAACCAGTCTTGACATTGGTTCGTGACTCAGAAAACTTATCATTCCCCACAACACCAGAGATCTTCACGATGTCTACAGTTCCATCTCCCAAATCCTCGACCCTGATGTCAATATAGCGGTCGTTACCGTGTTTATCTTGTCTGATAAGGCGTTCCATTGTGCAATATGTGGATAATTAAATTCTCAACTTTAAATAGATGTCAGAATTACCCGTTATAAACTATGGCAGAATGGAACGACTTAGGCCCCCAGAAAGTACAACAGTACAAATGAACTTGAATACTTTTTGTGTTATTCTTATAATTATATGTATATTAGCGATGTATAAACGCTCAGTTGGGATTACTCAAGCGCGTGAACGATTCCATACTTGAGACAATCTTTTGGGGAAAGGTAAATATCCTTCTTCATCAACTTCTTGAGCATCTTATCAGGAATCTGAGTCTTTTCGAGATACATCTTCTTCAACATTCTCATAAACTTATCCGTTGATTTCAGCTCATGTTTAAGTTCTTGAAAATTACCCCACATCTCAGTAGAAATTTGGTGAATGAGAACGTATGCGTTCCTCCCCATTCGCCTCTCAGAACCCCCAAGAAGCATGAATGTGGCTGCACTACAACAGGAACCCTGGGCGATGGTATGAATCTTGACACGCGAAGTTTCAAGAACATTCATCATGTTCATACCAGCAAAAATGTCTCCACCTTCACTCATGATGTGAACCCTAATCAAGGGTTCGTACCCAAAGAGTTCAGCTTTCTTTTTAAGAAGTTCAATCTCCAACTTCTTAAATTTTTCAACGAAGTCAAGAGCGTTTTCACGATCGACATCGGCATAGAAAAGAATCTCGTTTCCGATAACCTTGACACATTCTTCAGATTCAGGTTCTTCATCTTTCGTAGACATTCTTCAATGCTTTCTTTACTCTTGTGACGTCCCTCGATTTTAAGCCATTTCCAACAGCGAGATGATTGATGACATCAAAATCCTGGGGCGAAATTTTATACTCAACCAGTGGTTCCAAGTCTCCACTTTCTGCATATTTCTTTAATAGGCACAATTCCTCTATACCCAACCCCATCCTTGATTTCTTCTTAATTTCTTCACACTTCTGTTTGCGCATCTTATAGTTTCCAAACTTTGTCCAACAACTCCCAGGTCTGATTTTATCTTTCATAAGTGGTTGACCGAGTGCCGTTTTTGGTATCGTCAGAGCGTGTAAAACAAAATAAGGCATCAGATTCCACTCACCTTGAGAATACATATGAGTGTCATACATGTCAGCATCAGAAAAAGCTCGTGAAGCTTTTATGATGTCGACACCTTCAGAGTCAAGGTAATTTTCCTGAAATATGTCCCATATGTGACCATGTTCAGATATACTGTCATATATTTCTATAGGACTAGGATCAGAAAGAACACCAGCTATGAATTCTTTTGGAGTTTCAAAGTCATCAATTTCATCGTACCCTTCCATGTAGGTGAAAAAGTTCCGTATATTCCCTTGTGATCGTATCGCAGCACTCTCTACTTCTGGACCTGTTTTGTCAGTCAAGGTTTTCAAAACTGAAGGTTTATGTTTCGGGATAAATACCGTTTCAAAATTGGGATACATACACATATTCGTTGTAGTCACCAAGAGGGATCCACGAGAAATTCGATCACCGTCCGCAACTTTCTCTATTATGGGTTTGAAAATGGGATCATAATCTTCGATGAATACATGTTTCGTGGACGGTTTTATGAAAGGGAGGAAAAGTGATTTACTTTTTAGATGTTCGGGCAACAGTTCAACATGATTCAAACCTTTAAGAACAGCTTTGAGTATATACGACTTCCCTACACCCAATGAACCACAAATGAAGACATTTTTGCGTTCACGAATGTACCGACGAATTAGATCAATCGTTTTTGTGTGTATTGTGGAAACAATCGGATCTTTTTTTTGCTCAACTATTTTAATGAAAGAATCCATTGATGACTTTACTAATCAGGCCATAGATTTGGTGCTCGGAAATAGCGCACTTCATAAACGTATCGTAGAACCTTTAAAAAGGAAAATTGTACCATACATTGTTTCAAGTATTCTTACCAATTTGGTTATGTTTATTCTTTTGGTGTACCTTGCTCGACGTCTGTCTCTTCTTCCTCTTCTTCCTCTTCCTCTTCCTCATCCTCTTCATACTCCTCAGGTTCTTTAGCTAAGAAGGTACCCACCTTTTCAAAAACAGTGTCTTTTGTTATAGCTCGAATAGGTTCAATAGTTTTTGGTAACTTAAGAGATGGTATAGGACGCACAGTTAATATCTCTGGTTTTGTGAACACACCTTCTATTGGGTACTCTTTTTCGAAGTTCATGAGAATCTTTTTAGGAATAGCAGGACATTGTTCGAGTAAACGATCATATTCAGCTTTGCATTCTTCAACAAATTTCAAACCCTCCTTTTTACGTTCTTCACGAGGTAGAGATAACTGAAGTCTAATATTTCTTGAAAGACTTCCATGACCTAACGCAGAGGTTCTGTGATTTTCCATCAGTTCATTCACCTTAAGGAACTGCATAATCGTCGCGATCAGACCTGCGATGAGATTTAAACCACCAATTATTGATGGTGCTGCGGGTTGTATACTCACAGGTAAAGTACTTTGAGCAAAATTTGCCGTACCCGTGATGGTCGATAAGACGATGACTGGCAAATTAAAACGTAGACTCAACTTTTTATACATCAGAAAAGAGCGATGATGCATATATCTGTAACACGCACACGCCTCACCCCATTGACGTAACACGTTCTCATGATATTCATTCCATGTTTCTTCCATATTAATTTCTTCTGACATCTTATAATAGATGAACATAATATTCTTCATGCACGTCATCTTTCTCTTGGCTATCCTAATTGTCCCTTTCACAAACAACCAGAAGAACCTTGAATTTTATTCAATGCTCATTCCATTCCTATTTTATCACTGGTCGGTGAATGACGATACGTGTGCACTCACCCAAGCGGAGATGTTCATGACAGGAAAACACAAGGATGAAACATTCATGGGACGCCTAGTTGGCCCAATCTATAAGATGGAAGACAATGAAGTGAACAAGTTGACCAAGACCTTATTCTTCGCACTTTGGGCATTTGTGCAGTATCGTCTTGGACATTTTAAAGAATTTACAAAAGATTTGAACCAAACACTTAAAGTTATGAAGCTAAGGTAAAATAGTCATGGATACCAAACTTCGTAACGAAATCGATCGCTTGAAAAATGCTAAAGAGATTTACCAACGGGAATACGTCACAAATATCGAAGAACTTGAGGAGAAGGTTGAACGTCTCGAAACTCAAATTGATCGCAGTGAATCTGAAATGAAGCGAGAAATCCTTAGAAAACATAAAACTCTATACATCCAAGAAATTGAAAAACTTGATGCGACCATCGAAAAGACGACCAAGTTCATTGATGATAAAGTCGCAGCATTGGATATCAAGTTGAATGAAATCGTCAAGGAGAAGAAATCATTCGACTATAACATCAAGAGACTCGGGGAAGCTATTGAAAGGCGAAATACCGCTGAAGTTTTCGAAATGTTTGAGACAGTCATGAACGCACTCAAGATTTTGCACGAGGAAAGAACTTAAATTGATCAAAGAAGTGTACACAACTTTTAAAATTGTGGTACAGGATCATACATAACGCATCAGCGATGTCGTGTTTTCTCTCATAGGGAATGTCTCCATCGATATATTTCTCAGCGATGGAGACAGTTCTCTCTTTCCTCTGTTCATAATTGAGGTGTCTCATACCAAAGTGTACATGCATACTCACTGGTGAAACGAGGGTAACTTTGTCTTTGAACATGTAGTGTAAAAGTATCTCGATATTCTGGAATCCCCCGGGAGGTTGCCTCTCTATGAGGATTTTTTCAGCTTTGTCGAATAGGTCTCGGTGATCTTCTACAAATAAAGGAATAATGTCTACGAAATCATTTGAGTGGATGTATTTATAGTCTTCGAGACTTACCTTCTTTATATATTCTACATCAATTTTTGGACCCGCACTCGACTCAGCCAATACAAGACCCATATTGTGATAGCCAATGTCGATCGCCAACACCTTCATGTCTCTAAGTGAAAGATTTTCCTTAACTATAGTAAATGAAGAACAAGACAAAGACTCAATTGCTATGGGTGATCCTTGTCGCGTTGGTCGTGGTCATTGTGTATCTCATCCAAAATCCTCGTGTCGTTAAGGTTCCAGTGAAAGTTCCTACTATGATGGTACCCCCAAGACCCGTGCGTTCTCAGGAGATTCGGCGCGAACCTGAGTTTAGAGGGCCACCTATCAAGAAATATAAACCTGGTCGTATGCAACAGATGGGTATACTCACTGGGTCCGGTGAAACCCTACCACTCTATGGTAAGGAAGTTCGTGGTCGCCGTGATCGTTACAACTATTATACAACAACTGGAGGTGAGAACCTGTACCCCATTCCAGTGAGTCACAGTGGTCGCGACTGTATGGAAGATATTGGATGTCAAGAGTTATACGGAAATGAAACAGTCTCGGTAACTGGTAAGACTGGTTCATTCGCGGTGAATATGTACAGGACAGACGACTTTTTTTAAATACGCTTTTTAACGTCGGTTACAACGCGTGAAGTTGATGAACTGCAACAAGATGAGCATATACACGCAGCTGCGAGCATTGGTGGTGTTTTGAATGGCATCTTCATAACACCGTACACCACGAGGATAGAACATAAGATTCCACAGATATAAGCAGCAAGCCACTCGGTCTTCATGGGCTTATCATCTCCTTTGAAGAGATCAGAAATGAATGGGATTTTAGGCATATCGAGACCTGGGATCAGAGAAAACACAAGTCCCATTTATAGTACGTCAACAAAAATTATTTGTAAGATCATATTCTCTCCTGTGAAATCCTGGTGTCCTCGTCAGTTTCGCCTTTTCAAGTAAAAGTTCCTTAATCGTATCTTCATCGAGATGTTTGAAAAAGTCCTTCTTCACCTCGATGTCGTCAAGTTGATGTTTCTCACGATTACTTTGGACATATGGCCAAGTGTGTTTTCTCAATGATGAAACCTCTTCCTCAAGTTGTCTAATCCTCGGTAGTAGAACCTTATGAATAAGTATTTTAAGTTCATGTACATCACTCATCTTACCCTAATTTCACAATTTATCTTTATACATTGTAAGTATGACACCAGAGAAACGCAGTTTTGTGAAACTGGTCGCACACGGTGTTCGAGACTTGATGGAGTATCTCAGGTGTGATATAAAGATAGGGGTCAATCCTGAAACCGATTTAGAAAAGTTTATAAAAAGACAATTGCTCATTAAGAAGAGTGAAAGTGATTATGACTTCTCCGTGGGAAAGTTTCGGATGGCATTGGATATGTTGCCTTATGAACAAATCAATAACTTACTCATTTACCTGGACCAGACTGGGGTAACTATCGATCGTGCGTTTACGATGGCATCGCCAAATCCACTTATGTTTTCGAAAAATGATCAGGAATTTGTCAAGTTGATTAATGATGGAGACATCAAGACGTTTTATGATTTTCTTGTGTACTAATATATGCAGTACAAGGACCTGAAAAATAAAGCTAAGAAGCTGGGTCTCCGTGTCACCAAGACTGTCGACGGAAAGCGCGTCCAGCTTACCGCGAGAGAACTCCGCTCCAAGATTACTATGAACTTTGAGAACAGTGTGAAGAACGCACAAAAAGTTATTCGTATCTGTCAAACCGTAGTTGCTCCTGTGGCGACACCCAGACCTCAAGGCGCTCGTGTTCCACCCCCACCCCCTCCTCCTCCACCTAGGAAACCCGTGCTAAACAATAAACGTGCCAAACTTATGGCTGAGCTCAAAGCGACTCTCGCGAAAAAAGGTCTCCGCCCATAATAAATGCCAGGTGTGAAACAACTTCAGGAAGCGAAGAAAAAGTTGAAGAAGATGCCCAAACCAACGGGAAACACCCCCAAGATTCCCACTGCTACGATGTTGCGTCTTATCGCCGCGGATCCTAAGATTAAACGGGATAAGGCGTTTGTGAAACGTGCTTTGGAACTCGCAAAATTAAATAAATGATAAATATATATGAAGCTGAAATTCAGTACAATACTTCTGATGATGTGTTGTTGTTCTTGTTGTTCATCGTCCTCTTCAGCCGCCACCTTCTTCGCTGGTCTGATTCCCAGGACTGGACCACACTTCAGGAAAGTGTCGGGGGTTGATGATCTCACGAAACAGAAACCATTTATCGTTGATTACTATCAGAAAAGTGCTGATAAGAAAACAGACAAAGAAAAACAATTAGTAGTGGATGAGATTCGTAAATCTAACCCAGATGGAGTTACAGCATTTTGTGCTGCTGCTGATAAAATCAGAACTATTAGAACTACTCCTCCTTATAACCAACCTGGTGATATACTAACCATTGGGGGTATGATTAAACCCGGAACTGTATTAGAAAAAGCAGCGAAAGAATCACTAAGAGATGCGTATCCGTACGTTGAAATAACGGCTAAGAACTTTTGTCGAAAGTAACCCCAAACTTCTTGGTGATGATCTTTTTAGCACCCTCAAACGATGGATGACCCCAGAGGTACCAGCGGGACCAGAAACCAGCCCTGCCGATACCGCTCAACTTCCAATCTTCTTTATCACTCGATGTCACATTGAGCATCATTTTATGGATCCGTACTGGATCTCTCTCTGCTATTGTCCTCTTGGGTACTCGACCACCATGTCTGAGTACATAGGAACGCATACGTGAAGGATTCTTGTGTTTGGTGTAGTCTGAATATCCACTGGCACCAAAGTCAACAGTCCTGCCGTCTTCTAAGACAGCCCTGAACTTTTTCTTACGATCAGGGCTCTTTATAATGTTGACGCGCATACTTACAATTTACAAAGATAATTTACTTGCACGCCATGCAGCCGTAAGCTTCCTTCTTGGGGAGGAAGAAAAGTTGCTCAGGGCCACGCTTCACACGGTACATGTGGTCGTACACGTGGAGGAGGGCCACAGTGAGCGCGAGGCTGGAGACGACGACACCGTTCATCTTACGGGCGCTGTAGGCGTAAAGGGCGATAGTGGCAACAAGCATAATCTGAACCACAGTGAGAGCGGGCATCTTGGGCATCACGAAGCGCTTCTCGACAGTCTCGACTTCTTCGACAGGGGCGGGGGCATACTTTTCTATTGGTCCACCGTATCCGGGCATTTTTATTATCTGCAGAGAAAATAATGTGGCCACTGGTATTGGTTCCTGTAGGGTTGGTTCTCCACGATTACCTAAAGGCACCCATCGACCGCCTGTATTTTCAGAACCCACGACGACCCCTGGTGGGTATGCGAAACGCGATCATTGACATACTCAACTGGTCTTCGACATATTCAGTGAGAGATCATCCAGGTCTATGGCTCATCAAGTTTCATTTTCGAAAGATTCAAAAAGAGTTTGGGAAAGTTTCCAAGAAACTTGAGAAACAATACTTCCACGATCTTGATCCATGGTTTGAGAAGAATGAGCGATACTACTTCTACAGAGCTGAAAACTTTCCACTTTTAAAAAATCTCATCGATCAGATTCCTTGTATAAACAAAGAGACTGCACTTTTCGCAGTTGTCGAAGGACCAATGACTATCGCACCACATCGTGCAGAAACAAACCTCCTACTTCGGTATCATCTTACTATAGAGGGTGGAGGTGACTGTACACTCTATACTGAGAAGGGGCCCCACGTACACAGGGAAGGTGAGGAGTACCTCTTTGATCACGCACGGTACCACGAACTTACCAAGACGGGTGACGGTAGGCGAGTTGTTTTAATTCTGGATGTTCATAGATGTTTATGACACACTGCCACGTACATGTCACTCCCACCGATGAGTTCGAGTTCTCGGTCTTCTACAATTCTCTTTGTGAATGGACCAGGGGTCTCGTGCCGACAATATTTACACAGTGCTGATAACTTCGTAACTTCACTAGCAATTGGGATACAATCAAGAAGTTCCCCCCATTTCCTCTGAAATGCGTCGCCATCTAGACCCGCGATGATCACATCCTTCCCCATATCCATACACGTCACGATAAAATGTTTAAGATCGGGATAGAATTGTGCTTCATCGATCGCGACAATATCGGCATCCTCAAAATCACACTTTCCCAGTAGTTCATACAAGTTGATGACCTTGTGACAATCAAACTTGACATTATCATGGGTTTTGAGGACTTCATCAGGGGATCGTGTATCTTTTGCAGAATTCACAACCACAATTTGCTTACCCAGAACCTTGAGTCGCTTCAACCTTCGAATAAGTTCTGATGTCTTACCTGAAAACATATTACCCATGATAATCGAGAGACCCATCCTGACTTATTAAAATAATGTTGTATTTTTTATATGGGTGATTTCATTCGGGCAACTTTCGAGGGGTACACAGGGTACTACAATCCTAACTCGGGTCGCGTGAAGTTGGGCAACCGCCTATTTCCCGATATAAAAGTGGCGGTAAAATATCTCGGCAAAAGGTAAGATGCCTCTGAGCGATGCAGCCATCACAAAGAAGGTCGGGGAACTGCGTAAATCCGAAGGTAAGATCTACGCACCCCTCAAATATTTCAGGGGGCTTACAACTCTCGGGGAAG
>Ga0209929_1000419_pt1 | contig 15943 bp, 29 predicted proteins | sample SalPon2_C_H2O_MG_2_FD_185731 | JGI IMG/M metagenome (GOLD analysis project Ga0209929, IMG submission 185731) | Salt pond water microbial communities from South San Francisco under conditions of wetland restoration - Salt Pond MetaG SF2_C_H2O_MG... ... | reverse complement strand
CAAGAGCCAAGAAGCCTCGATAGGCGTATCTGTATTTGTGGACACGCTATGTCTAGACACCACTTTAACGACTACACTGGCGGTCACTACTGTAAGCCAGGGCAGTTATCATGCCCATGCGCCACACCAAGACCAGTCATCGAGGTGCCAAATACTCGGTACTTCATGAGGAAGTCTCATGGTTCTGGCGCTAAGCATGCACTACCACGTGGCATCGTTGCTTCGATGGAAGCACTAGGCGAAGAGGAGTTCACTTCTAAGCGAGTGTGGCTGATCGAACAAAAGTGTGATGTCTGCAAGCAAGAAACAAAACTATATCCAGTTAGGGTGAGCCAAGACGGGCACTACCTAACGGATGACAAAGAAGACCAAGGGCTCACCTATTTCTGGTGTGCCGAATGCCGAGCTGCATAACTATTAATCGTGATAGTATGCAGATACCAAAACTAACGTTAGGAAAATAAGTTATGGCAAAGATCTCAGGATGGGAAAAGTTCCGCAAGGCGGTAACTGGCTCCTACAGCGAGAAGCTTACCTACCAGCTAGCGCAGGAGAAGGCCGAACAGGTTGCTGCTGCAAAGATGGCAGAGAAGGCCGAGGCCGAAAAGCGCAAGGCCGAACTGGCCAAGTGGAAGGCTGATGTCGAAGCTAAGGAGAAGGCATCCAAGGTTGAGAAGGTCAAGGCAGCTGCCAAGAAGACCCCTTCCCAGCCAACTAAGAAGCCAGCAGCTAAGAAGGCTCCAGCTAAACCAGCTGCAAAGCCTGCTGCAAAGAAGCCAGCTTCCACTGGAAAGACAGCTTCAGCCACTCCAAAGAAGGCAACTGCAAAGCCAGCACCTAAGAAGGCAACTGGCTACAAAGCAAATGCCAAGGATGGAGATGGTGATGGTTTGGTGCAGGATGGCACTCCCTGGGAGCGTCCAGCTACACCAAAGAAGAAGTCAACTTCCACTTCCGCTTCAAAGAAGAAGAAGTAGTAGTAGACTATAACCGACCCTCCTGAGGGGGCCGTTCGGGAAGAAGGCTTTGAACGGGCCAGAATATAGAATGGCGGTCCCCCAGGGGAGTCCAAAAATTTAAAACTTCTCTTGGGAGAGAGAGAACCTGCAACTAGCTATTAGCGCAGGAAGAGCCGCCTCAATGTGTTAGCATGTTGGGGCGGTTCGCTTTTAGGAGAGACAATGAACAACGACTGGGTGAAGATCCCCCTCATGGCAGAAGAGCTAGGGGTCAGTACAAAGACTCTCTACAACTGGATCAATGTGGGCAAACTATTTATGCCAAGGCCTGGCTATGTGAGTCAAGTCGAAGCTTACGAAGTGTGGCTTCAGCAGAGATCCCTTAAGAGCGTTCAGTCTTATTTCATGGCTAAAGGTATTATTCGTGATGCTTTTGGACGATTCAAAAAGTATGACGTTGAAGTGGAGGAAAGTGGTGAAAAAGGGAAAAGTGCTTAATGAATGCACAAAATCCCATCGCTCACCCTCTCCTCGCGCAAAAATTCGTCCCCAGATCTAATAACATAAAAATTAGTACCGTACAATTGGTACCATGATTTGCGTCCAGGAAACTCAACCAAGTAACTTTACCCTACAATTGATGGAGAAGACGGCCCGTTTACAAGTCCTCTCCCCAGTTAAGCGGGTCGTCTTCCCTTTTCCTGGTCGCTACGTTTATAACAATTACATAAACTTCTTGACAAAAAGCGATTACACATGGTAGAATCTAATGGCGGCGAGCTAGACCTAAACAGCCTAGTCATCGACCTTCCCGCAGCCCACCGAGCCGATCTCTCTGAACTTGGCATTGAAGAGCTAGACCGAGGCGTCTGCGAAGATACATTTCAAAACCGCGGAATCCTCCGCAGGTCTAAATTAATTTGGGAAACTGTTTATACCAACGACGGAACGTCCAGCGGCCTGTTGAAAGTAAGAAGCGCGGATTCCACTCGCGAGCGCCGCATCCAGTCTCTTTCTGAAAAGCGTCCACTACTTGTAACCCCCACCGATAACAATTCAGATTACCTAACGGGTAAAGCTTTGCTCGCCGAGGACTCAACGGAGTATCTTGTTCCGCCCTGGGTTCTTGGTGCCACAAGAAAATACCTAAAAGAGCAAGCCGAAGGGGGACCGTCTTCTGATAAACGCCAGCCTGTTCCACTTCCTCACCGCTGCCGCCAGATAAAACATGACGGTATTCGATGCATGCTTTGGGCTTCGGGGCGTTCAGTTGATGACGGCCTGTGCAGAATTCACCTCCGATCTCTGAAATCTAAAACCTCCGACGACATCGAGAGGGCCCGCGAGAAACTAACGCAAGCTGCACCGTTTGCTGTTGACAAGCTTGAAGAGCTGATGGAGTTTGCTGAGAGCGAACCTGTAGCGCTGAAAGCAGCAACCGAGATCCTAGACCGCGCTGGTGTTAGGGGCGGATATGAAATCGATACGACCGCAACTCTTGACGTACGGCCCGCTGCTGAAGTAATCGCCGAACGGCTCGAGCGTCTAGCAGTTGGTGCTGCCGCCGCTGCCGCCACACTTCACGAAGACGGTGCCAAGGTTATAGACGCCGAGGTTGTAATTGAAGAAACCGAAGAACGGCCCGCGATGACTACAAAAGAGGAAGAAGAGTAACGGATGCCTGGGGAGAGTAAAGATTTATCAAAAATTGTTAGCGCGGCCCGCGAACACTACAAATCGTTAACCGCTGACATCAGTAACGCGAAGGATCGTTACGAGCACATTCGTTTAACCGCTCTTGCTCAGAGCGCTCATAACCTGCTAACAGATCTCATCGAACTTGAAACGGGCATCAATCCAGATCCTGTTGAAGATACGCCACTAGAAATTCCAGATTTTAAGAGCCCCTACAATCCTGATGTCCAGTAAAGAAGACCCCGCACTCAACAGGGATGATATAAATCGAGCTGGTTTCTGGGTACAGCCCCTAAAACCAAGAATCTTTCTAATTCCAGATTTTGCGACGCCTGGCGAGATCCGCCAAATGGAAGAAGAACTATTAACATTTAACGAAAAAGATTGGTCCGCACGCTACCTGGCGGAGATGCGTAAAAACTCTCTTGAAAAGTTCGGCCGCGATGACATCGAGAACTTGGTTGAAGAAGGCCTGCTCGAGGTAACTGACGACTGGGCGGATAAAAACATCGGGGTCGGCTCGGATCATCTACGAGAAACTTTCCATAAACGGGCGTCCAGGATCTTTGACCAGGTCGGCCCGCTAGACGTAACTGGGTTTACGGTCTATCAACGGATGTACGAGGGCTCGGAGTTGAAGTCTCACTACGATCAGTACTCCGACAAACTTGTGGAATACGCCGCAGTGTTGTACATTAACGACGATTACAACGGCGGCGAGATCTTCTTCGAGCACTTCAATCTGGAGGTAAAACCACGGGCGGGCTCGTTGATCATCTTTCCAGGAACAGAGAAATATCAGCACGGCGTGCGAACCGTAAAGCCTGGTCCTGTAAGATATGTGATACCAACGTTCATTAAAACCGCTCATCCAGACGGTGCCATGGCAGGATGGGGAGACTTTGGCTAACATCAGAGAGCTACTTCAAGACGCGCTTGAACGGAGGATCGTTCAGCATTTGCCAAGCTTTTACCCCGAGCACCAACCAGGCTGGGCTGACTTTATTGCATTAATAGAAGCGTCCAGGAAACGCGGCGATCTGGATCACAGAAGAGATTTTTACGTACGTGCGACGATCACAGATGATGACAAAGAGGCCATCATGCGCAAAGCAACCAAGTACAGCCTGCTACTTGGCCGCCTCTTCAATGAACTAGAAGTGGATCTAAGTTATGCTTACGTAACTTTTGCCACTGGAGATGAAGACTGGCCAATACACGCGGACCCTAAGGACTCTGTCTTTGTACTGTGCGAAGGATCTGTTGTGTGGCGCTTTGAAGATCAAGATGATATAGTTCTAGAGAAAGGCGATGCGATCTTCGCACCAGCTGGAACGATGCATTCAGTTCAGGCTTCTGAGCCAAGAGCTGCGTTCATGATTACATTTGCAGGGAGAGATTAATGTTTCGTAAAAACCCCGCAGCCCCCAGCGCTGCCGAGCGTTTTATAAAAGCAGCTCAACAGCACTTGGGATACACAGTAGATCTCAATGGAAGAAATAAGTTTGGCCAGAAAGTAGGCTACGACTCTCAACCATGGGCGGGGGCTTTTATTGACGTCTGTGCCAGGGAGGCGGACATTAAGGGTCCTGCTTTTACGTATACCCCGTCGGCGCTCGCAGAATACTTTCGCAGCGGCCTGGTGTTCAGAGTTCCTCAAGCGGGAGACATTGCTGTTTTTAATTTTTCATCAAACACAGGGCACGCAGCAGACTCATTTGGAATGCCACACTGTGGAATTGTTACTGATGTCCGCGAATTCCATGACAGCGGCAAGTTCATAACCATTGAAGGAAACACTGTTGGATCTACAACGCATCAACAGAAAGACGGCGTGCATCAGAAAGTTCGACATGTAAGTGAGATCCTGGGGTTCTGCAGACCGTCCGCCTTAACCATGGTTAATTTTTTAGGAAAAATGTTAAAGATCCTGGATCGAGGACGCACAAAGGTTGAGTCGGAGGAGCTCAAGTTTATTGAGGAGACGGCTCGCGAACCTCAATTGCTGCGCCTAGAGAAAGAGATCAGGCCTGGAGACCGTAACAAAAAGATTGAAGTTATTCAGTTAGCGCTAGCTACGTTAACGGATCTACGTGGAGCTACACCAGGAAAGTGGGATTCCTCAACGGTCGCGGCTTGCGCTAGGTATCAACGTATGATAGGATACGTGGGTAAGGACGCTGACGGCCTGCCAGATGTCAATACCCTGAAGAGGCTCGCTAGAGATACAGGACTGTTTAACCTTGCTTAACGACGTAACGGGTGATCGCTCAGCCCATCACTACCCAGAGCACGAGAGCTACATCATCATGACGGTAGCCACCAAGAGCCCCACCAAGTGGTTGCTCGTCGATCGCGAAACGGGCCAGGTTTACCAAGGGTCTCCACATGGAGACTGGGATAGACTGGACCCTGTAGTAAAACCCGAGAAGAAGAAGGACTACACAGCTGATGAGTAAAGAATTCAACATTGATGACTATCAATACGTCGAAGAGCACATGCCTTTGCATCAGTGGCACCAACACCAGCCAAAACTAAACAATTTTATAAAAAACGCAAGATTCAATGGCCTGCTGCTGGAGCATGAAGGGGATCAGTGGGTTGAAGTCATGAAAACACCAGTTCATTACATCTGGACAGTGTTTGAAGACGACGATGGAAATATATTTATGCGAAATGGTTACCAGGTCCGCGGCCGCATTGGCTACGTGATCTCAGAGCAAATGCACAATGCGCATGCAACAATCTTTGTTGATGGGATCACCAGGGACTTACTGGAGACCAGGATCCTGGAAGATCACTAATTTTATTGCTTTTTGTTGCGTAACGTGCTACACTGATGCCATGGCTAATGTAAACCTAAAATGCTGCGATCAACAGCACACTGAAGAGTATTGGCACGAGCACGACAGCTGCTCCGACGAGCGCTGCTACGCACAAGAATGCATGACGTGCGGCAAGTGGGAGACCCTCTGCGGGATGGCGGGCAAAGGCTAGCGGCCTGATTTGTATGAGCGTGCTGTTTTTACTACAATAACGGCATGCATCAACAAGATCTTTTGACGATAGACGAAGCGGCCCGCATTGCTCATGTCTCGCGGTACACAATAAGTTATTGGATAAAAACTGGTCGCATCAAGACTGAACCGATCAGGATCAGTAAGAGAAGCGGCAAGCCTTACGGTAAGTTGGTGCCTAGGGGCGAGCTCTTCAAAGCCATTCCTGGTGAACGGATTAAAGAACTTAAAAGATCCCACCCAGGAAATCTACTGCTGATTAGCGAGATTGCAAAAACATTAAAAGTGCGTAAGCAGTTAGCCTACTTGTTGGTCAGACGGTACGGCCTGGAGAAAGTTCGCGTCGATGGGTGGAACTTTTTGGTAGACGGTGAAGAGCTCTGGGATAAGCTGCAGGGCGATCGAACGTACTATCACTTGCTGCACAAATCACTAGACGGGTAGAGCTGTATGCTATAGTCATGCGCTCACTGGAACTACACGTCTTCGAGACCGAAGACGACGTCGACATTGCAATACAAAGTGGCACAGCATTGCCAGAACAAATCGCTAACACTCAGTGCACTGACTGCGAAGGTAGGGTTGGCTATGGCGGACTCGATGGCTTCGAACTTTTTGTTTTCGTAATCGATGAGAATGATCAGGATTGGGTAGTTTGCGGCGAATGCGCGGGACCCATCATTGATTACGTTGATGCATTCTTTCCTCCAGTGACCAGGTCCCATTTTGTGTTGGATGAAGATCTGGACTACTTCTAGCCACTGGCAGCCCGCGGCAGCGCTAAAGATCTTTAATTTTATTTTATAAATATAAATCTGCCCAGGTGGCCATAGACGATCCCCTCGAGTCTGATCGCGGCGCTCGCTGTTTTATTTTTTTAAAAAATTTTTACGACACGCTTGCATTTTCATCTACAACCTGTTATGTTTGTCTTGTTCCAAACGAAAGGATAGAAAATGACAACTGGAACTAAAGCCCAAGTTGTGGGCAAGGCTCTATACCTAGAGCTACAAAGAGATGGCTGGATTGACGACTACTACCAAGTAATCATTATTCCAAATCTCCCAGATGAGCTTGGTCGCAAGCGTAACCACACTCTCATCTTTACTCGAACCTTCTATGCTCGCTCTAGTCGTAATGGCTGGTCATACCCAACTGAAGTTCCGACTACAAGTGGATTGCCAAGTATGGAAGAGCTGGCTGAGCTTGCCAAGACTAGCAAGACTGCCCCAGTCGTAGACGACTATTGGAGCAGAAAAAATAGTGGCTACTACGACAACTTCTTTGAGGTCGAAGAGCTAGAAGAGCCAACTGCCGAGCAACACTCGAATAAGGTGATAATGACTTTGATAGATAGTATTAGTCGTGAAACTTCATCTTATGACTCAATGGGTGCTGAGCGTGGAGAAAATCCTTACCCAAAGGGATTCACCAGAGCTTGGAGTTTTAGCAAAGTAGCAAAGACTTTTTCTGTCGAGATTACAGACAGAGATATGCTCGAACTTTACAACGACAAGTATAAAGTTCCGAGTGCTGTCGTAAATCGAATCAAGCAAGCCCGAATGAGAATTGTCTAAGGAAAGGATAGATAATGACAAAGAAACTAGAGCGTTCCCTGTTTCAGGGAGAGTTTGATATTGACACTCAGGTCACACCAGAAATTCGTGACCTAATTGCCGAAATTGGCAAGCTGTCTTTTGACCACGAAGCTGAGGCTAAGAAACTGACTGAGGCACTTCCTGAAAAGGGCAAGGCAAAGACTAAGGTTCGCAAGCCAAAGGTTGCTACAACTGCGACCCCAACCCCAACTCCAACTACGAGTTCGGTATTCACTCCTGCTACTCCTGCTACTCCTGCTACTACTCCTGCTACCCCTGCGGTAGAATCGGAGTCGAAGTGGATAGCGATTGACCTGAGTGGTGAAGTTGTCGAAGAGGCAGAATCCAAGATAGAGGAAACTCCAATGAGCGAGCGTAAGCACCCAAGACCAAGTGGCGAAGATTACTACGCTCGCAAGTGGGGCAACTTTACAGATGTTGAGGTTCTTCGCAAGGCGAGGGAAGCAAGCCAGTATGTTCTTCTGTATGGGGAGCCAGGAACTGGAAAGACTGCCCTAGTCGAGGCGAGCTTCCCCGAAGAGCTTTACACGATTCTTGGCTCAGGCGATACTGAGGTATCTGACCTAGTTGGTTCTTATGTCCAAACTCCAAGTGGAAACTTCGAGTGGGTAGATGGAGCGTTGGTCAAGTCTGCCGAAGAGGGCAAGGTTCTACTGATTGACGAGATTGGTTTGATTGACCCAAAGGTTCTTTCAGTTGTTTATAGCCTGATAGATGGTCGCCAAGAATTGACTATCACTTCCAACCCTGAGCGTGGAACTATCAAAGCCAAAAAGGGTTTCTATGTCGTGGGTGCAACTAACCCAAACGCTGTGGGCGTTCGACTGAGCGAGGCACTACTTTCTCGATTCACAATTCAGGCAGAAATGACTACTGACTGGAACTTGGCTCAGACTGAGCTTGGCGTGAATGAGGACTTGGTGATTATCTCTCAGAATCTCAGTCGCAAACTTGCCAATGGTGAAACTAGCTGGTCGCCACAAATGCGTGAGCTACTTGCTTTCAGAGAAAACGAAAAGCTGTTTGGTAGCAAGTGGGCTTTCGAGAATCTGGTTGCTTGCTCGCCAGAGATGGACAGACCTGTCGTTGCGAATGTTGTCACTCAGATTACTGGACTGACTATTCTGCCTGCAAAGATATAGAGGGGAGGGGAGGTTGCATCTGATCCCGACACGATTCTGGATTGTTGCAACTTCCCCCGACTTCTGGTATATTTTCTAACAAGTGAAAGGATTAGAAAATGGGACACTACAAACCACACAAAAGAACTACTACTCGCACTAGTCAGACCCCCGAAGCTTGGCTTGGTCGCTGTGCAGAGATGGGGCGACTAGCTCGCCTATGGTCAGACAGAAACGACTTGGCTATCTATGGTGGCGAGGATTCAGCTCAAAACTTTTCGGTTGCAGGTTTCTATGCTGATACTGCCGAGATTGAGGTCAATGTTGATAAGGCGTTCCGAGGTAAGCACCCAGAGGTGGTTGGCGACTTACTAGATAAGAGCAACTGGTCAAGCAACGCCGAGGCGATTGGAGTTATCTTCCACGAAGCTTGCCACGCCAAGAATTCAGCAAACTGGAATATGAAGAAGCTGGTCGAAGAGCTAGACCCTGCCGAGTTCCGAGCCTTTATGTTGCTCGAAGAAGCTCGTATCGAATTCCGAGGTATCCAAGAATTCCCAGAGATGGCTAACTACCTAAAGCTTTCAGCACTTGGTTTCGTGCTAGAGGGCGTGAGCGAATCTAGCGTTCGCAAGGAGAGCGAGGTTTGGAGTTCTGCCCAGACTCTAGTTCTGATGGTTGGTCGTATTCGTTCGGGTATCCTGTCGAAGATGGACTTGCCCAATGTAATCGAAACGCTTAGCGAGGTTCTTGGTCAAGAGCTGTTTCAGAATCTCGAAGAGGTCGCATATGAATTTATGGTTCTGTCTGTAACTCAGACCAACAACGCTATGGAGCTTGCTCGCAAATGGGTAGAACTATTGCGAGAGGCAGACCCAGAGGGCGAGGGTAATCAGGGCGAGCTGTCAGAGGGCGAAGAGGCTCAGGTCGCTGAGGGAATTTCGAGTGCTATGTCTGAGGGCGACTTCTCAGAGAATATGAAAGAGCTGATGGATAACCTAGCCAAGAGCCAAGAGCTGATGGAAGAGTTGGATAAGAGGCTCAAAGAGTTAGAAGAACAAAATGAGCAAGCTCAGTCGAGAAGCCAAGCTAACCAAAAACGAGCAGAGCGTAAAGAGATTGCCAATGTAATCTTCGACAAGAGCCACGACCAAAAGGGTGATGGTAGAAGCAGGTCAAGTGTTAGCGAAACTCGAATCCCAAGTCCTGACGAAAGAGCAAAAGCTGTTCAACTTGGCAAGGCTCTCGATAAGGCAAAGTATCGTGAGCGTTCTGTCACTCCTGTAATGCGACACAACCCAAGTGGTCGCCTAAAGGTCAAGACAGCGATTCAGAATAAGGCACTCGAAGCCAGAGGTGTTAGGGAGCTTTCGCCAGAGTGGAAGCAGAAACTTCGCAAGCATACTGACGACCCAACCCTGAGGCTCGGAATTATGGTTGATGTTTCTGGCTCTATGACCAACGCTATGGAAGCTATGGGGCAGACAGCGTGGATTGTTTCCGAGGCTGGTCGCCGAATCCAAGCCAAGACTTCTATGGTTTATTTTGGCGAGGGAGTTTTCCCTGCACTACGAACTGGTCAAAGGCTCGACAGCATAAATATCTATCGGGCAACTGACGGAACTGAGGAGTTTGAGAAAGCTTGGAGTGCAACTGATGGCTTGCTTGGTTTGACTTGGCAAGATGGTGTCAAGGTTCTGGTGATTGTTTCTGATGGACAATACCGACCAGACCAATACCAGATAGCTGTCAAGACTTTACGAGAGTGCAAAGCAACAGGCGTGACCGCTATCTTTGTCTGCCCTACTGGAACTTACAACGGGCGAGCCAAGCAGATTGTTTCCGAGGCTGGCTGGGGCAAGGTAGTAGAGGGGATTGACGACAGCGAGATTCCAACTGCTATCGGGCAAGCGGTGACGGAGAGTATGAAAGTCCTAGAGCGGAGATAAATTTCCAAACGGCTCGCTCTATCCTTTCACTTAAAACGGCGAGCTGTTTGGGAACCGCAGGTCCCCTAGTTCTCAGTGTTGAGACCTAGGGGGCTTGCTTTATGGGGCTTGCTTAACGGATCGATCTGAGACAGCCTGATCACCCAGGCTTGCTTATAGAGACTCGCCCAGGTGCTAACCGCTTGACTTTTGCACTAGGCATGTTAGGCTTGCACCAGACAGAAAGGATAGACCGATGAGCACTACAATCAGCAGATTAGAGAGCGAGCTCGAAGAGCGCATTGCAGATTCCGAAGAGTCGATGAACCTGGCAGAAGCCGATGGCAATAGCGACTACGACTACCACCAGGGTAGATACGAAGCGTATAGCGCCCTGCTTGGCTGGCTCAAATACCAGGACCAGGATTAGGGCGGCGCTCGCAGTAACAGATCTGCCGACACGCCGAAGTAGCTAGCTTGACTTTTTAGCATAAAACTGATAGATTGCTTATAGCTCAAAGAAAGGATAATTATGAATGAGCCATTAGCACTAGAAGATATCGCAGGGCTTAGCTTGACCATGATGGGGGTTCTCGTCGAGAACTACATCAAAGAAGGTTACGCTGACCCGACTATGTTCCGAGCACTCAACACTAGTGCCGAAATCGCAGAGCAATACAAAGCTAGGGTGGAGTATGATGGTGCACCTCAGGAACTGATAAACGCAATCGCTGAGTTGATTGACAACCTTAAGGTGACAGCCATAGAAGCTGGCGAGCTGTGCGACAAGATTATCAAAGACCAAGGTTGGGAACAGGAGTTCAAAGATGGCTGGGCTTGACAACCCCAGTCTCTTTGCCTAAGGTATTCATATGATTTTTAAGTACGCTTTAGGGCAGACGATCAGAGACACCAGGATCTCTCGTGGTCTTAATATGAGAGACGTGTCAGTAGATGGTTTTGTTTCTCTAGGACATCTCTCGGAAGTAGAGCGTGGTGTCAAAGAAGCAAGCTCTGAAATAATGGAGGGGATTGCCAGGGGGCTTGGCGTTGAAGCTAGTCAGCTGATCATCGAAGCTGGTTATCGTATGGCAACTAATAATGTGGAGATCCCCCCAACCCCAGAAAGTTTATTTGGCGACGTGTTCGTTCCTGTTCATTCACCAGTAGCCTGAGACTGCTACTGAAACCCAAAACCCCTGACCTCTGGCGAGTGTCGGGGGTTTTGCATTGGCGGCGCTTGCATAAAAGAAAGCCCCCAAGATTTCTCCTGGGGGCTGTTCCTTGCTTGCTATCTGGTTAGGATCTCAGCCAGAATTTCCATCGCTCTATTTTCGTAATGGGATCCCTCCTGCTCTCTCCTGACGTAATAGCGCTCCCATTCATTGTTGAGACGATTCTTTCTGACAGTGATTCGATAGTGGTCAAGCTCTCTGTCTGACTTGTTACTGCCAGTCTGGTGAAGAACCTGAACTTTCTCATTGTCGAGAACGATGTTGAAGCGAATCATTTATCTATCCTTTCTTGAAGATACTGAAAATAATACCACCCAACCCAAATCTTGTCAAGTCTATTTTGATAACAAATTGGTAACGCTCGTTATCGTTTCGTTATAAACTTTTTTGGAAAAATAACTTGCATTTCCTGGAAAGTGTAGTAAGGTTTAAGTAGGCCAAAGAAAGGATAGAAAAATGGCTACAAAACAGAATCTTGATTTCTGGATGGGAGGCGACTCAGAAGTTGCCGCCATCGTAATCACAAACAAGGAGACAAAAATCCCTGCCGAGCAATGGAGCGAGTTTCTAGATTGGTGGGAGATAAACAACGCAGAGGAGTCAATGGAGCTCATCGACACAATCAACAGGAGCTACCTTGAGTTCGTGGCAGACAACGACTGGGGCACTGACGAGGACGAGGCAGAACGCGCCGAGATTGAAAGCGAGATGGCGTAATGGCTGGCAAGGCGTATGTTTCAGAGTATGGTAATTGGGGAGCAGATGACCTTCTCGTGTTTGGCGAAACAGATTTGACGTCTAAGCAGTGGCTCAACCTTGAGATTCTTCCCGACTATCAGAAGATGCCTTATGTGGAAGCAATTCTTGCAGGCGAAGATGTTAGCGAGTGGGAGGACTAGAGATGGAAAGTCATGACAAAGAAAAGGTGCGCAGCTTTACTCAATTGGCAGATTCTATTGCCTGGGACACATGCCACAAAATTTACATCTTGATGGACGAGCAGCAAACAGAGCAGACGAGGTCCTATGGATACGAAAAGATGTATACCTCTGCAGAGATGGACCCTAAGCAAATGGCAGACACCATCGAGGAGTGGTTCGACGACTCTTGCAGTCTGAGGATGGTTGATGCAGTCCTCTCTCACCCAAATGGAGACAAGTTCACATGTGTCATAGAGCAGGATTTCTAAGATGACTAAAGACGAAATGGTTCAAGCCATTATCGAGTTCGAGCAGGGAGAAATGGATGACGACAATATCATCGAGCTCTTTCAACACCTGGTCGACACTGGGATGGCGTGGAGTCTCCAAGGTTCATATGGTCGTATGGCCAATAATCTCATCGAGGCAGGATACGTAACCAAAAGCTAGGGATCCCTAGAAGCGAAACCCCTGAGGAAACTCGGGGGTTTTTGCTTGCGTTTTTATTAGATTTTTGCTATAATCTTTATCAAGTTATCGAGAAAGGATACTAAAATGCACACTCTTCAACACATAGCAACTCGGGCAACGAGCGCCGAAGAGGCAGCTAATAGCGTGGAAAGCTACCTAATAAATTCTATGGGGGACAGTGAAAACCCTTCTAGCTGGTATGACTGGTTCGTGGTTGGTGGTGGTCGCTGGTCGTCGGACCCTGACAGCCAATACAACAACACCCCGAGTGGGACAGTTCAACAAGGAACCCCGAAGTTTGAAGAATACTTACAGCAAGCCGAGAAAGCCAGACAGGACGAATACGAAAGTATGACTCGCTGGGCAAGAGAGAAAGTGGCTGACTTGGAGCACCTACTTACCAACCTTGAAAGAGACAACAAGGGACTGGAAGCAGATTTCGGAATAAGCAGTAAGCTCTATCCTCTGTATAAGCTTTACCAAATGACAAGTGGCTACTGGGAAGCGGAGTCGTTTTTCTTTGACTCTATAAATGACACAATGGACCTGAAAAGTATGAGAGAGGGTATTTCCTCTGGCGACACTGACTGGTGGTTGGTGCCAGTTGATTTTCATTTCTAACTTGACAGAAAGTAATCAATGATGTAACTTATAGATGTGAGTGGGTCGAGCACACCCCCCATTAGTTCCCCACTCATAGAGAAGTGTCCTCTCCCCCCGAGGGCACTTTTCACTTGGGGCAGGTGGTTTTACATCCTTTCTACCATCTGCCCCTAAATTTTTGCCCTGGTGGAATCACGTGGAGATCGGCGCTCGCCAATAAAATAGGTTGACAAATAAAAGTAATTAGTTTATAGTGACAGTAGCCAATAGAAAGGAAAATAAATGGCAAGAACAAAGGTACAGGTGCCTACCCTTGATGGGGTAGACAACATTAAACTCTGGGCTCGCAAGGACCTAGTCATTAGCGTTCACGCAACTGAGTGCTTTCAAGGTTATAACTTGGAGTTCATAGTTACAAAGAATAAGGCTCTCATTGGGTCGATTGCTCTCATTGGAAGCTTTACAGTCTCAATCAATGCTAGGAATCTGGAAAGCGCTCTAGAAGTAGGAAGCCAGATGTTCGAGGGAATTATGGACTTAGTGTCTAGGGGTAGGCAGGAAGTTATTCGTGTCAATCTATCTGAAGAGGCAAAACCAATTGTTGGACTTGCTCACATTAAAGCTCATAGACAGGTGGAGAAAAGCCCTGACAAGAAAATGCAGACACTTATGGAAGTTGACTTTTTAACTCGCACACTGAGCTACAAAAAAGCTCCCCTACTTACACTGGCAAAAATGGACAACATTACTATTTCGCAAATGCGAAGTCGAGTAATTGTTGCTAGGGGCTACTAATGGCTAAGACCTTGGCAGTGGCGTGTTTCGGCATTGCCACCCTTGCCTGGTTGGCGAGCGCCGTCTATCGATCGGGCTACGAATTTGTTTTGCCCTTTTAGGCGTGTCGTTTGACAAAAAGATACTTTTAGGGTAATTTATTAGTAAGGAAAGGATACAAAATGCTAACAAAGCCAGACCAAGAAGCCGAGTTGCTATTTTCTATGGTGATGAAGCTTGCAGGGAGAGACGATTACTTCTCCGAGGGAACCAAGGCAACCATTTGGGCAGAGTGCCGTAGAAACGCAAAGTTGCGTAACCTAGCACTTCTCTACCTGAGTGGGAACAGCAACAGGGCAGAGATAAATCTCTACCGACTACACACAGCAATCGTTGAGGAGTTCTTTACAGACCCGAGGACTGGGGAGGTGCGTATCTAATGGCTATCAAGACTACAGAATTTGAACTGACCAAGTGCTACAAGTGCGACAAGAATTTGCTTGCCGTAATTGGTTCCGTTCACCCACTTTGTGATGATTGCGAAGACCATTTTGAAAAATGGCTAAAAGGAGAGTTGGAGGTGTTCAAGTAATGGGTAAGCAAGTTCACTTCGTAGTCGTAGCTGACTTAGACAGCGAGACTTGGTGGGTAGATGATGACACATTCACTGCCCGTTTCGGTGGGAATGAAGGCACCTGGAACACTGCCACTGAACAGTGGGAAGACACAGATTGGGACGACAACATAGCGGGGCTAAACATACTTCACAAGCCAAGAGACGTAATGGCAGAGTGTAACGATTGTGGCAGAAAGGATCTAGTAAAAGAGATGGTAGACATTGGTAGGCAGGGAACTGGCTACGAGTGTGAGAAGTGCTATCACCGAGGAACAGAAGAATAGAGAAACAACTACAAATTAACTTGACTTTTCACCAGAAAGTGTTAGTCTAGGTGTAGCCAAATGAAAGGATAGATAATGGCTAAATACATAAAGATAGCAACTAGTGGCGAAGTTACCGAGCTTGACTTAGCAGGCTACGTGAAACTTGAGGACCTCTACCGAGAGATTCGTTGCGACTACGTGGAAGCAGTTCCGATGAACAATGTTGTTATGTGGTTAGACGAAGAGGGCAAACTCACAGGCAAGCTGATGAACCAGATTGCAAGCGAGATGTTCTGGGAGCACTTCCCCAATGGCAATGACTTTATAGCTGGTGATGTGATTCTGACTGCCGAGGAAGATGAAGATGGAAACTTGCTAGGTTTCTCAGACGAGAAGATTGCTCAGTTCTCAAGTTTGGTTGGAGGGTAGGTGATGGCACTTTCAGTGAAGCAAGTTCTAATGATGGTTTCAGGCGAGACCACTGTTCCTCTAGAACTCCTAGTTGAGAATGAAGACTTTATGGAGTATCTTCAGACAGGAGATGCCGAGTATCAAGATTTGGTAGATTGGGTGAATAACAACTACTAAAGCTTAGGAGTGGTGTTCTAAGTTTCCCCCGATAATCGTGGACAGAGATCCCGATCGGGGGATTTCCTTTTTGCGGACCTAGTGGTTTGTTATAAATAATTTACCAAAAAAGACTTGACACAATACGGGT
>Ga0209929_1000418_pt1 | contig 15943 bp, 28 predicted proteins | sample SalPon2_C_H2O_MG_2_FD_185731 | JGI IMG/M metagenome (GOLD analysis project Ga0209929, IMG submission 185731) | Salt pond water microbial communities from South San Francisco under conditions of wetland restoration - Salt Pond MetaG SF2_C_H2O_MG... ... | reverse complement strand
TCGCTGATTTTTATAAAAATATGAAAAATTTAACTAAACATGAAATAAAAAAAATTGAATCTCAAATTGAAAGTGCTAAACACACTTTTGAATATTGGGAAAGACAAAAACAAAAAAAATGGAGATACAATGGGTAAAGGAAGTTCACCACGTCCATTTACGGACAGAAAAAAATTTGAAGACGAGTTTGATAGAATATTTAGGAAAAATAAAAATGAAACCATGGAATCTAACAAAACAAAATTTGCCATTCCTGATAGAAAAAATAAACAATCTTGATTTTAATAAACGATGGAAAGTAGTCATTTATGAAGAATCAGAAAAAAGAAGTAATGAACAGAATGAAAGGTTATGGGGATATTTATATCCTAGCATTGGTAATTATTTAGGATTGACACAAAGAGAAGTTCACAATATGTGTAAATACCAGTTTCTTAGAAGCGAGATGGTTATCAATGACGAGGTAATTACTGTATTAAAAAGCACGACGAAATTATCAGTCAAAGAGTTCACAGATTATATGGAAAAAGTTGAAATGTGGGCAGGGCAACAGGGGTGGTCAGGTGAATGAGTTTAAAAGAATTTTATTTAATGATATTGAGAGAGTTTGCTAATGGCGAACCTTTACCATATAAATTTAAAACTAAATATAAACAAGGAATAACAAAAAGTTTTCCAAATTATGACGATTCTAAATTTTGGACAGCCAGTCAATATTTAGAAATGATTAAAGACATTAAAGAATGGGACGAATTAATAAATGGCGAAAACAAAAGAAGAAAAAAAACATTATAGTAGGCTTCACGAATTAGGTTGCATTGTTTGCAAAAATGAAGGCTTGGGGTATACTGAACCTTGTATTCATCATATAAGACATGGTGCTGGTATGGGAATGAAATCTCATTGGAGTAAAGCAATACCATTATGCCCTATGCACCATCAGCATGGCGGATACGGAATAGCAATACACGCTGGTGAAAAAGCATTTGAAAGGCGTTTTGGCACCGAAGAAGAACTTCTTGAGGAAACTCAAAAATGTTTGAATATGTTTTAGTAATTTACATGACAATGGATACGCCAGAATATGTTGGTCATTTTAAATCTTGCGCCGATGCAAATAATTATGTGAAAGACAATTATAAAAATGCAAAATATACGACTTGTCTTTACCAAGATTTTATAAACTTACCAAAAGATTTAATTAAAAAGGAAATAGAATGGAAATAACCTATAAAGACCCAAATGTATTAATACCATACAAAAATAATAGCAGAGTTCACAGCGAACATCAAATCAATCAAATAGCAAAATCAATTAAAGAGTTTGGATTTAGAGTTCCAGTAATAGTTGATGGGGATAATATTTTAGCTGGTCATGGAAGAACTTCGGCGGCTCAAAAATTAGCATTAGATAAAATACCGACTATTGATGTATCAGATTTATCTGAAACTCAAAAACGAGCATTCGTTATTGCTGATAATAAAATCGCAACTAATGCAGATTGGGACGAGGAAATATTAAAACTTGAATTAGATGAGTTAAAATCACTTGATGTTGATTTGACTACGTTAGGATTTGACCCATCAGAATACGAAATAAAAGAAATAGATTATTCAATATTAGATGACGAAGAAGATATTGAAAGCAAAATAGACTCATTAGAACGTGAGACTCGTAGAGCAATAGAAGTTGTATTTGAGGAAGAACATTATCAAGAAGCATTTGAATTGTTCAAGTTCTGGAAGCAAGAAGGAGCATATTTAGGTTACATGATTATGCAATTTTTAAAAGATGAAAAAAATAAATTGGATACAGAATGAAAATAATTTTAATGTATTACGACAGATATGATGAAGCAACCACTTCGTTAGAGTTAGATAAAATAAATGAACCTCATTATGTTTTATGCCACGATAACAAAGAAAGATTCACCTGTATTGGCAAAACTGGAACTTTAGTTGAAACGAATAAACCTAAAGGCATACAGCATAATTTTAATTTTGGTCTTGATATGTTAGAAGATGGAGAGTGGGGAATATTTTTAAGTGATGATTATGTCGGTTCTAAAAAATTAGTAGGTGAAAAATTTATTGATTGCCCAATGTCGCACCCATTAGAAGAATTAAAAAATATTATTCCGAAAGCAGACGAAGCTGGCATTAAATTAATTGGACTGAGTTCAACAGGAAATCCATTTTACGCACAAAAAAAATACTCTAAATACGGATTAGTAGACGGAAGATGTTTTGCTATTAAAAAAACTGACTTTAAATGGCATAAAGGTATAAGCACGGTAACAGATTATTATGTAACTGTATATCATCTTAAAAAATATGGAGGTAATTTAATTTTAAATCATACTTATATGGATTTTGAGAGGTATAAACCGAAAGGTCTTGGTAGTGTAGAAGAACGTATACCTGATAAAATGCACGATATTGAATTAATGATGACATTATTTCCTGATAACATTGTAGTTAAAGATAAAGTTAATCAACCAAAAGGTAGCCATATCGTTATTAAAAGATGAAAACATTAGAATTCAAATCATTAGAATATCCTCATAAAATGGGACAACGTTGCGCCGATTTAGAACCAAACATTTTAGAAGATACTTTATTTATAGAAGATGGTAAGCCATTAGGATTTTATATCAAAGAGCCGCCGATTAAATTAAGGCAATTATTAAATATTGCAAACGCAGAATTAAATTCATCAAATGTTCCTAAAGTTAAAATGGATAGAGGGACAAGAAAGATGAACGCTTTAAGAGGTATAGATGTAGTTCAGCAATATAGTGCAACACTCGGTGCCTGTGTTCCTAGAGCACACATGAAAAGAGATTATGGTAGAACCTCACAGTTACATAACATTCCATCTGCAAGAACTTTCATTAAATCGATGTTGATGGCGTGTAAAGAGGGCGAGAAACTTTTAAAAGATATAATGCCTGAACAATATGAGTTACAAAAAAAATTGATAGAAGAAAACGTTCCAGAAAAATATAGATTAACAGATTTATTTTCTAGTTCTATATCTAATTTTAATATTGCAGCTGCATATCATCAAGACAGAGGTAATTTAAAAGGGTGCGTTAATTTTATATTCAGTAAAAAAGAAAATGCGAGAGGAGGTCATTTGCACGTTCCTGAATATGATGCTGTGATAGATAACAAAGATGGTTCAATGTTAGTTTATCCTGCATATAAAAATATGCACGGAGTAACACCAATTATTCCTTTAGCAGAAAATGGTTACAGAAACAGTCTAGTGTTTTATGCAATAGACAATTTACAAAAATTTTTTTAGGAGGAAAAATGAAACCAGTAACAAATGGTTATTTATACGAGTATGACAATGGTGATAAAAAAACCAGAGAAGAAGCTGTAAAAGATGTATTAAATTTTGTAGGTAGTGAAAAATATTCTATGGGTCAAATCGCAAAAGGAATTGGATTAAATTACACATCAACAACTTCTTTAGTAAGATGGTCAAAAAGAAATAATATTATGTATGGAATAAGACGTGGTCGTAAATACTATTTCGGTGCTGGACTTATGGAAGAAAATGCTTGTCTATTGGCTGATATGTTTTACAATAAAGAAAAAATATTAAATAACTTTAAAGTCATTAGCACAACAAAACGAAAAGTAGAAGATGCTCCGACAGATTCATACGAGCTTTCAAAATCAAGAAACATTACATACGGAACTCATGTTTTAAATACTGTTTATGATTAATGGAACTAGAACGTTTACAAGATATACTTGAAGACTGGGCAAAATGGATGCGTAAGGACGACACCAGAACAGGTTATCCTTACAAATCTGTTGGTCTTGTTTCCGGTGGTGAGTCTAGCCATGGTGCATTTGACGATATGTTAAAAGATATGGATTTAGATTTAGTTCATAAAGTTAATGCTATGATTAACTCATTAGATATACAAGAACAAAACGCAATATACGCAAGATACCTAAAATCAAAAAAACCTTTTTATTACGAATTAAAATTACAATACGCATTACAAAATCTCCTCAAATTAGCAGAAAAACGATTAATCACTTGACATAAAATGCTGTTTTTGATATAATCGCAGTCAGTGGTGGATAACCACGTCCAAAATTTCTATATATTCCCTGAGGTCAGCCATGCCGTTAAAAAAAGGTAAATCAAAGAAAGTAATTTCTGCAAATATTCGCACGGAAATTAAATCAGGGAGACCTCAAAAACAGGCAGTTGCAATAGCATTATCAAAAGCAGGCAAATCTAAAAAGAAAAGGAAAAAATAATGTACGGTAAAAAACCAATGAAAAAAGCAACAAAGAAAAAACCAATGAAGAAGAAATACTAATGGCTAAAGGTGTCCCACATTATTTACCCAGCGGTAAACTCTACAAAGGTAAAACACATAAGCATAATGGTAAACTTATGTCAGGTGCTACGCATACGGCAAGTAGCAAATATTTAACACATAAAAAACCAAAAGCAAAATAAAATGGCTAAAAAAGGACTATATGCAAACATTCATGCTAAAAGAAAAAGAATCAAGGCAGGAAGTGGAGAAAAAATGCGTAAAGTCGGAAGCAAAGGTGCGCCAAAAGCATCAGATTTTAAAGCAGCAGCAAAAACCGCTAATAAGAGGAAATAATCATGGATGAATATGAACAATTATTTAATACATATCCGGGTCTACAAAATTATTATGAAAATGCAGTAGCAGCTGGGTATCAAGGAACACCAGCAGATATATACAATAAATTCATTGAAGAAATGACAGGTCGTATGCCTTCATCTAATGTAATGGAATATAACAATGCATTAGCAGGTGGATATACTGGCACATTGAATGATTATATTAATTCAATGAAAGCAAATGCTGGTGCGCAAACATTATTAGAAGCTGTATCACCTGAAAAACAAGCATATCAAAGAAGTTTATTATCAGGCTCAACACAACCTAACAGTCCTTATGGTTTTGGTTTAGCAGGAACTAATTATTATGGATATCCAAGAAATAATGCATACAATGGAATATTATATTAATGGCTGTCAAACTATCAGTAAAACGTGGCGAAAAACTATCTACTAAACGTGGAGCAGGATTAACAGCTAAAGGTCGTGCTAAATATAATCGTGCTACTGGTTCTAATTTAAAAGCACCTGCACCAAATCCAAAAACAAAAGCTGATGCTGGTAGAAAAAAATCATTTTGTGCTAGAATGAGTGGTGTGGTAAAAAAAGCAAAAGGTCCGGCTGAAAGAGCAAAAGCATCTTTAAAACGCTGGAAATGTTAAGTCCTTGTATAAAAAAATGTTCATTTCTACCATTATATGATGGCACTTTTATCTGTGAAGGATGTAGAAGAACAATCAATGAAATAACAAATTGGTCTCATTATACTGATGAAGAACGAGAAGAAATTATGAAAAGGATTAAGAATGTTACTTAATTATTCAGCACCGAGAATAGCACCTAACATTGTAGCTGCTCCTACGTCTAATTTAGATATCAATTCAATATTAGGATTAACACCAAGCAAATACTCTGGATTACAGTCTGTTGGTGATACAGGTTACTACTATGGTAACAATCGTGTATATGAACCATACACAGTTACAAGTTCTCCAAGTTATGGTATATATGGTCCATATGGTGGTCTTGCTTATGGTCCATATGGTGCTCCAAGTTATGGCCCATACGGAGTAAATCAAAGTAATTCTAATCGTGCAGAAGGAACAATCACTGTAGGAAACCAAGCATTTAGACCTATTAACACAGACATTACAGGGTTTAGTAAAAGCAAAGTAGGTGATACAGGCATATACGAATACTCACCATCTATGGCATACATTTATGCAAACACTCCAAGACCTGCACCAGTACAAACACCAAGTCAAACATCATTTTTATCTAGTCCAACACCTTCTGTCAGTTATAATGGTAATTATGGTGCTAGTAGATTTTTAAATACTGGTAATTTATTAGGTTTTAATTTTGGAACTCCAAGTGGACAAACAACAGGTGGTCAGGCAACCTCTTAAAATATTTGTAGGATTTGATGGTGAAGTAGAACCAATTGCTTACCATGTGTTTTGTCAAAGTGTAATAGAGAAAGCAACAATACCGGTGAGTTTTACACCACTTGCTTTAAATACTCTAAACAACTACATGGAGACACACAATGATGGTTCTAATGCTTTTATCTATTCTCGTTTTTTAGTTCCTTACCTTTGTGACTTTAGAGGATATGCTCTATATGTTGACGGTGATATGTTATGCCGAGAGGATATTGATAAACTAATAGATGAGATAGACCCATTTGCAGCAGTATCAGTAGTCAAACATGATTACAAAACAAAGTTTCCAGTAAAGTATTGTGGAAATAAAAATGAAGATTATCCTAAAAAGAATTGGTCATCATTAATGTTTTGGGATTGTGGGCATCATAAAAATAAAAAGCTAACTCCAGAATATATTATGAAACACGAAGGTAAACACTTACACAGATTTGAATGGTTAAAGAATGAGTTTATAGATTTAGTAGGTGAGATACCAAAGGAATGGAATTGGCTAGTATCTGAATACGATTACAATGAAGATGCTAAGTTAGTTCATTTCACCATAGGAACACCATGCTTCGATGATTACAATAGATGTGATTATGCAGAAGAATGGAGTATGGCATTAGATAATTTACTAATACCTTTAGAATATTAAACAACCAACCATTTATGGAGTTGAAAATGATTAAAAATTGTGCAACTTTCGGAGTTATAAAGGGGTCAAAATGCAAGGAGTAGAGCATATCCCAACGGAAGAAAAACGAAAGTTAGTAAGAGTATTATCATCAGTAGGTATCACTCATGAAGATATCGCAAAAAAAATAGATATCAGTTCAGATACATTAGTTAAATACTATCGTGAAGAACTAGATGAAGGACGTATTGATGCTATTGCTCAAGTAGGTCAAAAACTATATCAGAATGCAATTAGTGGTAACTTATCAGCACAGATGTTCTATTTAAAAACTAGAGCTGGCTGGAGTGAAACCAACAAACATGAAATAACAGGTGCGAATGGTTCAGCAATACCATTAAGCGTAGCTGTAGAGTTCGTAAATGCAGAACCCAGAGACGAAGAAGTTTCCGAGTAAACTTCAGTTCTTATTCCAACCTCACCGATACAAGGTAGCGTATGGTGGTCGAGGTAGTGGTAAGTCATGGGGATTTGCTAGAGCATTATTAATTGAAGCGGCAAAAAAACCTTTACGTATATTGTGTGCTCGAGAAGTTCAACGCTCTATCAAACAATCAGTTCATCAATTATTATCAGACCAAATACAATCAATGGGTTATGGTGCTTTCTATGAAGTGCTAGAAACTGAAATAAGAGGCGTAAACGGAAGTCAAATAAATTTCACAGGTCTTGCTAACAACACAGTAGAAAGTATTAAATCTTTTGAAGGTGTAGATATATGCTGGATTGAGGAATCACAGACTGTTAGTAAACGTTCATGGGATATATTAATACCAACAATACGTAAACCTGAATCAGAAATATGGGTAACATTTAACCCTGATTTAGATACTGATGATACTTATACTAGATTTGTAGTCCACCCACCTGAAAACGCAGTTGTGAGAAAAGTTAATTGGTCAGACAATCCATGGTTTCCTGATGTGCTTGACCAAGAAAGATTACATTCAAAAGCAAACAGCCCTGATTATGAAAATATATGGGAGGGTGAATGTAAGTCAGCAGTTGACGGAGCAATATATGCTGACGAAATAAGAGATGCACAAGAGCAAGGAAGAATAACTAATGTTCCTTATGACCCTATGCTGAAAGTTCATGTTGTTATGGATTTAGGCTGGAATGATAGTATGTCGATTATCATGGTTCAGAAAGGCGTATCAGATTTAAGAGTCATTGGTTATATAGAAGATGACCATAGAACTCTAGATAGTTATTCAGCACAGCTAAAAGACTTACAATATAACTGGGGAACAATGTTCTTACCACATGATGGTCAGTCAAAAGATTTCAAATATGGTATATCAGCAGAAGATATCATGAGAAAACAAGGCTGGGATATTAGAATCGTTCCTAAACTTGACGTAGAATCAGGAATTAAATTAGCAAGAATGAACTTTCATAAAGTTTATTTTGATAAATCAGCCAATCGTTTGATTGACTGTTTAAAACATTATAGACGTAATATTAACAACACTACTAACGAACCGACTGCACCTGTTCATGATGAATATTCACATGGGGCAGATGCTTTTAGGTATTTATGTGTATCAGCTGATAAAATGACCAACGAGTCATGGAAAAATCAAGAGATACATTACTCTAACATGGGAATTGTTTAATGGAAAAACTAACTGACGAACAGATACTGAGCAAGATAGATAACGAAGAACAGATTGCTTATGGTATCAATGACGCAGCATTATCAGCTGAGCGTGCCGAGGCAATTAACTATTATCTCGGTGAGCCATTTGGTAATGAAATAGAAGGACGTTCACAGGTAGTCTCTTATGACGTTCAGGACACTATTGAATCTGCTTTACCACAGTTGCTTAAAGTGTTTGTATCAGGTGATGAAGTCGTTAGATTTGAGCCTAAAAATCCTGAGGACGTTGAAGCCGCTGAACAAGAAACTGATTATATTAACCACATTGTAATGGAAAAAAATAACGGTTTTGAAATTATGTATACATGGTTTAAAGATGCATTGTTATCTAAAAATGGATATGTAAAAGCGTATTACGAAGAATACGAAGAAGCTGAAGAAGAAGAATATAGTGGATTAACAGATGCTCAATTAGATATGTTAGTTCAAGATGATAACATTGAGATACTAGAACATTCATCTTATCCTGACCCATCAGTTACCCCAATGCCAATGACACCGCCAATGGTATCACCGATAGACATTGAGCAAACAAACGGAGAAATAACAATAGAACAGCAAGGTATGCAAGCCTTTGCTCAACCTATGCTACATGACGTTAAAATCAAAGTAACAGAGATGACTGGTGAAATATGTGTTAAAAACGTATCACCTGAAAGCATCATGGTTTCTGTTGACGCTTATGGAACAGATTTAAATACAGCACGTTTCGTTCAACATCGTGAATTGATGTCACCATCAGAAGTAGCAGAACAGTTTGATGTAGATGAAGATGAAATTAACGAAATAATGGCAGAGTTAGATGAGTTTGAAATTGAATCTAATGCTCGTGATATATATTCAGAACAATACGATAGAGCGGTAGATACATCAGATGTATTAGTTCGTGATACTTATATTAAAATAGACGGTGAACGTAAACGTTATGTTGTTGTTGGTAATAGAATCGTTTACCAAGAAGATTCATGCGACCACGTCCCTTTCGCTTGTGTTACTCCTATGTTAATGCCACATAGGCATGTTGGACGTTCTTATACTGACCTTACTAAAGATATTCAATTAATTAAATCAGCATTAATTCGTGGTCAGTTAGATAATATGTATCTAGCAAACAATGGACGTTATGCTATATCTGATAGAGTGAACTTAGATGATATGCTCACTTCTCGTCCTGGTGGTATTGTTCGTGTTCAAGGTGAACCAATGAGTGCTGTTATGCCATTATCACACGCTCCGTTCCCACCATCTTCATTCACCATGGTTGAATACATGGATAGCATGAAAGAGAAACGAACAGGTATTACAGCATATAATCAAGGACTAGATACTGATTCATTAAATAAAACAGCAACCGGTATATCACAAGTGATGTCGGCGGCTCAACAAAGATTAGAATTAGTTGCTAGAACATTTGCTGAGACAGGCGTAAAAGATTTATTTTTATTAGTTCATAGATTAGTAAGACAAAACTTAACCAAACCTGACATCGTTCGTATTAGAAACCAATGGGTAGAAATTGACCCAAGAGAATGGAAAAATCGTAAAGACTTATCTATCTCTGTTGGTTTAGGTTCAGGCAATAAAGACCAACAATTAATGCATTTAAATACTATTTTACAAATGCAAAGAGAAGCACTTGGTGTTGGGTTAACAGACCCAAGCAAAATTTATAATGCGTTGACTAAATTAACTCAAAACGCTGGATTTAAAAATCCTGAGGAATTCTGGATTGACCCATCTAATAATCCTCAACCACAACAACAGCAACCTGACCCTCAAACACAATTAATACAAGGACAGTTGGCTATTGAACAACAAAAAGCACAGGCTGATATGCAGCTAGAAGCACAAAAAAACCAAGCTGATATGGAACAAGAGCAATTACGTTCACAAAATGATATAATAATAGAACGTGAGAAGATTGCAGCACAAGCTGAACTTGAAAAATTCAAGGCTCAGTTAAAAGCTGAAACTGATTTACAAATTGCTCAAATAAAGGCTCAATATGGCGGATAAGTCGTTAGACGAAATAAAAAGGGGTGAACAAGCTCAACGGATTTTAGATAATGAAGTCTATAAAGAAGCATTCACAGCAGTAAAAAATAACATTATAGATGCTATGCAAAGAAGTCCATTAAGTGATGAAGTTACACATAATAGATTAGTTATTGCATTACAAACATTAAATCAAATTGAAAAAGCATTGACCGACATTATGCAAACAGGCAAAATGGCACAAATACAAGTCAATGACTTGAAATAATTTTTTAACTTCAAAAGGAAAAAATATGGCTGACCAACCAAATATGGAGTCACCACAAAGTCGCTTAGAAGCGATGCTTGGTGATATTCAAGAAGAACAATTAAATCTTGAAGAACCACAAGAGGAACAGGAAGAAGAAACTGTTGAGGAAGAAGTAGAAACCAAAACAGAAGAAGATACTGACGTTGAAGAAGAAGTAGAAACTTCCGAAGAAGATGAAGAACCTGAAACTGAAGATGATGTTGAGGAAGATTCCGATGAGGAGCAACCTGTCCAAAACATTAAGCTAAAAGTTAATGGTGAAGAACTCGAGAAACCTCTTGACGAAGTCGTGGCATTAGCCCAACAAGGACTTGACTACACTAAGAAAACACAAGAAGTCGCTGAACAACGCAAAGAATTAGAAGCGTTACAAGAACAGTTTAATCAAACGACTAAACAGTTTCAAGAACAACAGCAACTTAATAACTTGTTAATCGAAGATGTAGCGAAACTTACGGCACTAGACCAGCAATTAAACCAGTTTAAAGACGTGGATTGGCAGAAATTGACTGATAGTGATTTCGTAGAAGCACAAAAACTTTTCTTCCAATATAATCAGTTACAGCAGGAACGTAACGAAGCAGTTTCACAGTTTGAAGCCAAACGGCAAGAGGCATTGACTAGACAGCAACAAATGATTGCGGATAGAGTAGCGAAAGGTAAAGAACAGCTTGCAAAAGAGATACCTAATTGGAGTCCTGAGACTACCCAAGAAATTATTTCTAATGCTAAGAATTATGGCTTTACTGATGACGAACTCAATCAAATCATTGACCCTCGACACGTTAGAGTGTTGCACGATGCTGCGCAATGGCGAAAACTACAAAGTAAGAATTCAGTAACGAAGAAAAAGGTCGCAAGTGCTAAGCCTGTAGTGAAACCAAGCTCCAAAGACCCAAAAAGAACTGTTAATTCTAATGCTAAGAAAATGCGTGAGCAATTACGCAAATCAGGCAAGAGTGAATTAGCAAGTAAATTAATTGAAAACATGCTTTAAGGAGTAATTAATCATGGCAGTATCAGCAACCAATAGCTATACTGGTGCAGGTATCGCGGAAGATTTCCAAGATATTATCTACGATATTTCACCAGAAGAAACACCATTGTTATCAATGGCAAAAAAATCAACAGCAGGTCAAACATACCATCAATGGCAAACAGACGTATTAGCAGCAGCAGCAACTAATGCGCAACTTGAAGGTGATGACGCTTCATATGCTACTTTAGCAGCAACAACTGTATTAGGTAACTACACACAGATTTCACGTAAAACTGTGCAAATTTCTAATACATTTGACGTTGTTAAAAAGTATGGCAGAAAATCAGAAGTTGCTTACCAATTAATGAAAGCTGGTAAAGAACTTAAACGTGACATGGAATTCGCATTAGTGCGTAACCAAGCATCATCAGCAGGTGGTGCAGGTACAGCTCGTTCATCAGCTGGTATCGAATCATGGATTGCTGGTAACAGCGTAAAAGCAACAGCAGCATCTACAGCAACAACACCAGGTTTTTCTGGCGGTACAGTTGCAGCTCCAACAGATGGTACAGCAGGTACTTTTGTTGAAGCAGATTTAAAATCAGCTTTAGAATTAGCATGGTTAGATGGCGGTGAGCCAACAACTATCTTGATGTCTTCTGCTAACAAGAAATTGTTCTCAGCATTTGCTGGTATCGCAGAAAAACGTCATATGGTAAATGGCACATCAGAAGCTGTTATTACAGCAGCAGCTGACGTTTACGTTTCTGACTATGGTAACCACACAGTTAAATTAGATAGATTCATGCGTGATGAAGCAGTGTTATGCTTAGACCCACAATATGTTGGTGTAGCTAACTTACGTCCAATCACAAAAGAAGAACTAGCTAAAACTGGTGATTCTACTAAATACTTGATGACAGCAGAATATGCATTAGTGGTTAATAACCCTGACGCACATGCTAAAGTTCAAGGTGTTGGTGCTTAATAGCATTGATGTTATAATAGGGGGATAGAAATATCCCTCTATTTTTATTATGGCAATATTTTTTGATAAAGACCCAATTACAGGCATAACGCAATATTATGATTATGACCCATCTAAAGATGAGCATTATATTCATAATGTGCAAGACCCTACCGCATTGGTAGAGAAATTAAAACAGGTCAGAAATAACCCTGATGCTTGGGCAAAAGGTATGAAAGAATCTTGGGTTCATTACGCAAGTATTCCACCTATTATAGAAATGCAGTTAAAAAATAAAGGCATTGATATTTATAATAAAGAACAAACAAAAGAATTACTCAAAGAAATAAATACGAATTACCCTTGGTTAAAAACAACGACAAAACACCATGGATAAACAAGAACTACAACGAGTTCAATTAGCAATACACGATTTAATCAATAGAGAAGATTATTCAAACGCACTGCCGTTAATTAACGAAGTGTTAGAGCATTATCCTAATGACGATGCTACATTAAATTTTATGGGCTACATTCATTTAATGGGTGAACAGCCTGCATTAGCATATCAATATTTCAGAAGAGCATTACAAGAAAGTCCCGGAAACAAAGCATTATGGACTTCATTAGGTCGTGCTTGTCATGAGATGGATAACTTTGAAGATGCTATTACATATTTCCTTAAATCAGCAGAGTTAGACCCTAACTACGCGTTAGCTTACAGTAATGCAGCAGCCAGTTTCGTTCAAATGTCTGAGTGGAAAAACGCAGAAGATGTTTGTAAAATTGCATTAGAAGCTGACCCAAATGATATGAACGCACAAATGAATTTGGCTCATGCTTATTTAGCACAAGGTAAATGGAAAGAAGGCTGGGCAGCGTGGAGTAAATCATTAGGTAGTAAGTTCAGGAAAGAATGGAGTTACTCAGATGAATCACGATGGGAAGGTCAAAAAGGTAAAAACATTGTTATATATGGTGAGCAAGGATTGGGTGATGAGATATTCTATGCTGACTGTATTAATGATGCTATTGCTATCAGTAACTCGGTGCATATTGACTGCGACCCAAAACTTGAAGGATTATTTAAAAGAAGTTTCCCTGATGCGTTCGTTCACGGAACAAGACAATCAGAAACAGTAGAATGGTTAGATAAGTTTGAAATAGACCATCGCTGTGCTATCGGTGGATTACCTGAGTTTTTTAGACATGATAGTAAAAACTTTCCTAGAAAACCTTATTTATATGCTGACCCTGAACGTATGATGATGTGGGAAGCATTGTTTAAAACTTGGAAAACTAAAGTTATTGGCATCACAACTCATGGCGGTAACAAAAGAACAAATCAAAAAGGTCGCGAACTTACCGAAGAAGATTTAAAACCACTATTAGAACGTGATGATATTACGTTAGTATCATTAGATTATAAAGATAAGCATATTGAAGGAGTAAAATACTTTCCATTTGCTACACAATCAAATGATTATGACGACACAGCAGCCCTCATAGCGTGTTTAGATGAAGTGATAGGGATAAATACTACCGCACTACATTGTTCGGCTGCCTTGGGCGTTAAAACGACGTGCTTGGTGCCTAAATATCATCAATGGCGTTATGCTCAACCGAGTATGCCATGGTATAGGCACATGAAATTAAAATATCAAGATAATAAAACTTGGAAAGAAGTCATTGAGTCAATTAATATCTGATGAATATAGAGAAATGCAGTCAAAACTGCATGAGAATCCAAATTATGGTATCGCATCAACATATTTTGCACCAATCGTTGATGATATATTAACGCAATTTAAAATTAAAGATTTATTAGATTACGGTGCAGGTAAACTTCGACTTAGAGATAATATTAAAACCGAAGTAAATTATTCAGCATACGAACCAAGTAATCCTGATTATGATGAATCACCTGAACCAACAGAGTTTGTAACTTGTATAGACGTTCTAGAACATATAGAACCTGAGTTATTAGATAATGTGTTAGATGATTTAAAAAGAGTTACATTAAAATATGGATTATTCACTATTCATACAGGAGCAGCAGTAAAAACACTTCCAGATGGCAGAAACGCACATCTGATACAACAACCTTACACATGGTGGCAACCTAAAATCAAAGAAAGATTTGAAATGGTTAGGGAAGTCGCTATGGATAATGGTTATATTGTATTCGTCAAAAAAAAATAAGGAAATTAAATGGCATTTACTAACTATACGTCATTCGTGGCGACAGTAGCTAATTATCTTGCGAGAGATGATTTAAGTACTGTTATACCTGATTTTGTTGAATTAGCACAAGAAAGATTAGCTCGTGAATTACGAGTTCAAGAAATGTTAAAAGTTTCTACAGCAACTACAACAGCAGGTGATAAAAATATTGCATTTCCTTCTGACTTTTTAGAATTAAGAGAAATACATATTGATGGGAATCCGGTATATACTCTTGAGTACCAAACACCTGATAAATTTTTTAGAAATGAAAAAACTCATTTGTCAGGAGTACCAACACATTTTACTATGTTAGGTGCTGAGTTTCAATTTGCACCTGTTCCTGATGGAACTCAAACAGTTCAAATACTTTATTATGCTAAACCTGATTTTATTGATTCATCAACAGCAAGTAATGTCTTTTTAGCATATTTCCCTGATGTTTTATTATATGCAACTCTAGCAGAAGCAGAACCATATTTGATGAATGATGAAAGAATCGCAGTATGGGCATCTATGTATGATAGAGCAATCGCAAATATTAGAGAAAATGATAAGGGTGCAACATTCTCTAGTGCAACATTAAACGTAACAACTTCATAAGGAATTATTATGGCTGAATTTAGCGACTTTTTGGAAAATGCGTTAATTAACGCAGTTCTCCGTAACACAACATATACATCACCAGCAACAGTATATGTATCACTATACACAACAGACCCAACAGATGCAGATACAGGTACAGAAGTATCAGGTGGTTCATATGCTAGAACAGCAGTAACAATGGGTGCGCCATCTAATGGTGTATCTACAAACTCTGCTGATGTCACATTCCCAACAGCAACTGCTTCTTGGGGTACAGTTACCCACATTGGTATACATGATGCTTCAACCAGTGGTAACTTATTATTCCACACACCACTTGACACATCTAAAACAATCGACTCTGGTGATATATTTAAGATTGCATCAGGTAACTTATCAGTTACATTAGCATAAGGATAAACAATGGCATTAGTCGTTAAAGATAGAGTTCAAGAAACTACAACT
>Ga0209929_1000417_pt1 | contig 15954 bp, 19 predicted proteins | sample SalPon2_C_H2O_MG_2_FD_185731 | JGI IMG/M metagenome (GOLD analysis project Ga0209929, IMG submission 185731) | Salt pond water microbial communities from South San Francisco under conditions of wetland restoration - Salt Pond MetaG SF2_C_H2O_MG... ... | reverse complement strand
AAAATATCGTACTTATATAAATAAATGTAGAACGCCATAATGGGTTCTATTTAAATAAACTTGCTTAACAAAAGGAGTTATAATGACTAATAAAGCATTTTCAATTTTCAATCAATTAAGACCGGTAACCGTAGGGTTTGACAATATGTTTGACCACTTTGAAAGAATGGTAGATGACCATAATTTCAACGAAATGGTTGCTGTAAAATACCCACCATACAATATCGTAAAGACAGGTAGTTATACCTATGATATTCAACTAGCACTTGCTGGTTATGGTAAGAAGGATATAGATGTATCTTTTGAGGATAGTGTATTAACAGTTAAATCTGTCAAGGATACAGCCGAGAAAGAGGTTGAAGAAAACCAAGGCGTACTTCATAAAGGTATCGCCAAACGTATGTTTCAAAAGTCTTTTACAATCGCCGAAGATGTAGAAATCAAAGGTGCTGAACTGAAAGACGGTCTATTGAGTGTATCTATGGAAAGAGTTATTCCAGAACACAAGAAGGCTAGAACTATTAAAATTAAGTAGTTTAAAAGACCAGAGGCGAGGCAGCATTGACTTCCTCGCCTTTTTAGTATATACTACAAGTATGATTAATTTATATAATGACAAAGGAGTGAATATATGAACATAAGTGAAAACACCCTATCGGTGTTAAAAAACTTTTCAGATATTAACCAGAACATTTTGGTTAAACCTGGGAATAAGATTCAAACTATATCTACAATGAAAAACATCTTGGCAGAAGCAGAGGTGACGGAGAAGTTTGATAGTGAGTTTGCTATATATGACTTACCTGAATTTTTAAGAGCAGTTGATTTGTTTGAAAAACCTGCATTAAAATTTAATGGTGGTTCAAATGTAACTATAGCGTCTTCTAACAACAAACAAGCAATTAAATATTTCTTTGCTGATAAGTCAGTTATTGTTGCACCAACAAAAGCAATCAATATGCCAGATCAGTATGTATCTTTTACTTTAAAGAAAGATGATTTTGCTAGATTACAAAGAGCAATTACTACATTGAATTTACCAGATGTTGCCGTAGTAGGTGATGGTAAAAACATTAAGTTAGTTGCTACTGATAAGAAAAATAAATCTTCAAATGACTATTCTGAAGTAATCGGAGAAACTGATAAGAAGTTTAATGCTTACTTTAAAGCAGAAAACTTAAAGATTATTGGTGATGATTATGATGTAGAAATCTCACAACAAAAGATAAGTCATTTTGTTAACAGGAACAAACCTGTAAAATATTGGATCGCATTAGAACCTGACTCTGAATTTTAAGGAGTTAGACTATGGCGGATTTCTTATGGGTTGAGCAGTACCGACCTAAAACAATAGAGGACTGTATTCTACCAGAGCAAACTAAAAAGACATTTTTAGAATTTCTAAAGAAAAAAGAAATACCTAATATGTTGTTGTCAGGTACAGCAGGCACAGGTAAAACAACTGTTGCTCGTGCTTTATGTGAACAACTAAATGCTGATTATATCATAATCAATGGTTCAGATGAAGGTAGACAAATTGATACATTAAGAAACAAGATTAAAAACTTTGCTTCTACTGTATCTTTCAATACTGAATCTAAACATAAAGTAGTCATAATTGACGAGGCAGACTATATGAATGCTGAGTCAGTACAACCTGCTTTGCGTAATTTCATTGAAACATTTTATAAGAATTGTAGGTTTATATTAACTTGCAACTATCCTTATAAGTTTATTGAACCATTGAGAAGTAGATTTACACAAATAGATTTCAAAATAGTCAATGGTCAGAAAGTAAAGACAGCAACTGATTTACTTACTAGACTAGGTAAAATCCTTGATGAACAAAAGGTATCTTATGACAAAAAGGTACTTGCTGAATTGATTCAAAAGTATTATCCAGACTTCAGAAAGACTATTAATGAACTACAAAGATATTCAGTAAATGGTAAAATTGATAGTGGTATCTTCTACAATCAAAAAGAGGCAGATATAAAAAGTTTATTTGCGTCTTTAAAGAAGAAAGACTTTAACGAAACTAGAAAGTGGGTAGTCAACAACTTGTCTGTAGCACCTGCTGACCTGTTTAGGATTATCTATGACTCGTCTAAAGAATATTTACATCCACAATCTGTGCCTCAAGCAATACTTTTATTAGCAGGATACCAATATAAATCGGCATTTGTAGCAGACCAAGAGATAAATATGGTTGCTTGCTTGACAGAAATAATGGCAACTTGCAAATTTAAATAAATTATTAAAGAGGATACAATGGCACGAAGAACATTTTGGCGTAAAGCGATAGTCAAATTGCGAATGTGGTATGCAGATATACGAGGACATCACGGTAAAAGATATAATTATGAACCAGGTGATTGGTATATGGGCAGACATAACAGACGCAACAAATAATGGCATACGAATTAAAAGAATACTTGAAAGCGATTAATGAGTCCAAAGAGGACTTGATGAAATCAGATGAAACTTGGATTAAGAAATATCCAGCATACATCATTAATCGTTGTTTATCTATGTTTTGGGATACTCTACCTCAAGCAAACGAAATGAATGGTTATCACTTCCTAAGTAATCAGGTTCAGTTTCAATTTTTAATAAATAGTGTAAGAAAGAAAAAACGATTTGGTGGTCGCTGGTTAAAGCAATCCAAATTAGCTTCTTTAGAGTATGTAAAAGAGTATTACGGATACAGCAATGAGAAGGCTAAAGACGCTCTCAATATACTTACACAAAAACAAATTGAAGATATTAAAGAATCCTTGAGAAAAGGTGGGAGAAAAAAATGAGTGAAGAAATACAATGGTCGCCTGAAAGTATGTTAGAAGTAACTATCAAACAACCAGATGACTTTTTAAAAGTAAGAGAAACTTTGACAAGAATCGGCGTTGCAAGTAGAAAAGACAAAACACTATTTCAATCGTGTCATATATTACACAAACAAGGTAAATATTACATAGTACATTTTAAAGAACTTTTTGCTTTAGATGGCAAGAAGGCAACTTTAGTTGAAAACGATATACAAAGAAGAAACACAATCGCTATTTTATTACAAGACTGGAACCTAATTGATATAGTTAATAAAGACGAGGCAGATAACAAAGCGCCTTTAAGTCAGATAAAAGTATTACCATTTAAAGAGAAAAAAGAATGGAATTTATCAGCTAAATATAATATAGGAAAAAAGGTTACAACAGATAGCGACAATGCAGATACCAAATTTTAAAGAATTTTTTGTAGAACAAGATTTAGAGCGTAAGCAGAAACCTATATCTGTTGCTATTATTACAATAGCAGATTCAGATGATCCTAAAGAAAACACAACTGCCGATCTTATATCAAAAGCGTGTAAGAAAAAAGGCATAGAGTGTGTTATAGTCAATACTAAAACTACAATCATAACAGACAAAGACGAAGATAAAAATACATTAACAGTTTATAACTATGATGGTGACGGTGGTAAACACACTTTCGTAGGTAAAGATACCATTTGTATGGTAAGAGGTGGTGCATTGCAAGATGAAGGTGGTCTATCTTTAATATCTGCTTTTCAAAACTCACAAGCATTTATGATTAACACAAGAGCAGCAATGCTTACTTGTGATAATAAATTAACTTCAGCATTATTGTTTGAAAAATTTGGTGTACCTACACCTAGAACTGCTTATGTTTCAAACGAGAAAAATTTAAAAACTGCATTAGATAAAATTGGTGGTAAGTTTCCTGTTATAATAAAAACACTAACAGGCACACAAGGTGTTGGCGTAATTAAAGTTGAAAGTTATGAAGGTCTTGTTGCAACTGTACAATCAATGTGGAAACTAGAAGCAGAAATGTTGATACAAGAATATATGAAAACAGATTTTGATGTAAGAACTTTTGTAGTAGATAACAAAATATTTGCAAGTACAAAAAGAACTCATAGTAGTTATGACTTTAGATCAAATACACATAGAGGTGCTGAAGCAGAACCATATAAATTGAGTGAAGAAGAAATAGAATTAGCATTAAAAACTGCTAGACTATCCAGAGCATATATGTGTGGTGTAGATCACATTGTTTACAAAGGCAAACCTTACGTGTTAGAAATAAACGGAAGTCCAGGGTCAGGTGCTGATTACGAAGGTTATCAGTACAAAGATTATTATTCTGATCCAGAACCATCAGGTAGAATAGACGGCGAAACTATGATGTCTTATGTAATTGATTGGGTAAAAGATAGAACTCATTGGGATAGACAATCACTTATAGAATGTGGTTGGTTAGAAACTATGGATGTAGATGAGATAGGAAAAGTTAGAGTTAAGTTTGATACAGGTAACGGTTCTGAAGCGTGTGCTTTACACGCAGATGAAATTATAGAATCAAAAGGCAAAATTGTAAAATGGAAATATGATGGTAAAATTTATACTAAACCTAAATTTGGAACAAGTAAAGTTTACAGATCAAATGCAACTAACGAACCATCTGAAATAAGACCTACAATAAAAATGGCACTTACATTTAATGGTTTTACATATCCAGATGTTGAAGTAGGATTAGATCAAAGACCTAGATCAGGTTCAGACCTATTAGTCAATAGAGATTTAATGCGACAGATGAATATTGCTGTCAATCCTAATAGAACCTTTGTCCTAAGCAAACGATTAAGACCTATTGAAAAAGAAGGAAAACAAGATAAAGTTGGATTTGAGAAAAAGTAGCTTGACAAATATATCAAAGTGTGATATAACTATACTATAACAATAAGGAGAAATAATGCAAGAAGTGAAAATATTAAGACTCTCTACTGGCGAAGATGTAATCGCTAAGGTAGGTGAGAACGATCAAGGAATTAGTCTAAAAAATCCTTTCGTAATAATACCTCAACAATCAGCACCAGGACAACCAATATCTTTAATGATGTCATTATACAATGCGTTTGGCAAAAGTGATACTGTTACAATTAGTAAAGATAAAATTGTTTTTCAAACTGATCCTAAAGAGGAAATATTAAAATCTTACGAACAAAATACAAGTAAGATATTAACACCTAAATCAAGTTTAATTACAGAAACAAGTATACCATCATTGAAGTGATAACAGTTTACTTTATACGGACTAACAACGAGAAAGTCTGTGTTGAAGTACCTGAAGGAACTACTTTAATGCAAGCAGCTCGTGAAGCAAAGTTGAGAGAGATACCTGCCGATTGTGGTGGTAACTGTGCTTGTGCTACTTGTCATATTCATTTAACAAATGCTTGGTCGCATTTACTACCTATTAAACAGAATGGGTTGGAACAATCTTTATTAGAATATGAAAAAGGTTATATTGAAGGTGTGAGTAGATTGAGTTGTCAAATACAATTGACAAAAGAATTAAATAATTTAACAGTAAGATTGAGAGATAATGAACTTTTATAAATCAGTAATAGAACATCACGGTAAACTTCTTGTTAGAGGCATACACGATGGACAAGAGTTTAAAGAAAAGATTGATTATAGTCCTACTCTTTATGCAATCTCACAAGAAGAAACAAAATTTAAAACACTTACAGGTCAATCATTAAAACCAATTCAATTCGGTAGTATTAAAAAAGCAAGAGATTTTAAAAGAAATTATAATACTGAAAATGCACCTATCTTTGGTATGGATCGTTATCAGTATCAATACATTGCAGACAATTATCCTGAAGATATAAAATGGTCAAAAGATCATATAAAAATATTCACACTTGATATAGAGTGTACTGCTGAAAATGGTTTTCCTGATATACAAAATCCAATAGAAGAACTATTAGCAATCACAGTTAAAAATCAATCTAATAAACAGATTATAACCTGGGGTACAGGTGAGTTTAAAACTGATAGAACAGATGTAACTTATATAAAATGTAGAAACGAAAAGTCCTTGATTATGGAGTTTATGAAATTCTGGATGAAAAACTATCCAGATGTAATCACAGGTTGGAATACAAAGTTTTTTGATTTACCTTATCTATGTAATAGAATTAAATTACTTACAGATGAGAAAGTCGTAAGAAGATTATCGCCTTGGAATTTAGTAGGTACGGAAGAAATAGTTGTAAGAGGCAGAACACAATTACATTATACTTTATATGGTATTGCAATGTTAGATTACCTTGACTTATATAAAAAGTTTATACCTGTTAGACAAGAAAGTTATAAGTTAGATCATATCGGTAAAGTAGAATTAGGTTTACCAAAAGACCCTAACCCTTATGATACATTTAGAGAATGGTATACAAAAGATTATCAATCGTTTATTGATTACAATATTAAAGATGTTGAGATTGTTGACCAACTAGAAGACAAATTAAAACTAATTGAATTAATCTTAAATATGTCCTATGAGGCAAAGATTAATTATCAGGATGTATTTTCACAAGTTAGATTTTGGGATACATTAATCTATAACTTCTTGCGTAAAGATAACATTGTTATTCCACCAAAAGAAGATAATATAAAAGATGAAAAGTATCCTGGTGCATATGTAAAAGACCCATTGGTCGGTATGCACGACTGGATTGTTTCGTTTGACATCAACTCACTATACCCACATTTGATTATGCAGTATAATATTTCTCCAGAAAAAATTATTGGTATGAAATCAAATGGTATTACGGTGAACAAGATGTTGAATGAATCAACGCCTCTAACATATCTTAAAACTGAAGGTGCAACGATAACACCCAATGGCGCATTATTCAAAACTGATAGTGAAGGTTTTTTACCTAAACTACTAGGCAAGATGTATAATGATCGTGTATATTATAAGAAAAAAATGTTAGAGGCGAAAAAAGAATACAACAAAACAAAAGAACCTAAACTACAAAATGAAATTGCTCGTTGTCATAATATACAATGGGCAAAGAAGATTGCCTTGAATAGTGCTTACGGTGCCATCGGCAATCAATACTTTAGATATTATGATGTAAGACAGGCAATGGCAATTACACTTGCAGGTCAATTTGTTATTCGTTTCATAGAGAAGAATGTAAATGAATATATGAATAAGATATTAAAGACACACGACAAGATAGATTATATTGTGGCGTCTGATACAGATTCAATTTATCTTACAATGAATAAACTTGTTGAACAAGTATGTAAAGATAAAACAAAAGATCAAACATTAAAGTTTCTAAACAAAGTTGTTGAAAGTAGAATAGAACCTTTCCTAGATAAGTGTTTTAAACAATTAGCAGAATATACTAACGCTTTTGAAAATAAAATGGTAATGAAACGAGAAGTAATTGCTGACAAGGGTATATGGACTGCTAAAAAAAGATATATGTTAAATGTATTAGATGAAGAAGGTATTACATTTGACGAACCTAAACTAAAGATTATGGGTATTGAGGCAGTTAAATCATCTACACCTGAATATTGTAGAACAAAAATTAAAGAAGCGATTAAGATTATAATGTCTAAACAAGAAAGTGATTTGCATAAATTTATTAAAGAAACTAAAGAAGAATTTTTAAATCTACCTGCTGAGGCAGTATCGTTTCCTAGAAGTTGTAATAATATGAAAAAATATCATAGTAGTTCCAGTGTGTTTATTAAAGGCACACCTATTCACGTGAAAGGTGCATTGATATATAATCAACAAATAAAAGAGTTTGGATTAGAAAAAAAATATCCTTTAATACAAGAAGGTGATAAAATTAAATTTGTTAAACTACTAGAGGCAAATCCATTTAAGTTTGATGTAATCAGTTATGTAACTGAACTACCTAAAGAATTTAAATTAAAAGATTATGTTGACTATGAGTTACAATTTCAAAAAACATTACTTGATCCTATTACATTTATTTTACAACCTATTGGTTGGACAACTGAACCAACAGCAAGTTTAGAGGCATTTTTTTAATGATAACTTCACTATTACTTTTATATTTTACAATCTTTGTATTCTTTCAATGGGGTCAAAGAATTGCTATGACTAGAATAGATACAAAAGTATTTTTAATTATTATATTATTGATATGGACATTAGTAAAAAGTACAACGTAATATACGCAGACCCACCTTGGTCTTTTAAAACTTATTCTGATAAAGGTAAGGATAGAAGTCCAGAAAATCATTATTCTACAATGAACTTTAAAGACATTTGTAATCTACCTGTAAACAATATTGCCAATGATAATTCAGTTTTATTAATGTGGGTTATTGATCCATTATTAGATAAGGCATTTAAAGTAATAGACGCTTGGGGATTCAAATACAAGACAGTAGGATTTACTTGGGCAAAGACAAACAAAAAGTCTTTAGGATTTTTTACAGGTCTAGGATATTGGACAAGAGGTAATCCTGAAATGTGTTTACTTGCAACTAAAGGTAAACCAAAACGAATTAGCAAATCAGTACCTCAATTAATCGTAGATCAGCGTAGAGAACATAGTAGAAAACCAGATATAATGTACAATCATATAGAGAACTTATTAGACGGACCATATATAGAATTGTTTGCTAGAACTCAAAGACCAGGTTGGGATAGTTGGGGTAACCAAACTAATAAATTTAAATGAGCTTGACAATTGCTATATTATGTGTTATATTATGTTATGTGCCTGTACTTTTAATGTTATGGATGTGGAACAATGAGTGATTATTTAAAACAATATGCTAACGAAAACAGATTACCAATCATAGATCAGATTGCTTTTGAAAGAATAACAAATGATATTGGTAGAGATCAGTTTAGATTAGACTTAGCAGACTATATTGAGAAGTACAGACCTGTATTTCCTCTAAAGAAAATAACTTTAGATGATGTAAGAAATTCATTCCACGATTTACAAAAACAAGACATAGGTACATACTGCAATACTAACGATAACAATGTTATGGAAAAGTATTCAGATTACAAATACAGTTACAAAGATTATGGTCTAGGTGTTATATCAGCACCATCAACTTATAATAATGTATCTAATTATTTTCACCAAGAATTAAGATTAAACTGTTCAAGTTATAGTTTTAAATCGCCTTTAGATGTATGGTATAATGGTACTGCAAAAGATATATGGCGTTGTCTAGGTCCTATCTGGCGAGGTATAAACAATATGAAGACAGTATTAGTTGAAGGTAAAGAAGAATTAAGAGGTGGACAATTATCTGAAGCAAGTTATATGAGTGCCTTTAGATTAGGTACATATATTGCAACTCAATTTAAACCTAATGTTGCTAAGACTATCTATCAACTAACCAATGCTAAAAAAGTTTTAGATACGAGTTGTGGTTGGGGCGACAGACTTGCAGGTTTCTTTGCTTCAGACGCTGAAGAATATATCGGTTGTGATCCAAACCCTAATACTTACAAACAATATATGAAACAAATTGAATTGTATAATAGTTTCTTAACTAAACCTAAAAAAGTTACTATCTATAATACAGGTGCTGAAGATTTACCTTGGGATGAAATTAAAGATGTTGATTGTTCTTTTACAAGTCCACCATATTTTAGTACCGAAGAATATAATAAAGGTGGTGAAAAAGAAGAAAATCAATCTTGGTTTAAATTTAATGAGTACGAGAAGTGGCGTGATGATTTCTTTTTACCTGTATCTAAAAAATGTTTTGAAGTATCTAAACATACATTAATTAATATTATGGATCCGACTATCAAAGGTAAACGATATAAGAGTTGTGATGAAGTTGTTGATATGTTAAAAGATAACTTTATAGGTCAAATAGGAATGAGAATTATGCAAAGACCTAAATCAGATAAGTTATTTGAAACAGAAAAAGATAAGCAAGATTTTATGAACAAAACATTTATAGAAAATGTATGGTGTTTTTCTAAAGACAAAAATGTAGATTTATTTAAGTCAATAAGAAAAGGTACCTTAGATAGTTTTTTTGAATAAATATTTTGATGGCAATACAACCTAAAGAATACAACGATTTAAAAGAGTATTGGGATTATCAAAGAAAGGTACAATACAATAAAGAACAAATTTTTGATATAGCAGATAGATTTAAAGGTAGAACCTATAATGATCTTGGACCTGTACACATTGATGAGGTTAAAAAAATGTTATGGGACAAATTGACAGTTGAAGAATATGAGGACCCACCTGAAGAATGGGTTCCTAAAGATGAGAAGTATAGACTATGGAGTGAAGATCGTTTAGATACGACAAAACTGTCGCCTAAAGCGAGAAAGATTGTGTTGAGAGCAAACCATAAAGTAAAAGAAGTGCCTAATATATTAAACGATTAAAGCTTGACAATATTGAATGTATATGTTATACTTTAGACATAAATTTAAGGAGATGATTTGATGAGTAATTTTTTAAAAGACATAATTAAAGAAACAGGTAATGAATATGCAACACTAGTTAGTGAAGGTGTTGATACAGCAGACGTAACAAATTTTATAGACACAGGTTCTTATGCCTTTAATGCTTTGTTATCAGGATCAATTTACGGTGGAATGCCAGCGAACAAAATTACTGCAATTGCAGGTGAGGCCGCTACAGGTAAAACATTTTTTGCATTAGGAATCGTAAAAGCATTTTTAGATAAAGACAAAGACGCAGGTGTAATATACTTTGAATCAGAAAGTGCAATATCAAAAAGTATGATTGAAAGTAGAGGTGTCGACTCTAGTAGAATGGTTGTCGTACCTGTATCAACTGTACAAGAATTTAGAACTCAATCTTTAAAAATTTTAGACAAGTATATTGAACAACCAGAGGATAAAAGAAAACCTTTGTTGTTCGTATTAGATAGTTTAGGTATGTTATCTACAACTAAAGAAATGGAAGACACAGCCGCAGGTAAAGAAACAAGAGATATGACTAGATCACAAATAGTTAAATCTACGTTTAGAGTATTAACTTTAAAACTTGGTAAGGCAAGTGTTCCTATGATAATGACCAATCACACTTATGATGTTATTGGTTCTATGTATCCACAAAAAGAAATGGGTGGTGGTTCAGGTTTGAAATACGCCGCTTCATCAATAGTTTATTTAAGTAAGAGAAAAGAAAAAGACGGTACCGAAGTAATTGGTAATATTATTCATTGTAAAAATTATAAGTCAAGGTTAACAAAAGAAAATGCTATGATAGATGTAAGACTAACATACAAAGAGGGATTAGATCAATACTACGGTCTATTAGAACTCGGAGAAGCAGCTGGTGTATTTAAAAAAGTATCTACAAGATATGAAATGCCAGATGGTTCAAAAGTATTTGGTAAAAACATCAATGAAAATCCTGACAAGTATTTTACAGATGAAAATTTAAAAACAATAGATGAATATGCCAAAAGAAAATTTACCTACGGATCCGAAGAAACCGAACAATCAGAATAGATACGCTTTCGTACAAAAAGAAGGTGATGACTTTACTTGTATAAAGTTATTACAACCACCGTACAAAGGAATCATTTACAAATACGGAAAAGTTGGCTTCGCAAAAGAAGAAGACGATAAAGGTAATCTACCTATGAAGTTTGATTACGATATAATCTTCAATCCATTTGATGAAACCAGCATTGACAAACAAGAGTTTATAGATTATATTGGTGATATACTTATTGAATTATTAGAAAAACAATTAGAAGGTGGTAAAGTAATATATGAATAACGAAAGAATTGAATTTACAATATTAAGAAATCTTATATTCAATGAAGATTACACAAGAAAAGTTTTACCTTTTGTAAACGAAATTTACTTTCCTAAAAGAGAAGAACAGATTTTATTCCAAGAGATTAATTCTTTTGTAATGAAGTATAAGAATCTACCATCAAAAGAATCAATACTAATAGAACTAGGCAATCGTAAAGATATAAACGAAGAAGAAAATAGAATAGTAAAAGAATTAATCAACACATTAAATCCTGAAGAAATAGATCAACAATGGTTGTTAGATACAACAGAAAAGTTTTGTAAAGATCGTGCTGTTCACAATGCAGTATTAGACGGTATTAAAATTTTAGATGGTAAAGATCAAAAGAGAACACAAGAGGCAATACCTAGTATTCTTGCAGACGCATTAGCAGTTAGTTTTGATAATCATATAGGGCACGATTATGTAGAAGACGCAGACGAAAGATTTAAATTTTATCATACAAAAGAGAAGAAGTATCAATTTGATTTGTCTTATTTCAACAGAATTACAAAAGGTGGTGTACCAAGTAAAACATTGAATATTGCTCTTGCAGGTACAGGTGTAGGTAAGTCTTTGTTTATGTGTCATTGTGCTAGTGCTTATTTGGCACAAGGTTTAAATGTATTGTATATCACTTTAGAAATGGCTGAAGAAAGAATTGCTGAAAGAATTGACGCAAACTTATTAGATGTATCTATGGATGACCTACATAACTTACCAAAAGATTTGTATGATTCTAAAATATTAAAAGTAAAAAATAAAACTAATGGTAAATTAATTATCAAAGAATATCCAACTGCGTCTGCTCACGCAGGTCATTTCAGATCATTGTTTAATGAATTATCATTAAAGAAAAGTTTTAGACCAGATGTTGTATTCATAGATTATCTTAACATATGTACCAGTGCTAGATTTAAAGGTGGTAATGTAGGATCATATTTCTTTATCAAGGCAATTGCTGAAGAATTAAGAGGTCTTGCTGTTGAGTTTAATGTACCAATCTTTAGTGCAACACAAACAACAAGAACAGGATTTGTTTCAACTGATATTGGTTTAGAAGATACAGCAGAGTCTTTTGGTTTACCTGCTACTGCTGACTTTATGTTTGCTTTACAATCAAATGAAGAACTAGAACAACTAGGTCAAATGAAAGTAAAACAATTAAAGAACAGATATAATGATCCAGGTATGAACAGATCATTTATTATAGGTGTTGATAGAGCAAAAATGAAACTATATGATGTTGAAAATTCACAACAAAACATAGTAGATAGAGGAAAGGAACCTGATCTTAAAGTAGAAAATCCCTACGATAAGTTTTCAGATTTTAAAGTATAATGGCAAAAAAACAAAAAGTAAGATTTCATAGGGGTGATAGAAAACCTAAATCGGATAAAGAATACGATCAATTATCTTATAAAGTAAAGATGAAAAAGAAAGGTCGTAAGATACTATGGCAAGTAATAGAACAACCTACTAAAAATACTATTGCGGAATACTTTTTTGAAGAAGACGCACAAAAACTAGCAGACTTCCAAAACAAACACCGTGTCTGGCAATTAAACGGTGGCATACCGAGGTTTCTCTGGAATAGGGCTTGACGCTCTCTTATAAATATGTTATAGAGAGAGAACTATGGCATTATTTAGCAAAGCAGATTTACCTAAATCAAAATATATCGTTTCCATCGTAGCCAAAATTAAAAAAGGCACGGCAATTAAAGTAGAAGACGGCAAGTCCTACAAGTTTAAAAAAACTAAAGATATTGATATGTTAGAAAAGGTACAAACAAATTTTCAAAAGTATAATAAAATACTTTATCCTAACAATAAGTATGCACCTATATTTACTGATGGTAAAAAGTATTTTACATTTACAGATATTGATAAGGCACCATTTTCAGGTATGGGTGGTGGTAGATCAAGGAATGTTTTAGGTAAAAAACTAGCAGACGCAGGTGAGTTAGCAACCGTAATGTCTTTACGAAAAGATATTGAAACTGCTAAAGATACAGGACAATCTATATTTGAAAAAGATCCAGACGCTTTTTCTGATTGGTATAACACATTTCAATACACACGCCCAGCAGTTAAAAAGATTGTAGGTGGTTTAAATAATTTTGATATTATCCACGACGCTACCGATAAGTCAAACTTTGGAACTACTATTAAAGCATTTTTAAATAAAGCAAATATCTCAAAACAAGATTCTTGGAATCCAGCAGATGTTTATATAATTAGTAAAAATGCAAGAGTTAAAATAATAAATGATTTAAAAAAGATAATTGATACTTATGAAGTATCAGATGGATTGATTAATATGTTCAACGATAAATTGTATAAACTTTATAAGAAGAAAATGCTTTTTCCTATTTCTCTCAAACAATTGATTTCAGAAAAAGCAAATGTAGATTATACAAATATACCAGGTCAAGTTAAGGTGGCAGATTACGAAATTGAAATACAAAAATTTAATTGTAATTTGACTACCGAAGGTAAAGAAATAGGTTTATTTACTTTTATTAATAAAGACACAAAAAAACAAATCACTATGCAAGTTAGAGGATTTCCTCACGGCTATGGTACTGCACAAACTGAAATTACATCCGACGGTACACCTACAGGAGGTCGTTTAGGAAAAATTCCTACAAAAGTAGTTGATAGTGTTATGAGTCAATACAAGGATGCTAGAATAGATAGTATAAGATATTTTGGTACACCTGAACCATTTTCAAATTTTGATGATAATAAATGTAAAGAAGTTTATAAGATGTATGAAACCGTTATTAAAGAACCAAAAGTTAATAATGAAAAATCTATAAGTTATAAAGAGTTTGCTAAGACAATTGAAATTGCAAAATCTGATATTGACATTGCTAAAAATATGGTTATGAAGATTCAAGGTTTAAAAATAATGAACTTCTTTGTAAAAAATAAAAAAGACTTATCTGGTATTATGAATAAGATGATAAATGGTGCTAAAAAAATAGATGATTCTAACGGCTTCTTTATTAAAATATACTAGAGATAAAATATTATAAATAGTATTAGTTGATTTATATGGAAAATGTGATTATTATATTTATGGAAACAATGAGAGGAATATGTTTAGTTTTAAAGGTTTTATTACCACAGAAAAGAATACGCATTTAGAACACCTAGAAGACGATATAATTAATCGTGGATCAGATGGTGGTCGTAACGCAGTAAGTTTTTTAAAGTCAGTTAGAAATATGTTAGCTGGTTCTGCTAGCGGACGAGTTAATATGTCTGTTAAATGGGACGGCGCTCCTGCTATTGTTGCAGGTAGAAATCCTGAGAACGGCAAATTCTTTGTCGGCACAAAATCAGTCTTCAATAAAACACCTAAAATCAATTACACACCTGGTGACATTGCAAGTAATCACTCTGGTCCTGTTGCACAAAAACTAAATGTTTGTTTAAAAGAATTAAAGAGATTAGGTATTACAGGTATCTATCAAGGTGATTTACTATTTACAAAAGGTGATACTAAAGTAGCAAACATAGATGGTGAAAGAATGATAACTTTTACACCTAACACTATTACATATGCTGTACCATTATCATCTGATTTAGGTAGAAAAATTAGTAGAGCAAGATTAGGTATTGTATTTCATACTTACTACACAGGTAAAACTATGTCATCTTTAGGTGCTGGGTTTGGTACTGTTAGTGGTAAGACAGGTTCAACAGCAGTCTATTTAGCAAGTGCAGGTTATACAGATACATCTGGTTCATCTACATTTACATCTGGAGAGTTAGCACGATTTGACGGACTAATAAGACAGGCAGAAGGTTCTTTATCAAAGGCAGCACCTTTATTAAATGTTATGAAATCAAATGATCCTTTATCAGTAGGGTTTAGATTAAAGTCATTTTTTAATTACTACATAAAAAATAGTCAAGGTTCTTCTATGGCAAAAGTTAAAACTTTACAAGATATGTTTAGAGATTATTACGATCAAATTTTAACAGCAGAAATTTCTGATAGAAAAACACCTAAAGGTAAAGATAAATTTATTAAAGCAAAAAGAGATGGTCTACAATTTATAGATAAAAATAGAAGTGCTTTATATTTTGCTATTGCCTCTCACGTAAGTTTAGGTAATGCGAAGAACTTTCTTATACAAAAACTATCGCAGATACAAAGTATAGGACACTTTATAAGAACACCTAATGGATATAAAGTAACTAATCCAGAAGGATTTGTTGCAGTAGATAGAAAAGCAGGTGCAGTTAAACTTGTAGATAGATTAGAATTTAGTAGAGCAAACTTTACTATTGCAAAA
>Ga0209929_1000415_pt1 | contig 15983 bp, 22 predicted proteins | sample SalPon2_C_H2O_MG_2_FD_185731 | JGI IMG/M metagenome (GOLD analysis project Ga0209929, IMG submission 185731) | Salt pond water microbial communities from South San Francisco under conditions of wetland restoration - Salt Pond MetaG SF2_C_H2O_MG... ... | reverse complement strand
CTGTTTGTGCATCATCACCGTTTACCTTAACAATGTTAAGAAAGCCAAGTGCGTGTGTATGTGCTACAATGTCTTGTAAAATGTCTTTCATAGTTTTCTCCGTTCCTTATATACTATTATATTTAGAAAATCATTCAAAGTCAAATAAATTATTGAATGTATTCTTCTGTTCGGTTGATTTTATATCCCAATCTAGAACGCCAATTAGGTTGTCCAACTTCTTATCAATGATAGTTGACTCCATTTCGTCATCTTCAAAAGGAAGTTCTTGGAACCACTTTGGCAGTCGTAGTTCATCCGTTGGGTAAGCAACCGACGTATAACCCATTGGATTGTTCTTTAGTTTACAAACGATAACTTTCATACCGTCTACAATCTGCATACTAAACTTATCGCCATTTAGATCTTTAAGAGTATTCCAGTTAATACTTGCTCTTACATGACCTGGCATATTCACCTTGCCTTGCTTTTTCAATTTAGCAAGGTAGTCTGTAATGTTGTTTGCACGTTTAGGTGAACCTTTTTCCCAACCAGGTCGTGCTTTGAATTTTGTTCTAAAGTCTGTAATCATTTCTAGCACCTGATCTTCTTGGGCACCTGTTAGCACAGCCAAAAGTACTTCACTTAAAAAGTCTTGCATAAACACAGGAGTATCTGAACGCTTAAGATCAAGACCCATCGCTTTTACTTTACCTGGCTTACCATCTACATCTGTTCTAAAGCCTTCGTTATCATAAATCAATGCCGCATAACGTTTCTTTGTAATATACAAACCTTTTTCAGCAACAATTTCTCTACCTGCCGCAATAACTTCACCACGTGATTTGGGACAATGAAATGCATCTCCCATAAATTTAGGAAATGTAGTATTTGCTTCTTCACAAATTTGATCATATAGTTGTATAACACTATCTTTTGTCCAAGGAATATCGCCCTTTTCAATTTCAGCACGTAGGCTAGTATAAGCACTAAAGTATACAGAATCAGTATCACCATATATTATGCTTTTACCTATGTGATCATATTCGCCTGTAATAATTTCATTTACTTTTGCACTCATGTGCTTTGCAATAGCACGACCTGTTAGTGTAGTGGACTGACCAATACGGTGATCAAAGAATCTACAACCAGGATTAAGAATAGCGCCATACAAACTGTTAAGATTAATTTTTTTAACCAATTGCCTTTTATCCCAAAAAGCCGTTTCGATTTTGTTACCTGCGTCTTGTGAAGCAGTTTTCTTTGCTTGCATTTCTTTACGTTCAGCATACCACCTCTTTAGTAGTCCTGGAATAATACCTTCATATTCGGTTGTAAAAATAGTACCATTAGCACTCAACATCCATGGTTGGTTGCTTTCAAAGATTAATCTATAAACTTCTGCGGCACTTAATGTGTCACTTTCTCCGCCTTCCCAATCAACAGTAATCTCAATATCCTTGCGTTGTTCCATTACATAGTCATACTCAAGACTACCAAACTTACCTTCCCATGCCGCCGCAAACGATTTTTTCTTAAGTGTTTGTTGCTCATCAAGATAACTTTCTGTATGATTTTGACGTAGTTGTCCTACAACAGTTGCTGGATCCATATTCAATGCACGAATTACACTAGGATACAGTGAATTCAAATCCATTGAGCCTACCCAGTCATGTAGTCCTTTTTTAGGATATGCAACGTAAGCACCAGCCGCCTGTGCGGAACCAGGCTCTCTGTGTACCCTGTTAGGTACAACATAACCACGTCTGTGTGCTTCATTAATAATTGCTTGTTCTGTAACAGCCACAGCACCCATCGTGGTGGGTAGCAAAACTGTATTTGCGTGGGCAAGTTCGTTGGCTAAATCAATAAACTTTAGTTTTTGGTCCAACTTGTCCAGTAGTGCAACGTCTTGTCTGTTGTATTCGATAAACGTTCGGAAGTCATTGTTATAAAGTTGATCGAGCGTACCTTCATACACAGTCTTCTTTTCACCAACTTCCATTTCACCGATGGCATCAAGTCTATAAGTGTGTCTTTCTTCATACGTATATTTACGATACAATTCCAAACTATCTAAATGCTGTCTGCCTATTAGGTCATAGGTTTCCTGCTCTCTTCCGTACTTTTCAAACTTACGTTTTTTAGGATATTGATCCCACAAACAAAAACGTCTTGTATCTTCTTTTGAAAGTACCCTTGTAATTCTGTTTACAGTGTAAGGAATATCATAACCTTCGCTGTTCCAACCTGATAAAATATCTGCGTCTTTAATTAAGTCCAAAAACGTGTCAAGCATTTCTGCTTCACTTTCAAACAAGTATGTATTAGGAAAATCTTTACATTCTTCCTTTGCTTGTTCCATTGTAAGTGTTTTAGGCGGAAGTGCTAGTGTAATAAGACTGTCGAGCCATTGTAAATGTACAGTAATTGCAGTAATTGCAGTAAAAGGATCTTCAGGTGAACTATACCCACGTTCTGGGTCAAAGTCAACTTCAATATCAAAAAATGCAACGTTTAGGTTTGGAGCATCTTGTCCAAGATAATTTTCTTCAAGTAATCTGTATACAGGATTAATGTCTGCTTCGTATAATCCGCGATGTTTGTTAATCTTTTGTTCTTTGAGAAAGTCTTTCCAACTCTTACAAACAACACGACTTACGCTATCACCAAAAGTACTTTTTTGCTTACCTTTAGCATCGCCATAATAGAATACATACCTTGCGGGGAATTCGCGAAACTCTCTTTCGCCTTTTTTGTTTCTCTCTACGACCTTGATTATGTCTTTATCACGATCCCAGAGTGCGTCTACGTAACTCAAATGTTTCTCCTATACATACCACTTGCGGCTGGCAAATACCAATTATGTCGTTTATGGCCGACTGACCTTCTTCAACATTATTTACTATTATACGTTCTGTGCCTAAAAAAATCAAGCCTTAATTTATCTTTTACCACCAATTTGCCGCCACACCAAATCCAAATACATTTACACATGCAAAGTATCCAGTTAGCAACATGATCCAAGCGGCACCTCTACGCCAACTTGCATACACTTGTGTAATACTTCCTACAAAGAATCCAGGATAAACAACAAGCATATTAGGATCTCGTGCATTAAACGCCAGCGTCATACTTGCTCCAACAGTAAAGATAAAACTAACAAGTTCAAATGAAAATGCTATTTTATCACTCTTGTAAGAGTTTATCCAAAAGTCTTTTACTTTTTGCAAAATTAAACTTTGTCCTTGCCTGTAGTAACAATGATGTTTTCTAAATCTTCAAATTCATCAACTGCTTTATGCCATTCGCCTTTTTGTGCTATTTTAATTGCCTTATTAATTAATGATGGTTTAATATCTAATTCTTCTGATACTGCTTTTACAGTATCACGTAATCCTTCTTGTAGGTCCTGTACTTCTGTTAGTACAGTTACACCTTCGTTTACAATTTGGACTAGTTTGGCTTTTTCTTCTGCGCCAAAAGTTCTATCACTCATTTAAGTCTCCTTTTAGTTTGTTATGGAGCGACCAAAGCCGCTCCGATAAATTATGCGCCTTTGTAAGCGTCTAGTGTTTTTTGGAATTTACCTGCGTGTGATTTTTCTGCTTTGGCTAATGTTTCAAACCAATCAGCAATCTCTTCAAATCCTTCTTCTCTGGCTGTTCTAGCCATACCAGGATACATGTCTGTATACTCATGTGTTTCTCCATGTATAGCAGATTTAAGATTCGCTTCAGTTTCTCCCATTGGTTCACCAGTCGCTGGATCTCCAACTTCTTCCAAATATTCCAAATGTCCGTGTGCGTGTCCTGTCTCACCTTCAGCAGTTGATCTAAACACTTGTGCAACATCTGGAGCACCTTCTATATCAGCCTTTTGAGCAAAATATAGGTATCTTCTGTTGGCTTGTGATTCGCCAGCAAAAGCCGCCTTAAGGTTATCGGCTGTTTTTGAACCTGTCAATGACATAGTTTCTCCTTGTTAGTGATCTTATTATATATAGATTTATGCTAAATGTCAAGAACTTTAAACGGAATTGGCACCGATTTATCTAGACAAGTAAACCAAACGTTATTTGGACCAATATGATGATCGTTTGGTAACAGTTCATTTACTGCTTGATTAACACCTGGAAAATCCATATCGTGTCCGCAAAGCCATCCGTTTGATTTCAATTTCGGAGTATAGTATTCTATGTCACATTTTACACTATTGTAATCGTGACTTGCGTCAATAAAAACAAAATCTAATATTCCGTTAGGTATATCTTCATGAACATTATGACTATGTCCTTCTATTGCTTTTAATCTAGGACCATATTTTAGAATTGCTTTATCTTTGTAAAATAGTTTGATATCATAATCAATAGCATACATTTTCAAATTAGGAAAAGCATCTAACAAATAAAAAGTTGTTCTTCCATTGCGTACACCTACTTCACAACCCATTGTTGGGTTGAATTTTTTTAATAGATCTGCTAAAAAATTATCTCTACGATTAGGACCGTTGTATTCTATTGTTCTTTTGATTTTAATTTTATCTTTTGCCATGCTTCTTCAAATCCGTCTTCATGTATGTACGATTCTTCGTTATACCATACTCTTTTAAAATATGAATCATAACTGTCTAGTATGCATTCATGTGTTGTGTTTAAATGTCCTTTGACTAGCCAAAATAGTCTATAAGCCTCTTTGACGTCTACATTACTCAATCTTTTAAGCCTTCACCTTTATCTTTATATGCCCATTCGTCTGTGTGTCCAACGCTCCACTTGGGATTGTTTTCAACTGTGTAATTCTGTGTGCAGACTTTAAAGTCTGGTGTTTTTCTTTCTGAAGGAATTAAACTTTGATCTGTAAACACAACTCTGTTATTTGGCTGTGCCGCAAACTGTCCGTTATCAAGTTTTAAAATATTAAATGTTTTGTGTTCTGGATCGTATTCACTAAAGTTAGTATCAAGTGTTGAACTTTGTGCGTGGCAAGTATCAAGTGTAAACAAGTATTCTCCTTTGTGCATTTTGCGATCCTTACCAAAGAATTCACAATCACAAAGCATAGGTTTTTTAATCACTGTAATGTCGTAGTCAAAACAGTCCCATATCTGAAGTGTGTCTAGTGGAAGTTGATTGTCTTTATCGTAATCTTGTTTCCATACAAATGCTGATATAGGTAACTTATCATATAAGGCACCGTATTCAACCAGTAAGGTTTCAAAGTAAAGTGCTTTGCTTTGTATGCTTCTAATACTAATCCACATACCAGGAGTAAGTTCTCCGTGACCTTTTTGATGATCATATAGATATTCTTTTTTAACGAATACTTCAATAGGTGGTAGGTTGTGTACTAGAAAAGCCATAGTAACCCTTTTGTTTATTAACTACTACTATTTAGTTTTTTTGGGTGTAACTTGTTTAGATCTATGTAGTTTTGCGTGTGGAACTTTCAAGTTCTTTTTGCCGTATATATTACCTATCTTGTGTGTATACGACATATGTGCCGGATCTAATCCATAAAAATAATCTGTTACTTCACGGATTTTCATTGTATTACTTTACGTAATTGTAATTGGTTTTGCTAGGTTCAGCAATAGGACGAGCCATAGTATCAAACTTATCATTAGTATTTTGCAAGGGTCCTGGACCATCTACTTCAACATTATCAGGCCCAGCCAAAGGTAAGTGTTCTTGATTCTTTTGTAAAAATCTTTCTAATGCATCAATAGTATTTTTTAAATCACGTTCTTCGGTTGGTTTAGCAGACATACCCTGCATGCCTTTGAGCATTGGTATCATCATTTTAACTAGTTTATTCATTTGCTGAACCGGACCTATTTTTTCTAGAATACCTAAAAACTTTTCCATTGCTTGGTCTGGCGGAATAGTGCCTTGTTGAAATCCTTGATTTGTTTGCTTCAACTGTCTTACAAGCATCTGGTCGTTTTCGGTTGTGTTAGCAGATGGTAGTGTTCCGGCAATCCATTTTTTCAAACGTGCAAGAAGACTAGATGTTTGCTGTCCAGTTGTTTTTGTTTTTACATCTTTATTATGACCAAAAGTTTTATCAAGCGACTGTTTGACATCACTAAAATTACCTTGTTCACATACTTCTTTAATTAACATAACTACTCCTTACAATGGTCGCACTTACAAGTGTAACATACATCGTTAGCACACTTTTCACACTCTTTACCGCAATGATGTTCGCAACCACAATTTTCGCATTTACAATCAGTCATTAGTTACTCTCCAACTCTTTTAAGAAACTTGCGAATCCTCTTTCTAAAGATTCTGCTGTAGTTTCTTCACGTTCTTTTTCTAATCTTGCTTTACGTCTTTTTATTTCTGCTTGCAATTCAGGATCCTTTGCTGTATTTGGATCTGCTTGTAAGTCTTGTAATGCTTTTCTTTTTTCTCTATAGTCTTCGTCACTAATTTCATTTAGTTTTTGAATACTTTCAAAAATTGTATTCAGTTTACTTTCAATGTTGCTTAACCTGGCATCAACTTCACCCCATTTATCTGTTGACTGATTTGATGCAATGTGCATACTATTTGGATTAGGATTAGCAGGTTGTGGTCTTTGTTGTGGTTTGTTTATGCCTGCTAGTGCCGCCATATCATTAGATGCAATATCACTTACGCCTGGAATATGTTTTCCATTTAAACCTTCATTGAGCATTTGTGCTGTTTTTACAGGATCTTGTGTATTGTTTGAAGATGGTTTAGTTGGAGCATCTGGCACAAGACCTTCATTTTCAATGCCTAGTTTTGAAAAAGTGTTTAGTATTTTTTGTAAGTCTGCCATTGTCTATTCCTTACATTTTGACACAGTTGTCAACTGTTTTTCCGTTTTTCTTTTTAGTGCCCATACGCTTGTAGCCTTTCCAGCACACTTTGCCGTCAACGCCTTTTTGCTTTTCTTCAGGCAATGTAGTATAACTTGGCTTACCACATTCTTTGCACAATCCTTTAGATTCGTTAAGTTTACGCTCTAGTGATTCAAAATAATCATCTTGAGCATCTTTCATGCTCATCATACGTTTCTTGTCCATAGCCTGCTGTCTTTCACCTTCCATGTACGCATGTAGTGATTTCATTTTATCGTGAACACCACTTAATTTGTTTTGGAACCATTCTGGGAAAATCCCACCTTTATGTACGTGGTCTTTAATTTCATCTGCCGCATATTTGATAAAAGCCATTTGATTGTCTAGCATTTCACTTTCATAATCACTTGCTGGTTCATCATAACTATCTTCTTGCACACTGTTTGTTTGAATTTGTTTTTCTAGTTTGTTCAAAAATACTGCTTGACTTACTGCAAGAACTTCTTTTTCTAGTGCATGTTTTTTATCAATAAGTTTTCCTATTTCTTCAACATTTTTATCAAATGCCCCTTGACTTGTTACATTTGCAGGTTCACCTGTGAGTTGTTTAATTTGATCATCGATTTGTGCCATTTGTCTTTCAATGCTTTGCATTTTAGTAGGAACACCTCTTTGATTAGCAGGGTGTGTTCTATCTTGTTTTTCAAGATACTTTACAACTTTTAGAATTAATCCAGCAGTAATAGATGATGGTCCATCATATACTTCGCTTATTGTATCTGTTTTTGATTCAAATTCCATTTTATCATTACCATAATCATTGACTCTACGGAACTCGTCTACAAAGTCTTTAATTGTATCGCCATCTAAATATCTAATTAGGTCATGCAATACGTTAGCATGAGTTTGATCAGTGTCACCTAACTCATCAATTAAATCATAAATTGGTTTTGCAAAATCACCTACTGCTTCATTTGTTTCTGTGTGCTTCATAATTACATGTTCCTCTTTAGTGTGCCGCCGAATACGCTAGTACCCTTCATATCCAGAGCATTGTCTGTTGGTTTAATTGGTTTTGCTTTTGGTGGATTAGCCGGCATACCTTTTTTACCATAGGCATCACGTGCTTTTTTGTTGCCAATAGCAATGTGTGGATTAGCAACAGTGGCTATATTGCCGGATGATGTTGCGCCTGCTGTTGCAGTTTCATCTAATTGATTAAGTGCATTAAAAATTGTGTTTTCTTTTTTTTCTTCATCATGGAAAGGACTATACTTTTTATAGATCTTCATATCAGGATCTAGTATTTTCATCATACCGCTGATTGCGTCTGACTCTGCTTGTCCTCTTTGCCATACACTGTGATCGTCACTGTATTGATAAGTCCAATCATGACTTTTAAGCATGTCAACGTATTTGTCCATTGCTTCAGGACCTAAATCTTTTACCTGCTGTTGTCTAATTTTTTCAGCACGACCCTTTTCTGCTTGTTTTTCTGCTTCGTCATCTTGATATACTTTACCAAGCACGTCTTTCATTTTGTCGTTCATAGGACCAAGTTCTGCTGGATCTGCTTCTCCTAAACTATTATTAATAGTTTGTTGTTGACGTTTTTTCATTTGGTTCATCATAGCATCTAATTCTTTTTCTGCTTCAGATTTATGATACGGATTACCAGTGTGTTTAATATTACCTGCAAGTTTTCCATTTACATACACTTGGAAATCTGGAACAGGTACATTGTGTTTTGCATAAACTTTTTCTATTTGTTGTGAAAATTGATCAAACTTTTGTTTAGCATTTCCTGGGAAATGACTAATATCGATCTGCTTTTTAGTTGCTGGATCAACAGCAATTACTGTTTCACCTTGCTCATCTACAGCCATCTTTTTATATTTTTCTTTGCGTGGAATAACTTTAGTTTTGTCCTTATGAGCACCAGCGGCACCGCTACGGCGTATATCCTGCATTGTTTGTGCGTTAGGATCACGTGCTTTGATAGGCTTATCTTTGCCTTCTACTGTAATACTGCTATCTAAATCAAACATTTTCATATTACTATTTATTCCTACCGCTTTTCATGTTTGCACACCAGTGATACATTTTAGCCTTTTCGCCACTGTATTTTTTAGCCTTTGCACGTAGATCTGTAACAGATCCTTTGCAACTAGCACCCGCACGTTTAACTCTACCTGGTCTGCTTTTGCCTTTTTTCTTACCATCGGCAAAGTTTTCTATGATACATTCTAGTGTATGTGGAATACGTGCTACAGGAATAGTAGTTTCGCCTAATAGTCTGACAGCATCGTATCTATGATGACCATTTACGATTCTATTATCGCAATCAACTACTATTGGTGCATATTCACCTTCTAGTAACCTATCCACTTGCTGTCTGAAATTTTCCATCACACGTTCTTTTTGAACAGGCTTTACTTCATCTATATTTAAAAACACTATTTCGTGTTCAATATTTTCAAGATGTTTGTTTTTAATTTGTGGCAATTCTTCTCTTGTGTAATTTTCTTTTACTTTCTTCTTGCGACCAGCACAATGCGCCTTCTGGCTAAATCCTTTTGGATTGTTACAGTTGATTGAGCGTTTGTATTTTGCACTCCACTTTTCGGAAATAAGTTCTAAACTTTCGCCTTGCATAAAACGTTGTGCAGTTCTTTCAAACTTATGATCTTTATGCTTAAATCCAATACCCCCAGAGTCTTCCCATTTACGAATGTTAACACCATAATCATCAATTAGTATATTAGGGGTTCCGTCTTTTTGGACAGCAAATTGTTCTTTGTTATGTGTAATATAAATGTTTTTAGGTGGAAAAAAAGCAAGATGCTTTTTAATCCACTCACGCTTATGGGGTTCTGATTTAGGATCACCCGGCAATGGACTAGAACAAATATTGTAAGATCCTTTTACTTGTTTAATTAAATTTAATAAATTTTTTGCATTAGGTGTTAAAGGTATATTAAGCCAAAAGTTGTCAGTATCTCTAATTTTTTGTAGTGCATCGTCAATGTTGTGTTGTTTGTTAATGTTCCACCATTTGTCAACTTTCATTAACTTTGCCCAACTGTCAAAAAAGTCTGCAAGAACACCGTCCATGTCTACATAGATTTCGCCAGGAAAAGAGTTTTCTTGAACATCACGTTCTTGTATTATTTGAAGTATTCTCATTTCTTGCGTCCTCTGAATTGAACTGGACCAGTCATATAAGGTTTACTAAACCATAACTTAAACCAATCAGCATCTCCTGGTTTTAAACCCATTTTCTTTTCTTTGTCTTTTAATGCTTGTGCTGTATGTGACATATTTTCGATTGAGGGTTCGTCCCTTATAACATCAACACCTGCTAGTTTTTTTAATTCGTCTAGTGTCATATTAACTTGTAGCCTTTAAGCATTTTCTTTAAGGTACCTTTGTTAACATCTTTTGTTGTATTTTGTTTTGTAATAATACCAACGCCTGCGGCTTCTTCAGTTTGTGTATCTTGTATGCCCATTGCCTGTCTAACTCTATTATACATTTGTTTTGCTAGAGTTTCGTTACTAGATACACCTTGTTTGAAACTTTCAAAGTCTCCATCTACGGCAAACTGTCTTAATTTACTTGCACTCATACCCTCAACACCGTCAGCATCTGGATCACGTTCTCCACTGCTAAACACTCTTATGTTTCTAAATGCAAAAGGAATTTCGCCTTTTGTATCTGGCTTATTATTGTATTTGTCTACTAGTGATTGGTATTGATCTATTCTATCACTACCTGCAACAATAGCAACATTTGTATAACCTTTGCCTTGCAAACTTTGTAAGGCTTGTATTATTGTTTTAATACTTGAGTTTCTATCAATCGAAATCTGAAACATTTCGCTTGCAAAGTGTAATTTTTCTGCAAATGATAATGGATTCTTTTTAGCATCCTGTGTCTTTGTTAAAAAAAGAATTGGATCACCTTGAGTTTTTTGTGCAATAGACTTAACAGTTTCAATAACTTTGTTATGTCCGATGGTAGGAGGATTCATTCTACCCCAAGCAATTACTGCTGTTTTTTGAGGAGACTCAAAAAGTTGTTTTATACGCATCTACGTCTCCTTTGGTTCGTATTGTCCGTCTTTAATGTGTCCTAAATGTTTTTTAGCAATAATTTTTGCAACTTCTTCTTTGAAATTTTGTGTAAAAAGTTCTTCTGGTTTAGGAACTACTTTGAATTGTTCGTGATATTTTTTACAGCCGTTGTCAACGAGAATTTTAAATTCAGGATAGATTTCGTCAATTTCGTCTCTGTCAACTAATTTTTTTCTTTTTAAAATATCTACTGCTGGCAAAAAATATTCTTTATGCAAATCGTCGTCGTTGTCTATAAAGAATGCTACATCATCTGTTAATGATTGATCTAGTGTTTCTTGTTTTTTTGCAAATAGTTCATGTAATAACATTTTTCTATTACCATTTTCTACATGACCAATAACGTGCTTTATGCTTTGGACCTGGAGAGTCGCAATTATGTCTTGCACGGAAACTTCTGCGTCTTGCCGGATTTGACTTTTTAATTTTCATGTCCGGATCACCAAAGTTAACTTTTACTACATTACCTTTTGGATTCTTAACATACACTTTAAACTTCTTAACATCACCACGCATTGGCTTGTTTAGTTTTACTTTACGTCCTTGGTATTCTGCTTCTTCAATGTTTTCTTCGTTTTCGCCTACCCAACCAAACGTTTCATAAAACTCATCACCGTTTAGAGTAACATCTGTTTGCCCTTGGAACCAATCTTCTACAGTTTCTTCTTCTTTTACTTTTTTCTTTTTCTTTGGATGTCCATGTTCTACAATTATACATTCATGCATGTTCTTTACAGGAATGTTTCTAACAATAAACTCTTTACCATCACTATCTGTAAATGTAGCGTCATAGTGTGTAACTGTTCCATCTTCTAAAAGAGTATGTTCACCGGAAATAACTTTTCCTTCACCAAATTTATTATGCTTAAATGATGTAACACAACTGTGATAAATGTTGTCACCTTCGTTTACGTCATCTTTTAGAATGCCAAGTTCTTTTGCTCTAATTGCAAGAACCTTTTTAATAACTTCTTCTTGGTCAGCATCTTTTGCATCAGCACCTGCCATTTTTAAATGATCTGCTGTAATACCTGCTTTCTTTAAAGTAGGATTATCACTCATTCTTTGAATATCCAATCCTTCAGTGTACATGTCAGCAAATAAGTTTTTAATCCAGTTAAATGGTTTAGCAAGGATATCTAAAAATGCTGTTTTTTCTTGTTTAGGTGCTTGTGTATCTAGTCTAACATCTGGTAAACTATCACCACCGCCAGCAGTTGTTGTAGCATCTGTTCCAAGATCATTTTTTGATTTAAAACGTTTTTCTGCTTTTGCAACCATATCGGCATCGCCTTTACGTATTTCTTTGCCCTGTGCATCAACTGCATAAACACCTGATTTAGGTGCAGGTGCTCCTACACCGTCTGTTGACTGTGGATCATCAGCAAATGATACATCATCTACGTCACTTTCACCGTCATTATTTCTGTCTAAAATAATGCTAGGTAGTTCGTCACCATCATTCTGTACAACTTTTAGGTTGCCCATTTGTCCAGCCATTGCACCTTTAGCAATAACAGTAGTTGGTTTTTCTGGATCTCCTTCTTGAGCGATTTCTTTTACTTTTTCAAAGTATTTTTCATCTCTTTCCATTCTTCTAATGTCAACTAACAACTGTTGTGCTTCTAGTCTATCTTCTGTGTCTAGTTTTATAATTTCTTTTTCCATGTAAGCAATATCAAAATCAATTTGCTTCATGTTATATGTGTTTGTCCATTCTTGATATGTAAGTGTGTCGAATGCACGTGAATCGTCTGTAAAGTAATCAAGTTTATCTGTATCTCTATATCTAAATTCTTGATCTTGTGTCATCCAACGGTTACCAAGTTTTCTGTAATCACCACCTGATCTTACTGGTAATCCAAAACCTTTATTCAAGTAAAAGTCTTTCATTGTGTCAGCAACACTACCAGTCCAGATCGGAGTACCATCAATAGCCAGTGGTACAAGCATCACACTGCCGTCTGCTCTCATGACTTTTTGGAATAATCCGTTGCCTCGTTTTACAGGTTCTTCGTCAAACATAATATAAAACTTACCAGTGTTACCTACACCTTGTAATCTTCTCAATTCATTATATTGTTTTTGCCATCCAATTGGATCATCTACAGGATTAATTGCTTTTTCATTTACAATAAATGATCCGTCGTGATCTAAAACTACTGGACTGCTTTCGCCTAGTCCGTCACGTAGTCTAAAAATTAATTGTGTCAATGCACCATCGAAATCACCTGCTTCTAATTTTTGTGCAACTTGTGGGAAAGTTTTCTTTAATTCTTTGTAAGTATCTACTAATGCGTCAATATCTTCTTTTTCTACATTAAGTTTGATAGCAATATTTTTTGTCATTGTCGGATCTGTTGCATTTACCATTGCTGGCAACATATCACCAAGTTCTGATGCAACTGCTGTTGGCATCATATCTGCATATGAAATTATAGTGTTTACACTGTAACCTATTTGTTTTAGTGCTTGTGGAGCCAATTTTGCACCTGCTCTCATAACGTGCATACCCGGCTTCATGATTTTATCATAAATTTCTTGATCAGTGATATCTGCTAAAGGCTTGTCAAGTGAACCTTCGATCCACTGTCTTACTTCGTCTGATCTTTCTGCTACTTTTTTGATAGCATCAACTACGGCATAAATTTCTTTCATACCTTCGTTAACTTCTACATTTTTTAATGCTTTACCAATTGGTGAAGTACCTTCGAATTCGTCTTCACCTTCGTTGTCGTCAAATTTTGTTTGATCAGGATCTCTTTCGAGTTGCATGCCTCTTAATGCTTTTTTAATTACTTCTACTGCTAGAGTTTTTTCTGCAGGATTTAAAACACTTAAATGATTGTTATCGCTTGATGCTAATTTTTCAGACATTCTACCAACGTGTCCACTTAAATCCATTTGTGCGTCGGATGTTGGTTTAATTCTAGAAGCAATTTCACCTAGTAATCTTGCTGGAGAGTTTGTAAGTTCATGTTGGAAAAGAGCAAGTTTTACTTTTGGATCATTGATATCCTGTCCTTGGAATTTAATGTTGTTTGCACTGCTATGCTTGATACCACTCGCTAAAGGTGGTGTAAAAACAATATCTTCTACGTGTTTAATAGCATCATCAAAAGCAAGTCTTTCTGGTTCTTTTTTTGCTTCGTTGCTAATAAAATCTAGTTTGTTAATAAGTTGTCTGAAATCCATAATTATACTCTCCTATGCGAGTATTTATTATAGAATGTTCAATTAACGTCTCTGTTTGATATATGTAATTTCAGGATCGGTTGCTGTGAATTCTAAACCAGCCATATTACCAACGTATAGTTTTCGTTGTTTAACCAGCCTTAAACGCACAGTATTTAGAATTATATCCATATGCTTACCTTCAACATATGAGTCAAGATATGCTTCTGCTGTTTGATCTCTATCTGTACAGTGAACAGTAATTTTTTCTGGTAGTACGCCTTTTTGATTCATTATTGCCTCTCTAATTTTACATCAGGAAGAGTATCAAACTGACGACTATCTATAATTTCACCATATCTATTTGAAACATCATAATAGTTAATTTCGTGTTTTACATAATACATAGTATCTAATCCGAAATTAACAATTAGGATTGCAAGTAAAATTATAAGTTCAATTTTTATAATACTTTTCATTTTCATACCTCAAAAAAAATGAGAGGCCCCGAAGGACCTCTCAAAATCTTATTAATTAAGCAACAAGACCTTTAGCCATTGCTTTGTAACCAGCCGCGATTACTTTACGGCTTGGAGTACCTAAACGATACTTTTGGGTAGTTCTACCTTTAGTATCTTTATGTGTGTTTAGGTAAATTGAGTAACCTGAAAAGCGTAGTGCTTGAATCACTGCTTGTGGGTTACCAGCACCGAAGCGTGCCTTAATTTGCTTTGAAGTCAATGCTTGACCTTCTGTAAGTGCGTTAAGCACTTTTGATTGAATTGTGTTTGACATTATTTTCTCCTAGTTGTCTATGTAAAGACCAATTCCTTACATTCACTCTTATATAATACAGTAGATAAACTAATATGTAAAGAGGTTTTTGTGCCAAAGTGGCGTCGAAACGCCACTCTGTTTCGCCAAATTATGCGGCTTGATTAATAACAGTTTTGTTTGTTTCTGATAACAGATCAATTAACTGTTCTTTCATTGTCAAAGCACCTTGTAACGAACTTGTTCCAAGTACTCTAACATTGAAATCATAACCATTTTCTACTAATTTTTTTGTTGCAGTAGGTCTGCTCATTTTTAAATTAGCAAATTTGATAGCACCACCGTTAACTTCTCCATTAACGATGTACTTGTTAGCCTCATCTACGAATACGCCAATTTTTGAATTTACGTTTCCTTTTTGAAACTCTCTAGTGTAAACAACGTATTGTTTAGTTCTAGCCATGTGTGTCTCCTTGTTATGATTATAGTTTATAAAGTGTCTAAAAATATTAAACATATAATATTAATATACAACAGAACGTTGTAAAAAGCAACACTTAATTTTACCAAAATAAATGGTTGACAAGTGTGGTAAAACCAACTATAATATATACAGTTAGTTAGGAAAAAGGAGCACTTCATGGGTTACACAATACTTCAACCAATTGATCGCGAACGATATCAAGAACGGGCCGGACTCGAAGGTCCTTTCCAAACTATGGCTGGTAAAGTTCTTTACTACGATCGCAAGGAAGGTGCTTATTATGATCCGGATACAGATACCTATTTGACCTATGAAGAATGGAAGGAGTTAGGATAATGGCTAGCAACACTAAAGAAATTCCAATCAAAGACGCACTTAATCTTGCTGTACAGGCTTATGTAAAAAACGGCAAGTATCATCGCGAAGACCAATATGAATATGTTGAGTCTGAAGACGGTCCTTCAGAGCGTGTTACTGTTTATGGAAACAAAACTATGATGAAGGATATGTTTAGCCAAGAAGAAATCTACATTGATCCAAAATGCGATGCTATGGTTGAAGATATCTATACACACTATCAAGGACTAATTTTCAAAATTATGGCA
>Ga0209929_1000414_pt1 | contig 16063 bp, 29 predicted proteins | sample SalPon2_C_H2O_MG_2_FD_185731 | JGI IMG/M metagenome (GOLD analysis project Ga0209929, IMG submission 185731) | Salt pond water microbial communities from South San Francisco under conditions of wetland restoration - Salt Pond MetaG SF2_C_H2O_MG... ... | reverse complement strand
GAGAGATTTGAGGTTGGATCGCAAAAGTCTTGAAAAGAGATTCAAAGATGTTGCACCACTAAAAATGGCAAGACTTAAAACTGCACAAGCAATTGGTGATAAAGTAGATAAGTCTCAACTCAAAGAAGAAGAAGAACCAAATAAACCAGATACGGCGAAGGCTGTAGACCAAGGACGAGAAGATAAGAAGAAAACTCGTATCGCCCAGTTGCAGTTGCAGATTGCAAAAGCACAAGAAACAATTAATAAACTTAACGCACAGGAGAAACCAAATGGGTAAGTATCTAGAGACCAAACCAAATAGTTTGGAAAGTGCAGTCCTTGAAGCGGTTTCACCTGCTCAACAGGCTGCAATCGCAATTGCGAAAAAAGAAAAGGGTGAGAAACCTAAAAACGAAAAGATGGAGTGTCCTAAATGTAAAGGTGAAGGATGTGACCATTGTGACGGCAAAGGTTATCACGAATCAGTAGAAGAGGGATTCTCTCCTAAAGAAGTCAAGATGGCAATCGGAGTTGCATCTGATAAACGCTACGCTGGTGGTAATATGACAGGTGCTGTCAATGCTATCGAAAAGATTAAAAAGGGATTGTCCAAACATCCACAGGTTGCTGCAGTTCTAAAGAGACAGAATGAAGAGACTGAACTCAAAGAGAAACCAGCAGATTTGTTGGTTCTACAGTTCAGAAGTTCTAGTGATGCTGCAAGAGCATACAAAGTTCTTACACAGAAAGTTGCTGGAAATATGGTGCCTTACGAAGATGCATACGATGAGGGTGATGAACTCGTAATCGAATTCCCAGATGATGCAGACAAGTTGATGAAGGACATGAAGTCAAAAGGTGCTCCATCATTTAAGGTTCTTGAAAGAGAAGGATATTCTGACTTTGCAAAAACAAAGGCAGAAGAATTGACTGCAAAACAAAAGAAAATCGACTTGAATAAAAACGGTAAAGTTGATGGTGATGACCTTAAAAAACTAAGGGCAAAGAAAGAAGAAGTGAAAGAGGAAGTTTCTCTTGCTGAACTCGCTGCAAAACATATTACTGATATGTGGAAAGAGTCTGCTAAAGTGAAAAAAGAAGAAGAGGATGAGCCTAAGAAGAAGAGTGACAAACAAACAATGACAGGGAAACCAATGTCTAATGTTGAAGTTGCTCCACACGCTGAGGAAAAATAAATGAAAACTCTTCTGGAACTCATGAAGATTAACGAGGCAGAACTTCCAGAAATATACTGTGACATGGATGAGGTTATTGCTGCATTTACTTCTGGTTATACAAAAAACTTTGGTAAAAACTTTGCAACAACCGATAAAGAGGAACGGTGGGAAGACATTAAGTCTAAAAAAGATTACTGGCATACATTACCTTGGATGCCAGGCGCACAGAGAATGTGGAATCTTATTAATAAGTATAATGCAAACATTCTCTCTGCTTACTCTAATAGGGATGCAAATTCACGCCCAGGCAAAATGGCGTGGTTGAAGAAGAACGCCAGACCTAACGGTAAGGTTCATCTTGTCCAGAGGGCAGAAAAACAAAGGTTTGCTATGACAAATGGTAAACCAAACATTTTGATTGATGATTACATCAAAAATATTAAAGAATGGGAAGCAAAAGGTGGTATTGGTATTCATCACACTAGTCCATCCGATACTATATCTCAATTGAAGAGATATGGATTTCGATAAATAGAAGCACAAATTAACCCTTTAAGGAGAAATAAAATGGCATTATGGGGAACAACAACTTCTGATGAGTCTAAACCAAAATGGCTCTCAGATGCTGATAAAGCAAAAACCTTTGCAGATAGTAGAGGATGGGTTTTCACACAACCAGGCGGCATGGAAGAAGTTCTATGTGCAATTGGTGGTTTGTCAACTTCACTCGCAGCTGCAACAATCAGTTCTATCGAATATGTAACTACTTCATTCAGTGAAGCTGCTGGTGGTAACATTGATATTCGTGTGAACTACAACGAAAAAGTAACTGTAGACACTTCTGGTGGAACACCTACTCTTACTGTAACTAACGACCAAACTGGTTCTGGAACAGACGCAACATTTACTGCTGCATATCAGTCTGGTTCATCTACAAACAGACTAGTATTCAGAGCAACTTTTGCTGCTGCTGATGGTGGTGTTGCAGAAGATGATGTTCTAACTGTTGCTGCTCAAAACATTGCACTAAACAGTGGAACTATTGTTGATGCTGGAACAGCAGTGAACTCTGGTGTGGCAATTCCTGCTAACACAATTTCACTTACTGTGTCTGCATAAGTAGTATAAACTACAGGAGTTATTATGACGAAGAATGAAAAGACACTTAGTGTCAGTGACATTGAAAAAAAGAAAACTGACCTACAATCTGATTTAGATAAGATTAAAGGTCAGTTAGAAAATATAGATAAAATGAAGGTGCAGTTGCAAGCACAAGGAAATGCACTATCTGGTGCAATTCAACAATGCAATGTATTTCTGTCCCTATTAGGTGAGTCGAGTCCCGACAGTAGCATTCCCTCGCAAGACGATAGTGCAGCAGTAAATACTGCACTAAGTTGAGGGTTAAAATTAACTAAGGAGAAAGAAAATGGCAGATAAAAAAATTACTGCACTAACAGATTTGGGTAACGGAATTGCCGCTGAAGATTTGCTTCATGTAATTGATGACCCAAGTGGCAACCCTGTAAACAAAAAGATTTCGGTTGCAAACTTTTTTAACAACATTCCAACATATATCGCACTAGACGATACAGTTCAAGTTGTTGATACAACTGTAGAGGCAGTTAATGTTACTGCATCTATTAGTCACATTGATACCGTTACCGCTGGCGCTGCTCATGCTGGAGCTCTTGCAGACGGAACAAATGGACAAATCAAAATCATCACAATGATTGCTGATGGTGGAGATTCTGTTGTTACACCAACTAATATGGCGGGTGGAACTTCAATTACATTTGATGATGTTGGCGATTCTGCAACACTTCTATTTACCAATTCTAATTGGGTTGTAATTGGTTCTAACGGCATTACAATAACCCCATAAGGAGTAAATTATGACTATTAGATATGGTGCAAATGGGATGCCTATGAAACCGAAGGAAGACGAAATGCTTTCTGAAATTCTAGAGGTTAATCCTAACAAGAAAAAGAAAGAAAAGGTTGTAGAAGATACTCCAGATCTTTCTTCTGATTGGGAAGTAGAAGAGGAAGAAACAGATGAAGAACTTTAGTAAATATATTGCTGAAAAGGCAACTGATGCTGGATATCCAGTAGACGGTTCTGATTTCTCAAACGACCTTGCAAAACCAGAAACAATCTCAAGAATTAATGCATTTCTAGGTGCAATGGGTAACGTGGAATATCTTGTTCCAGAACACGCATTGAACAAGATGCAAGAGAAATTAGGTAGACTATCTATCTCTTTCGATATGCCATCATTAAGTGAAGAGGGTGGAACAATGTCTGTTCCTCTAACACAATTTGGTGGACGTTCTGGTAGAGATGAAAACGGAGATGTAAATGATGATGGTATCTCTCACAGAGTTGAGGGTGGACTGTCATTGGAGATTATGCACGAAAAAACTGGTAAAGGAACTCACTTTATTAGAGCTCGAATCGTTTAATTAAACGAGAGACATAATGTTTGAAAAATTAACTAATGATAATATCACGATGTTTGCTATCAAACATTATGATAATCCACAGTGTGAAGGTGAAGCAGAGTTCCATGATGATATGAAGCGTTTTAAGTATATAAAACGACTTCTTAGAAAATATGAGGAAACTGGTGAGTTAAAAGAAAGACTTTTGCTTAACCATATGATTGTCATATTTAATGTCTTTGGTGCTGATGCTGGTTCGACACTCATGTTGTTCAAAATAGAACCAAACTATTGGAGTGTTGTGAAAACATTCATGAAATTTTTAGGAATGTTACCAGAGGGAGAACTAAAAGATGTATCAGAAGATGAACAAGTCAAAAAGGTATTAGAGAAACTATAATGGGAAGAGCGATTGATTTATTTGTGACATATCGTTTCATCAGACTGCTAACCACGGCATTTGAGAAAAGTGATGCTTACAAGATGGGCATCATTGATGAAAAGGGACAAAGAACAGATAAAAAACTAACTACATCAGCAGAGAAGAATGCATATACTGTTCTTCACAAGTTGGTATTTAACATCAAAAAGATTTTTGAGAAAGTGCCTGGTTTAAGAACAAAACTAGGGACATATGCTGCAGCCCTATTTCTACTCAAAGATACTTTCAAAGAACACGTTGAAGACCCTCAGATGTTTGAGAAAGAGTTTCTAAAGTATCTCAAAGAAAACAATATTGAGTTAGATGATTCTATTGTAGAAGAGGTTACTCTAGACAATGGTAAACTCTCAAAAGGAATTTACGTTCTTACACAGGACGTTGTAACAGGTGGTGAAGAAGATGAGATTGAAGCCCTAGAGGGCGATGAAGTTGAAGTCTTTGAGGATACTGCACCAGAAGACACTATTCTTGGAGTGGATGTATTTCCAGTAATCCATAGAAAAACAAAACAGAAGATATTTGTATCTTCTGAAGATATTAAAGAAGTAGATATAGGGGATCTATTATGAGTCTAAAATTCGATGACATAATGAAGAAATTCTATTCTGATCCTAAATTGGGTATTCAAAAAGAGGAAGTGCCTGCTAACAATGCAAGTAGTGGTGCAGTCTCTATGCCACCCGATGCAGCGATTAAGAAGAAAAAGAAAAATCCATATGATGGTAGAACTAAAGAAGCACGACAGTTTTTCCAGAGAATGGCAGAACGTAAAGCAAAACGTGAAGAGAAATCAAAATTAACAAAACAGGTTCAAGAGAATACTCTAGAACGTGCATCACACCTTGCAGAAGATAACGTGGACGTTCTGAAGAAGATTGTTAAAGATAAACAACATCAGAACATCAAATTCAAAGATGGTAACATGAAGGTGGATTTGTTTACTGCATCTGCTATTTCACAAGTTTTCGACATGGTTAATAAATCTAACCAAGAGAAAATGAGAAAAATGTTGAATGGTAAGAAAGCAGAGTTTATGAAGATTGCTGACTTTGCATTAAGTAAGGTAAAGTAACATGGCATCTTATGTCTTAAAAAATACTGATAGTGAATATGTTTTCAAGGTTATTGAATAATGAAAACTTTCAAACAGTTTGAACAGTCATACTCTGGTGTTCCTTTTGGAACATACCATCCTATCGCAGACTTAAACGCTGCCGCTGGTGATGCTCAACTTACTCGACAGGATTTGGATGCAGTTGAAAAATATGCTGACAGACTATATAAAGCAGTAGGAATTGATGTGGAGTTTACTCGACACTTCCTAGACAGAGTGAATGATGAAAGAAACAAGAAACAAATTACTGTGGCAGAACTTATACGATTATTTAAACAATCTTATAAAAAACATGGTAAAAAGATTGCACAGTTAGGCCCAGATGCCGAGGCTGTTCTCAATGATATACAAACAGATGTGAATATGCCTTTTGCATTAAAGTGGGACGGAAAGGAATTAGATCTAGTTGCAAAGACTGTGATGAGAAAAAAGAATTTTGCAACTTCTAATCAAAAACTAACATTTTAATATTGGAGATATTATGATTAATTTCATTAAAAGACTATTTGGTTTGAATAAACCAGAACCGAAGACAGCACCGAAGACTGTCGCTAAAAAGAAGAGAACATATACAAGAAAACGAAAGGACGCAAAATGAAAAATTGGATTAAAGCAAGAATCGAAGAAAGAACATCTTGGGATGGTGCCGCACTTGTGGCAGTAGGAGTAATCGTATTGATTGCAGGCCCAATTGCAGACGTTGCTGCCTATATTGCAATCCTATACGGTGCATGGACAATTTGGAAGTCTGAGTGATGGTTAAAAATTTCAAAGACGTAGTTGTTCTAATGATAACTAGTGGAGTGTTGATTCTACTAGGAGTTATCATTATTGGTGACTATTGGGTAGCACTTGAAGAAAATCGACCAGTAGACGAAAGTGTTATTACACTAATGAAAATGTCAGTCACAGGATTGATTGGTGTCATTGGTGGATACATTGGTGGAAGCAAATGAATATGAAATTTGGTATTGGTGTGGTAGTTGCAATTGTGTTACAAGTCTCTGCATTTGTGTGGTGGACTGCACAACAGGCACAAACAATCGAAACACTGAAATCAGAAGTGAGTGAACTAACAAGTAAAATGGCAGTCGAAGATGAAGTCAATATGATGCGTGATATTGCCGATATGCAAAAGAAGTTGTTAGAACATGATAAGTGGATTAGTGAGAACTATTCTGACATTGAAGATTTGATTGACTTTGCAACCTTCACAGAAAACAGGTGGGCAGACGCATATGCAAATGACCCATCATACGAAAGAAAGTTTGGAACGAAGGCTCCAGTTAAATGATTAAACTATACGGAATTATTATTCTCGTAGCAATATTGGGTGGTGTAGGTTATGGTGCAAAATACTATTACGACACCACCCAAAATACTATTGCACAATTGCGTGAGAATAATGCAAAACTAGAAACTGCAAATCAGTTAAACCAAGAAACAATTGCAAAACAACAAAAAGATGCAATCCAATTGGCAGAATTGAATAATCAATTGACAGTAGATTTGCAAAAGGCAGAGCAGTATGGAGATGAGCTTCGTGCTACTCTTAATAAACATGATTTGACCCACTTGGCAAACAAGAAGCCTGGGTTGATAGAACGAAGGATGCAAAATGCGACAGACAAGTTATGGGATGATTTGGAGTCTCTTACTAGTAACAGCACTACTTCTGACTAGTGGGTGTTCTACCTTTAGACCAGAACCTAAAGTTGTTACAGTAACACAAATAGTTGAAAAGAATATTCCAACTGTTCCTCATCCAAAGAGCGTTCAATTAAATGATGTTAAAATTTATGTAGTTTCAAAAGAGAACTACGAAGAGTTCATTACGGAGTTTGAGTCAAAGAATGGTGCAGATGCTTATATTGCAATATCTGTAAAAGACTATGAAAATTTGTCGTTAAATTTTGCTGAACTTAGACGATATATAGAACAACAAAAACAAATAATCTTATACTATGAAGAAGCAGTGAAGCCTTCTGAACCAAAATTGGAACAGACAGAAGAGTAATAGTAGGAGATAGAGATGGATTTCATTTTAGAACAACTTGTCACATGGTGGCAATTTACAGTTGTTGGAATACTCATCATTATTGGATACATCATCAACTTTTTTGATGATAAAGAACACAAAGAAAGAATCGGTTTCACATACACAGATATGCCAAAGATGCAACCCATTCCTATTCCAACTAAGGGTAAGGGTTTTTGGAGTGCAATTTGGATGTGGTTGACTGGCACAAGAAATTGGATGGTTGCAGAAGATTTTGTATTTACAATCAAGGGCGACACATATATTATTCCTAAAGGGTTTCAGTTTGATGGTGCATCAATTCCCAAATTTTTACACACATGGTTATCCCCAACAGGAGTATTGTTGATGGGTGGACTTATTCACGACTATGCATACAAGTATGCAACACTGAAGAAAAAAGGTAAGGGAACTATGGGAACTCTTGATCAAAGACAGGCCGATGTAATCTTCAGAGATATAAATATAGAGATAAATGGATTTAAGTTTTTGAATTATCTTGCATACTGGGCATTAAGAATTGGTGGGTTTGTTGCATGGAACGGACACCGAAAGAATAATGCTAAAATTAAATAATAAACTTGACACTGGTTGCAGTCAAATTATAACTAGTGTCATTTTCTTGACAAACAATAAATAAAAGTAGGTATAGAACTTGCAATGGCTACGATGAACACAATAGAAACCGAAGTCGAACTTCTCAAAAGAGAAGTCGCAGACATGAAGGCGATTCACCTTAGACTAGATGCAGCAATCGAAAAAATTGCCGATGTTGCAGGGTCTTTACATACTATTATGGCAGTCCACGAAGAAAAATTAATTCGACAGGAAGAGCAGTTGGAAGATCAAGAAAAACAATTTCGTGATAATATCCAAGAGTTGCATTCTCGTATTACGACTAATGCTAAAGAGGCGTCTCAACATATGTCTGAGATGGAACGTAGACTCGTGGATGCGATGAGTGAACACAACCGTAAAGAGACTGAACAGTTTCTAAAGTTGCGTGAAGAATTACAAACCAGAGTAGGCATACTTGAAAAGTGGCGTCACCTAATCATTGGTGGTGCTATTGTCATAGGTTTTGTTATACAAAGACTTCCTATTTGGGGGTAAAAATCTATTGACAAGTGGGGTGAGATACTATATTATGGTAAACAATGAATTACATAGATACCAAATACATATCCCTAATCAGTCCTAGATTAAGAAACTTTACCAAGAAGTCTGACTTCTTGTGGAATTTTTCGTGTCCATTTTGTGGGGACTCTCAGAAGAACCAGAAAAAGGCCAGGGGTTTCATTTATAGAACAAAGAATGACTTGTTCTATAAGTGTCACAACTGTTCTCATGGGACAACTCTAGCAAAAGTCATAGAGTATGTTGATGATAATCTACATAAAGAATATGTTCTAGAAAGATACAAAGAAGGACTGACTTCTAATGGACAGGGTGATAGGACGCCAGGCGCATCTATCAAGAAACCAGATTTTGGTTTTGAGAAACCTGTTTTCAAAACATTTCATGGATTAAAATCTTTTGCAGATTTAGAAGAAAATCACCCTGCTGTCAAATTTTTATCCAAAAGAAACCTTCCTAGAGAAGCCTGGAATGATATATATTTCTGTCCAAACTTTTTTGAGTTTACCAATAAAGTTGTTCCAAACAAGTTTCCATCTACCAATGGAGATCACCCAAGAATAGTAATACCGTTCAGAAAAAAGAACGGAGATATATTTGCATATCAAGGAAGGGCGTTTGGCAACGAACCACAAAAGTATATCACAATTATATTGGACAAAAATCATCCAAAGATATTTGGTTTAGATAGGGTTAATATTCGACAAACAACAATGGTTGTCGAGGGCCCATTTGATAGTCTTTTTTTGAATAACTGTTTGGCGGTTGCACAGAGTGACCTAAGAATGCCAGAGTTAAAAGAGACAACGGTTCTTGTCCCAGACAACGAACCAAGAAACAAAGAAGTCTGTAAACAAATACAGCGATACATCGAAGAGGGTTATACAATTTGTTTATGGCCCAAGGGTGTAAAAGAAAAAGATATTAATGACATGATATTGTCTGGAAAAACGAAAACAGACATCATGAGTATTATACATAGTAACACCTTTACAGGGTTACAAGCACAAACCGTTTTCAACTCTTGGAAACGGAGATAAGACGAAAAAGAAACAATTAGGAGAACACAATGAGCCTTGCTGCAGAAGTTATAAACTTTTCACCAAAGGCTGAGGAAAATAATGGTCAAGATTTCCTCGGCATCAAAATCGACAAAAACAAAGACAAAGAATTATCAGAACAAGCGTATAAACTTCTCAAGGATTATTATTGTAACGACAATGAAGATTCCCCACAACAGGCATTTGCTCGTGCTGCTGTTGCATATTCTGGTGGGGACATGGAACTCGCTCAAAGAATTTATGATGCGGTTTCTAAAGGTTGGTTCATGTATGCATCACCAGTATTATCTAATGCACCAATGCCTGGACAAAAAATAAAGGCACTTCCTATTTCGTGTTTCTTGACATATGTTCCAGATTCACTTGAAGGACTAATCGACCACTCTGCTGAGTTGCGTTGGTTGTCTGTTAAAGGTGGTGGTGTCGGTGGACACTGGAATGATGTTCGTGCAATCTCTGACAAGGCGCCAGGCCCTATGCCTTTTCTACACACGGTTGATGCAGATATGACTGCTTACCGTCAAGGTAAGACTCGTAAGGGTTCTTATGCGGCATATATGGATGTATCACACCCAGACATTATTGAGTTCTTGAACATGAGAGTTCCAACTGGTGACGTAAACAGAAAGAACCTAAACCTACATCATGCAATCAATATTACAGATGCATTTATGAGAGCAGTAGAAAGAGGAGAGATGTGGGACTTGAAAGACCCTCACGATCATACTGTTCGTGAATCTATGCCTGCTCGTAAACTATGGCAAAATATTTTAGAGGTTCGTTACAGAACTGGTGAACCATACTTGAACTTCATCGACACTGCAAATCGTGCCCTACCTCATACAATGAAGGCAAAGGGGTTGAAGATTCATGGTTCTAATCTATGTAACGAAATTCACCTACCTACCTCAGATGACAGAACTGCGGTTTGTTGTTTGTCATCTGTAAACCTAGAAAAGTTTGATGAGTGGAAAGATACAACTCTTATTCGTGATTTGACTCGTTTCTTGGATAATGTTCTACAAGTGTTCATTGATAATGCTGGTGATGAAATTAGTCGTGCAAGATACAGTGCAACACAAGAAAGAAGTCTTGGTCTAGGTGCTATGGGGTGGCATTCGTATCTTCATCAGAAGAGAATACCATTTGGTTCATATGCAGCAAGAGAAGTAAACAGAAAGATTTTTAGACACATTAAGGAAGAATCTGTTGCTGAATCTTTACAACTAGGAAGTGAAAGAGGTGAGGCTCCAGATATGCAAGGAACTGGTAGACGCAATTCACACCTACTTGCAATCGCTCCTAATGCAAATAGTTCTATTATTGTTTCTACATCACCGTCTATTGAACCATCAAAGGCGAATGCATATACACACAGAACTCGTGCTGGTTCTCACTTGGTGAAGAATAAATACCTTGAAGAAGAACTAGAGAAGATTGGAAAGAACACACAGGATGTTTGGTCAGATATTATCACTAATGGCGGATCAGTCCAACACCTCGACTTCTTATCAGACGAAATCAAAGATGTTTTCAAAACAGCGATTGAACTCGATCAGATGGTGTTGGTGGAACAGGCCGCAGACAGACAAGAATACCTCTGTCAAGGACAATCCCTAAATCTATTTTTTCCTGCTGGTGCAGAGAAGAAAGAATTACATAGAACTCATTTTGCTGCGTGGAAACTAGGCACGAAGGGTTTGTATTACCTAAGAACAGAAACTTCACAACGTGCAGAGAATGTTTCAAAGAAAGTAGTGCGTGATGCACTTAAAGATTTTGAATCTCAAACAATGGAGAGTCAGAGTCAAGATGAATGTGTAGCGTGTCAAGGATAAGGAAAAATAAATGAAAGTAGAAATTTACTCAAAGTCAAATTGTCCTTTTTGTGAAAAGGCAAAACAATGGTTCAAATCACATGGATATGAATTTACAGAATATAAAATGGATAATGAAGAAGAAAGACTCGCATTCTATCAACGTGTGCCTGGTGCTCGTTCTGTTCCACAAATCTTTATTGATGACAAACTAATCGGCACATACGACCAGTTCATGGAAGTTGCAGATAACTTTGTTAAGAAGAAGGGTGGGGGTTTGATGGAGTTTTCAGAAACTTACAAACCATTTCATTATCCTTGGGCTGTAGAGATTACAACAAGACACGAAAAGGTTCACTGGATTGAAGATGAACTTGACTTGTCTGAAGACGTTGCAGATTGGAAGTCTGGTAAAATGTCTTCAATCGAAAAGGAATATGTAACAAATATTCTACGTCTATTCACACAATCAGATGTTGCAGTAGGACAGAATTATTTCGATCAGTTCATTCCTAAGTTTAAGAACAACGAAGTAAGAAATATGCTTGGTTCTTTTGCAACGAGAGAAGGTATCCATCAACGTGCATATGCATTGTTGAATGAGACACTTGGATTGTCTGATGCAGAATATCATGCATTCCTAGAATATCAAGAGATGGCAGACAAGATTGAGTTCATGATGGACTCTGATCCTAATACTGTAAAAGGATTGGGATTGTGTCTTGCAAAGTCAGTATTCAATGAAGGTGTTGCTCTCTTTGCATCATTTGTAATGCTTCTTAACTTCCAGCGTTTCGGTAAGATGAAGGGTATGGGTAAAGTTGTTGAGTGGAGTATTCGTGATGAATCAATCCATGTTGAAGGTGTATCAAAACTCTTCAAGGCATATTGTGCAGAACATCCAAAGATTGTCAATGATGAATTCAAATCAGTTATCTATGAAATGGCAAGACAGGCAGTTAAACTAGAAGACAACTTTGTAGACCTTGCATACAAACTTGGGCCTATCGAAGGATTGGATGAAAAAGAAGTCAAACAATATATCCGATATATAACAGACAGAAGACTTATTCAATTGGGTCTAAAAGGTAACTATAAAGTAAAAGACAATCCTTTGCCGTGGTTAGAGTGGGTTCTAAATGGTGCAGATCATACGAACTTCTTTGAAAATCGTGTAACCGAATATGAGGTTGCTGGACTAAGTGGTAAATGGGATGATGTCTATGAAACAGAAGCGGCATGAGAAAATTACTACAATGTGAGGATTGCGAAGCATCCTTTGAAGTAAAACATGATATGGATGAACGATACTACAATGTATCGTTCTGTCCTTTTTGTGCGAGCGAAATAACATTGGAAGATGACTTAGAGGAAGAAGATGATGAGTGGGAAGGGTAGTAAACCAAGACCCATAAATAATCGTGAACAATTTGAATCCAATTGGGATCGAATATTTGGGATGAAAAATAATGAAAACGCAAAGCGCAAAAGCGAAGGGCAGGAGACTGCAACAGTGGGTAAGAGACAAACTAGTTGAAGAACTAGGAGTCCATCCAGAAGACATTGAATCTCGTTCAATGGGTGCCGGTGGTGAAGATTTGATTATGGCACGAGCCGCAAGAGAAAAGTTCCCCTATTCCATCGAATGTAAGAATGTAGAAAAACTTAATGTTTGGGATGCATATTCCCAAGCGAGCGAGAACAGTGGTAATTATGAACCCATTGTTGTTATGAAAAAGAATGGCAAGAAACCACTAGTGGTTGTTGACGCTGAATATTTTATGAGGTTACATAATGAAACAGATTAAAGAGAAATATGTAGAACAATATAAACTCTATCACCAGAACGGATGGGGAGATGGTGTATCTTATCCAGCACAACACAAACACATTGTCGATTTAATTGCAGATACTCAATCCAAATCAGTTCTAGATTATGGTTGTGGGAAAGCACAACAATATAAGAAGTTGGGACTTCATAATGATTGGGGGTTTATGCCTTCACTTTATGATCCATCTATTCCAGAGTTTTCAAAGTTACCAGAACAAAACTTTGATGGTATCTATTCTACTGATGTAATGGAACACATTCCAGAATCAGTTATCCCAGAAGTCTTTGACTACATCTTCAGTCATGCAAACAAATTTGTGTTCTTAGGTATCTGCACAAGACTTGCAATCGCAGTTCTACCAAATGGTGAGAACGCACATTGCACAGTCAAACCGATTGAATGGTGGGCCGATAAAATCAACGAACACAATCAAAATAAAATTTACACACACTTGAAATGTTATGGCGACAGCAACGGTTACATGGCAATAAATCCAGAATCCAATATTCGTAAAAATTGGGATTAGTGCGGTTTTGGAAAAGCAGTTATGCCAAAAAAACATTGCACTGCAATAAAAAAAGACAGTGTTGTTGACATAAATAAATGCGTAACACCCCAAAGGAGATAACCAATGTGGCCTTACACTGATGAGGAATGGGAACAATTGAGCCCATCCAAACAAACAAAACCTAACTGATTGGGATGCTTTGCATCCCATTAACCGTTTTAGAGGTATGAAATAAAATGTCAAAATGGATTGCAAAACTGTTTCAAACAAAACCAAAAACAACCGATATCATTCGTTTTATTAGAACTGAATATGCCAACGATACAAAACATCTAAGGGATGAGGACGTTCTATCTTATTATGAATACATCACACACAAAAGGAGAAAGACATAATGTCTATTGGACTAACACTCAGAGTTGCTTACAAAGAAACTTGTGAGATTTGCGACAAAATCGCTCACTTAACTTCCGTAATTTTTGATAAGATAATTACAACTTTTGAAATTATGGGTGCTTCTCGTGCGGCAAGTCAACTTGCACAAATGGGATACTATGAAGAAGCAAAACACCTCATGTTAGAGGTTGCAAAGAAGAAATGAAAAGTTTCCTTACTTACCTCTATAATACTTTTTGCGTGGACTCTTACACCAGACAACGCCGGTGGGAAGAGGAATACCTTGCCAAGTCAACAGACCATGTTGATTTGGAGAGACGACAAAGAGAATTACAAAGAAAAGGTTATCTAATCTAATCATCCCGATAGGGACTATAATCCGACTTTTTCGTAAAAAATAGAAATATATTCCCGCTCGAGTTGAAAATAATTTCAAAAAAATGGCAAGCCCTTGATTTTCAAGGGCTTTTTTTAGCCGTTTTTTCTTGACTTGTTCTTAAAACAGGTGTATATTGTATATGTAAGATGAGTTGAAAGAGAGGACTTCAAATGACAGACAGAACAGTTTTTATCGGTGCTAACAACGGTGGCCTTGAGATTTTCTTGGGTGCTGGAAACTTGATTGCTGGAAATATCCAGACTGCAAAAACCTTCAAATATGTGATGGATACCTACGGTATCGACACTGACAACGACACCATCTACACCACCAGCAGCATGGACTTTGCCACTGAGTATGGTTTTGAAGATGATGACGATGCTCGGATTCTGATGGAAGAAGGTTTCAAGTTAATCGAAATGACAAAGACTTACTAAGGGAGAATGATGATGAACTACTCTAAAGAACAAATCGAATGGATCAAAAATGGTGGTGTTATCACAGTTGGTAAACCACAAAAAAAGTTGAAGCAACTGACCTATAACTACGGTAAAACTGCTTCGTCCAAGTCTTTCTCTAAGTGGACACAGGCAAAATCAACAACTTTGAAAAATGCTGGGTATGCAAAGGGGCGGGTGTAATAAATCGCCAAAAAGTGCTTGACAAACTTGTTCTGATAACATATAATGAATATAGAAAGTGAGAAAAGAGGTAAATTATGAATAAAATCGTTTCAAATGTTGATGAAATCGTTTCAGAAATCTGTGATTTCGTTTCATATGTAGATTCATTCTACAATGCAAAATCTGGTATCTACCCAATTAAAGGTATGACTAATAGAATGGTTTTGAATGCTACTAAGAAATACATTGCATCTCTAAACGATGAAATGACATGGGGTGGTGGTGACTCACTCGACAGAGAAAGAGTTCGTGACATCATCCTTGAAGACAACCGCCTAGAGTGGATTAACTAAGGAGAATATTATGGGATTGTTAGTAGATGTATATAAGAACGGCAAGTATGATTGCACAAACGGTGGTGTTTCATCACGCAACATCAAAGGACTTTGTTTGACAAATGTGGATGGGCCTTTCGATCCATCTGATGATTACCCTGCCGCAAAACTGGTAAAACAGACTTTCGGTTTCGGTTCTTCTGTGAAAGTGATTCCAGAGGAAGCAGAGGGTAAACAGACTATGATGGGTGGCAACTATGCCGCAACATCTGATTCACGGTTTAGTGATAAAATCGAAGAGATGTTAGGTGTTCACTTTTATGGTGCTGTTCCTATCCATGATCGTGTGGAATAAATGCCAAAAAGTGCTTGACATTGTTGTTCTGATAACATATAATGTAAGTATAGTGAGAAATGAGGTGAAATTATGAATGACTTAGTAAAACATATCGAGGCAATCAATGCCAAAACCCAAGAGTGGATTGATGCAAATCCAGGCAGTTGGGCTGGTATGGTTACTACCGATTTAGAACACTGGAAAGAGTATGGTATTACCACTCCTGCCCAGTATGATCGTTATATGCTGGAAATGTCTGTGTATGAAACACACAAGGATGCATATGGTGTGAAAGGTCGTCATTATGATTTCGACAACATGACTGATGAAGAACTCAAAGATGAGTATGAACATCTCTGCAAAGTCGCTAATGAAGAGTATGAGAGGGAACAGAAGTTCTATGCTGAACAAGTAGAAGAGTTCAAAGAACTTGTTCAGA
>Ga0209929_1000411_pt1 | contig 16099 bp, 9 predicted proteins | sample SalPon2_C_H2O_MG_2_FD_185731 | JGI IMG/M metagenome (GOLD analysis project Ga0209929, IMG submission 185731) | Salt pond water microbial communities from South San Francisco under conditions of wetland restoration - Salt Pond MetaG SF2_C_H2O_MG... ... | reverse complement strand
AAAAGAAGTGATAAAAGTAGTACCTTTGGAGCGGCTCTGCCCGGCCCGATCAATTACAACAGCTGCTGTTTCGTATCTTGTAGTTTCAGTGCTACTGACAGTACTGGTAAATTTTAGTTGACCTGCTACTGTACCATGACTGTCGTTGTCAATATCACCCCAAGCCATAATGTCAGCTATAACATAAAGGGTACTATCAGCTGCTGTGGGCGTAAAGGTAAAAGACCCATCTTGCACCTGGCTGTAAGTAGACGAGTTGTGAGTTGTAGCTGAGTTAGTATTTGTTGAATCTAAGGGACCGTGACGGCGGACTTGCAAAATCTGTCCACCAGTACCAGACGGCAACGTAACCGTCTTACCAGTTAGATCCAGCGAAGACGCCAGATCACCTGCAACAACACTTCCATCAGGCAGTCCACCTGCCGTTAATCCGGTAATACTTCCGGTTCCGTTAATAGTAATAGCCATAATTAAACAATAACCCAGGATTGACCAGAAGGAACAGTAACGGTAACGCCACTGTTAATAGTGATAGGACCAGCAGACAAGGCGTTCTTACCCGTCTGTAACGTGTAATTAGTAGTTACAGCGGTATCGTTCTCAAAGAACACTTCGTCAGTACCACCACCAGTTGCATTCTTAGGCGGAGTAGAAGGAACAAGAGGTACCCACTGGTTAGACGTACCGTCTTCGTAGTAGATGTAAGCGTTACCTTCTTCGCTGTCCCAATAAGTAGTCCCTTGTTCAGGATCAGCAGGGGGAGTAGTAGAGACTTCAAAACCGCCACCACCACCGCCGATCGGACCCCAAGCTGACCCGTCCCATCCTTCAAATGTTACGTCAGTTGTATTAAATCTCAGGTATCCAGCAGATGCAGGACTGGGGCGATCACTGCTATTATTACCAGCAGGAAGTTCAGCAGCTCCAGTAGCAGAAGTTTGAGGTACGTATCCAGCTAATTCAGTGTCAACATAGTTCCGAGTTGCAGCATCTTGAGCAGCAGTTGGATCAGCAAGGTCCGTAATACGGTTGCTGTTAGCGTCAAGGTTTGCCGAAAGCTCAGGAGTTCCATCTGAAGCAAGATCAAATGAAATAGAACCAGTAGGAATAGTAACAAAACCAAGTTGCTGATCTACCTCAAAGACATCACCAACAGTAAACTTACCGTTGTGGTCAGTAATAGCAGCCCAGATAGCACCATTATTTAGCTCAATTTTTTGGTTAGCTTCAACAGGTACACCACCATTCTCAGGCAGTGCGGTGTAGTCAGTACCAGAACCGACGTACTCCATCGTGTGACCGCTAGAAGCGATCTGAGAACGGAGGTAGAAGTCAACATCATCACTACTGCTAACACCAGAAATTAAACCAAGATTATTACTACGATTAGTAGGATCTGGATTACTAATTTCTACGTCCCAGCTACTAGCACCATGGGCAGTAGCCGAAAGAATTGGGTATACATCACCGTTAACCTCAACCAGCATATTAGATTGAGGACGTGTTGCGCTACCATGCCACGAAGGGTCTGCGGCAAGATTATGAACACGGAATACAGTAGATCCTGCACCTGCATTTGATTGAACAGTACCGCTAAAAATAGCAGTAGTGGATCGACCATCAGCAATCAACGAGAACCGACCAAAGTCAGTAGTCGATGCTGCAAGGTTAGCCTGACCACCATTCAAACACTTCAGGTGATAATGGTTGAAGAAAGAGTAGGAGCTAGTAGCTTGACAATAACCATTGTTAGTGACAAAGATACCAGGACCATCCAAAGCAGTGTGGGTGTAGCTATCGCACACCATAGACCGCAGAGGGCTGTTATTAGCAACAGTAGCACCATTGACAAGGATACCACCACCAGAGGGAGCAGAATCAAGGTCACCAGCAGCGCCTTCACCCGGAACATGTGGAGTGAAGTTTACGTTGTTAATCTGGCTATCAGAGAAGTTAGTACAATTTTGAATGTAAGGAGACTTACGAATGATTGCACCAGGGAAGAACGAGATGTTCCAACCTTGTTGTGTAGGAAGACCGTGAGTAGCATCAGTATCCAGAGGGCTGCCACCACGAGCACCTGCAGCCTTCATACCTTGAAGAGTCAGGTTAGCAAGGTAAGTACCGCTATTAACGCGGAACATGCTTGTAAGTTCGTTAGCTTCAGGCACGTCTACATCGTAACCAGCTTGATCAGCTTCAGGAATTGCGGGGTGAATAATGCAGTTCCTCAAAGATTGACCAACAATTGACACATCGTTCTTTTCAATGTCAATTGGGAACTCTTCAGCATAGATACCAGGAGCAACTACAACAACAGAACCATTACCGATATCATCGGTTTCATTGTTAATCTGTTCAACAGCTGCACGAATAGTACGCTTAGGGTTGCTGATACGGTGTCCAAGCAAAGAGTCGTCGCCGTTAACAGCGTCAACATAGACAACTTTAGGTAGTTCAGTAAAAGCACCACCAGAAGCAACAGCAACCCACGCAGCACCCGTCCAAATATAGACAGTCCTGTCTGGATCGTTTTGTAACCATGTCTTACCTATTTCCCAATTGGTAGATGTACCAGGGTTGTTAGTTTGAACAAGTGTATCAAAACGACGAGCAGCACCAGCGGCAGTAAAGATGTTGCTATCAGCAGCAGTAATACCTGCATCTTGCTCGGCAGTAGTAATAATATCAGAGTTCTTGATGCGATCAAAATCGACCGAGTTAGCACCGATACCCAGAGTTACTTGACCACCAGAAGCAGACTTCGTAAGACCAGTGCCATCGATGAGGATGTCATCTTCAATAGCATCGTCAATCTTACCATCTACACGAGCATCAGATGCAGCGGTAGTAGGGACTCGATCATCATCGCTAATCCAAGTTTCAGTGCTCTCAATAGTTTCAGTAGCTTCGTCTTGGAACCGCTGATCCATAGCAGCAGTAGTAGCGATCTTGGTATCAGAACTGCTCCAAGTCTCATCACTATGGACTGTATCAATTTCGTTGTCCCAAGAATAATTACGAATTTCCTGGACAGCAAAGTTGTTCTGCAGGAAGTTGTTATTAAGATCTTGAGCACGAATAGACGAACCTGAGAAGAACGTAGCTTTCAGGTCGTCTACATTAGTTTGACGGTAGATTCGCAGTTGAACATCGACTGCAGGAGCCGTGTTCATTTGAATAGTTGTAGCGTTGGCGTAAGTGTATTCAGATGTGTCAACGTCGTCAAGGCTTACCTTAACGTCATCTTTTGTAATGTATTCAAATGGAAAGGTGAAAAGAATAGTAGTCCCATCACCTGTATAAAATTGTTCAGTTGTTGCCATTACGTTACATAATTATGGTAATGGGTGGATTAAGCAATATCCAGGATATCTCTAACCTGGCGAGCAAGCGGAGTGTCTGACTTAGCAGCAGAAGCATACATACCGGCATCTTCGCCCGTAGACAAAGCTTGCGGCTGCATGATTTCTTGCTCCTCTCTTTTGTTTTGTAGGTACCACTCTGAGTTAGCACCTTTTTGTACTGCATCTTTACCAGCAGCTTCAGTAGCCCCATCAATTAGTTTATTGATAATGGATCTGAAACCTTTGGAAGTTTCACCTTCAGGTGCAGGGAACGGTCCATAACCAGGACCATCTTTTTTACGAGCTTTTTCGTAAAGTTGTACAGCTTTTTTGTATTGATCTGATGCAAACAAAGCCTTAAGCTTGCCTCTCAGATTACCAATCTCAGGGTTATAAAGGTCAGCAGTATAAGCAGCTTGCTGTTCACCAGTTTCAAATGGGTTGGCTCCAGGAGCTTTCAACATATAGTTGTACTTCAAACCTGCTTCCCATTTATTAACTTCTTTGATAATAGGATCATCAACAGTACGCTTAGTCATACGAAGACCTGCCATCATCTGTAGCATACCAGCACCAAAACGTTCTTCAGCGTTAGCATCTTCAGGGGTCAGGTTACGCATCTCAATGTCACCAGTATAAGGGTTGGTGAGAGGATCAGACATAGGCATAACTGCATCGGTACCCAGACGACGAGCCCAAGCATTCAGGAAATTGCTAAAAGGTTTGTCTTGAATACGAGTAGCACGACGATAGGGGTCGTACCAATCACGTACCATACGTCCAGTACCAAAACCAGTCAAGGTACCCATCAGATTACCTGCAGAGATTGCCCATCCTTGGTTGTAGTTTCTAGAGTCAGCCAGAGTCGTAAACTCAGAAAGACCCAACAGAACTGCTTTATCCAAGAACAGCTTACTCATGTCAGCAAAGATTTCAATGACACCTTGTTCATAGCGACCTTGGCTAATTTTACCGTCACGGAATTGATTAGTAACAGAAGCCAACACACCCAGAGGGAATGCAATGGGGTCAAGCTTTTCAATGTTAACTTCAATGCCGTCCGAACCAGGCGGCTTAATCACAAGAGCGTGACCTTGCTCACCATTCTTTTTAGTGACACCAGTCAGCGTGATCATACCAGCCCAGGACAAGCCTGCAAACGCCATCAGAGCGCCTGCACCTGTAGCCAGGTTGGATTCCATCATTAGTTGAGCAGGCAGACCTTGATCGCCCCGCAGAGCTGCTCTCACACCTGGATCCAATTTAGAAATGATAGGAGCACCAGGAATAGTACCAACCAATTGAGTGGTACCTTGGTTACTAAACTCCCATGCAATCCGACTAAACGGAGAGATGTAACGGAACAAAGCATTCTTTTTACCAGCGTCTTCAAGCAAACCAAAAGTGTTAGCAGTCAAAGAGCTGATATTAATACCACGTTGCAGAGGATCATCAAAACCAGCTGAAACAATAGGAGCATCAACTACTTGACCATTCTCATCCAGAACGGTGCTACGAGGAATATCGCGCTGGAAAGTGTAAGCATTAGCAAACTCCTGACCTTCGCTACCCATAGTGAAGCCTTTAGCTGCATCACCCTCAACAAAGATTTTACCAACCTCTTCATCGTACACTTCACGCATGTTCAAGCTATTAGTAGCATCTTCCAACATGCGACGATGGGTCTTAAAGCTAGCATAGGAATGACCTGCCAGTGCTTTAAAACCTTCGTCAGAAGCCATCAACACCCTAGTAGTGCCGTGAACGAACGGATGAGTCAGGATGGTACGACCGAAGTAAGAGAAGGTAGCCATAGCGGCTTCAATCGAATGCTTCTTATCTTCTGCAATAAGCTGTTTGTAGTATGCGTCAAACTTAACCTTACGATCAGCAGCAAGCTGAGCCAGGTTTTGTTGCACACCACCGAACCTACTGCTACCTTGCATAACAGGTACGTTTTGAACCAAAGCTTGCTTGAATGCTCGCATAGCAGGACCCATACCTTTGACCATACCACCGTACAGAGACAGGTGATCAAGATAAGTTTCCAGCTTAAGAGCACGTTTAGGAGCAATCTGAAGCATCGTCGGGAATGCACCCAGCGCTGAGAATGCAGGTTGAGTAAGAAGACGGAACCCAGTAGACACAACAGCACTTGTAGCTACCACATAGTTACCAAGCAGAGCTTGACCGTAGTAAGCCATGCCAAGGTCAGAACCAGTACCACTGTAGAAGTTAGACCGAAACTTAGCACTAGTAAGAGTAGACGCCATAATAGGACGCTCAGCACTCTCAGTAGCCATAATAGCAGTCACATGCTTGACTTGCTCCAGGGCAGTCTCATCACCAGCAATGGCGGCATCAATCAAGTTAGTCATGAACTTATTATTGTCCACGGTTGCTTGAGCCATCATAGCCATTTCTTCAGGAGAAGCGTAAATAGATTCACCTTTATTAAAGTATTTACCAAGGTTAACACCTTTAGTAATGGCTTCCCTGAAATTAAACTGAAGCCCTTGACCACCAAAATGCCACTGTTGTTGTGCATGTCGGTAGATATTAGCCCACGTTTCGTTGGCTTCCATCAGCTGACGCAGAACAGGAAGAGTCTCAGACCAATCAATGCCAGCAGTATCGCTAGTTTGAATCTGACGAGACAACGCAATAGCACGTTGGTTCAGTTCTTTCATAGCTACACCAGCAACAATAATACCCTCGGGCAGTACTGCGCTATTTTCTAACATCTTTTGATTGATTACGTTGATCTCACCAGCTTTGAGAGCGGTAGTATCTACGCCACGCAGAAGCGTGTCTGCACTTTTAGCAAGGAAATCAGTGGTAGGAGAAGGGAACAAATCAGCGTTGTCACTGAGATATTCAAGAGCTTTAATTGAACCTTCAGCTTTAACACGAGCAATATCTTTAAACCTAGGCAGAGCTTCGGTCAAAGTTTTAATGCTTCGTACAAAACCCATATCACCACCAGTCAAACCTTCAAGGTGAAGGAAGAAAGGATTCGGTCTCAGATCATCACCTTTGTTAGCAATAGCAGCCAAGTAACCCATAGGGCTAACATTTTCTACTTGGTCACCAGCAATGACGTTTGCAGCACCGTCTACAGTAACAGAATCAAGGGGTTCGGTATCAGGTTTGTAAATAGGCTCTTTAGTAGTGTTGATAATAGCTTCAACCTCTTCAGAAGACTTACCGCTTTTAGCAGCAAGGTCTTCAATACGAGGATCTTTAACTTTACCAAGACGATTGAACAAAGAACCAACAGCTTTGTTGATACCAAGGTTATGGAAGAAACCAGCAACCATACCAGCAGCACGGTAACCAATACCGTCGCCTTCAAGAAGACCACGGGTTACCTCACCACCATCACCGCCCATCATGTTGACAATATCGCCAACACTCTTAGCAGCAGTCCGAGACAGAATATAGTCATCAGGACTTTGGTTAACAATGGTTTCAATACCTGATTCAAGAGCTAACAGTTTACCAGCATTAACCGTAATGTTAGTGCCAGTAGCAAGACCAGCTACACTTGCAGCGCCAGTTACAACAGGAGCCGCCAGCAGTGTAGGAACTGCTACCTTGGTAACATCATAAATAGCTTTTGAAACAAAACTATCTTTAACAATTTCAGGAGCTTCGTTCCACTCTTGGCGTTGACCAGTTAAAGCAGCCGCCGCAGAAAACGGCATCATAGGAGTAGCTAGAATACCGCCTTCAATGGCAGCGGCTCCTCGTTGAACATTAGCAAGACCTTTGTCTATAATGTTACCTTGATCAGCTTCTCTAACACGTCTTGTTGCAGCTGCCTCGTATTCATCCGCAGATTTAAATGCATCAGGAGCTATAGCATTGAGAGTGTTAGAAACCCAATCACCAGTAAGTATGTCTGCAGCAATGTCACCTACCTTACTTACAAAACCTTCTTCACGAACGGGTTGTGCAAGTTCAGCTTCGATGCCAGGTCCAGCTAAACGTTCTGCTTCAGCTAGTTCCTGTTGCTGTTCTTCAGCTTGATTAATTTCAGCTTGTTTGAATGCCGCTGCCTCGACAGTAGCATAATCCTGAGCTTCAGCAATTGCTTGCTGCCTCAGCCGCTCCTCTTCAAGAGCTTGTTGTTGTTCTGGGGTCATGGCATGTAAGTACTTCTGAATTTAGCGAAATGCCTAGCGACTGTCCTCGGAGTAGCCGTTGGGCTTTTCACTGCTTTTTCCAAAGGTGGATATTGTTTGAAAGCATTGATAATGCCTTGCCATTCTGACACAGGATACAAAGCAAAGACGCGAGACAAAGCCAAGGATGCATTAGATGACAATCCGTAGCTAACCAACACTTGTTGTACCTGTGGTTTAATTTGACGTTGTTCTGCTGACGAAAGATCAGGTCCAGGTTGAATATTAGTAAAACCAGGAACCTTTGGTTTAGCCGCCCCAGCAGCAGGAGCAGTAGGAGTATAACCAGGAACTGCATAAGCAGAAGCCTGTTGGTTCAAAAAAGTCGTTGCAGGAAGACCAAGACTTTCAGACATGGTAACAATTTCTGCAGGAATAACACCAGTCTGTTTTGCAGTGCTAACTGCGTTTACAGTTTCATTGTAAGTCAAAACTTTGGTATTAAAACCTTGGACTCCAGTCTGTTGCTTGTACTGAGAAATGATGCCAGGAGGAATAGGTTGACCGTATTTAACAGAAGTAGTAAAGTTTTTAGGTGCAGCTCTGGTAGGACGAACCGAATAAACAGCATTGGGGCTTGCATAATCACGCAAAGAATCTTGAATAGTACTTTCAAGTTCTGGCGTCAAAGTTTGAGGTTTTGAAGAAAGATCTCTTAAAGTACCAAGTGCTCTAAATTTACCACCAACACCAAGTTCTGTAGCATCAAAACTACGTGCCTCGGCAGTTAGTTTATCAATTTGCTCTTGCTCTGGCAAACCCCTAAGTGATGTAGCAAATTCTCGCAAGTGTTTTTGTCGTGCTTGAGAGAAAGCATTCAATGCATTGGTGGCTACACTAGAGTCCAACCAATTCTGTGAAATAACATATTGAGTGGTAGGATCAACTTTAATACCAGCACCAAGGAACACACTACCTTTAAGAGTACTATCCAAAGTAGATGTAACCGAACTGATTTTGTTAATAGTTTGAGTATCGCTTTGAATAGACATCAAATTGTTAATTTGAGCTATTTCTAAACCCATACTTTGAAGTTGAACTTCACTATAGTTTTTACCACCATAGATTTGAGTTCTAGCATCTTTAAATACTGTCTCTTGTATAGGGTTAATGATTAGGGCATCATAACGATTGCCATAAGCCTGAGCCGTGGTTAGATCATAACCACCCATTTGTGTCTGAAGTTCTAGGCTTGCCCGTTTAAGCTCTTCAATTGACGCCCCTTCTGCTCTAAGTTGTTGTAATTTGTCGTAACCTTTTTTACCAATTTCATCAGCAAGTGCTGTATCTTCAGCTTTTTGTAATTTGTTAGCGTTTTGGATACTTTGCTCAATTAACGTTGGAAAAGTTTGACCAACTGTAGCACCTTTTTTAATGTCAACAAGAGCCAGCTGTGCAATGGCTTTACCGTCCTTACCCAAACCAGCAATCATGCTAGTAATAACCATCTGATTTTGCTGACCTTGAGTCATGCCAGTATTTAAACTTTGCGAGTTTTGTAAGACAGAATCGAAAGCTAGTTGCAATTCATCCTTAGTTTTACCTCGGCTAGCAAAACCCCAAGCAGTAGCATTCTGAGTAAGAGTCAGTTTATCGTCATCTTGTTGGCCCTTAATCGCTTTGGTGACAAGGTTAGAAGAATAGTTAGAAACTAAGTTTTCAATAGTACCACCAAGAATTTCTTTAAAATTGCGTTTAGTAGTAAACTGAAGCTTACGCTCAAGCAGTGCCTTCCGTATTGCGTATTTAGTAAGAGTGTACGAGTTAGCGGGATCTAGTGCTAGTTTTGTAATGGATTGAGGTCCTTGACCATCGCCAAGATCAACCATTTCGTTTGCATCGTTTAGGATTGCAGGAACCCTAGACATTAGATAACCTTTAGAATCTTGAAGCAGGACTCGTTCGTTGGTAACACCACGTCCAATCTTGTTAGATTGAGCAAGAGTAGCAGCTAGAATCGGACGACCAGCTTTATTCAATTCAGCTACAGCAGGACCAACTTGACTGTTAGCATTGTTACCTGCAGCAATAGCAGAATCCTCCGCCATACTCTCAGTTGTTACTGGTTGAGTAGGATCAGGGAGCGGGTTGTCAAGAACGTCATCAACCCAAGCATTAGTTTCTTGATCTTTAAACCCTTGCTTAAACTTTTCTTCTGCAAACTTAAGAGCAGTCGCACTGAACTGGCTCAAAGCTTCTAGATCTTGACCAACAAATTTAGTATCTTCAATTCGATACTGTTCATTCTGACGACGCTGAGCAATGTAATCACGCATCTCAGAATCTTTCTGAGCATTAAATTCCTTTAGCTTCGACCAGTTATCAATGCTAGTTAGCGGAGCGTAGGTTGGATCTAATGCAGCACGTTGATATTCAGACATGATTAATTAATTAAGGGAAAGCCATGCCAGCTGGCATTTGATCAATAGGAACATCTACACCTTGAACAAGCGAAGACCCACCGCCACCGCCACCTTTAGGCATCATGCTAGACATGCTCATACCAGCACTAATACCGCCAAGAGCTGCAGAACCAAGACCACCAATCAATGACAAAGCAGAAGGACCCGATTGCATGACAGGTCTAGAAGCAAGTGGTGCCATGGTAGGTGCCATAGGAAGTCGGTTATAAGCTGCTCGACGGAAGCTATTAGCTTGATCTTGAAAGCGACTGAACTTGTCAATATCCGAGAATCTAGCACGAAGCAGGTAGTCATCGTACATAGCTTTGTCCATGCCTTCCTCGCCATAGCCTTGAATAGCCATAAGCCTATCCGTGCTGGCACCTTTAGGAAGTCCTGAAGCTGCTAGCTGACCACGTTTCGTAATACCTTTAGCAGTTCTGGCTTGACTAGCAAATGCTGCTGCACCATAACGTTCAGCTGCTTGCTTTTGAATTCCAGTTAAAGTTTTACCAAGGGCTCGTTCTGATTCTAAAAGGGTAGCATTATAATCAGCTTTGGCTACATTAAAAGCACCTTGATCTCGAATAAATTTCCAGCGTTTGTAAGCAGCATCATCTTGCCATGCTTGAAGCCTAGCACGATTAGTAGCTGAAGTTTGGGCTTGACCTTGCTGATATTTACCGATAGCGCTCATCGCGCCAGTTGCGGCTGTAGCTAGACCAAAGAGTACGGGGAGTACCATAATCTACAGAATTCTATAAAGGGTAAGTTATTGGGTCCGTGTTCGATGACTCGAAGAAACTTAAACCCAAGGAATCTGAGAAGTTTTACGTGGGTCACATTACGTGCATCCACAATATTAAAGAGCATCTTCTCTTGTCTGCTCTCAATAAAACGTTTAGCTTCACGTGCAAAGGTAATTGGGTACTCATCAATGGCTGGAGTGCATAGCATCCAGATAGCTCCATTGTCATGAATACCAGCCATTCCGGCAGTCTTGCCGTTAGGCACGGTGAAATACACGCAGAAGCTCCTAGAAACAGCTTCAGGGATCACTACCATGGGATCATAGCCGTGACCCTCTACAAGCTCTCTACGGTCCTCGTAGCGCAGGTTAGAGGCCACCTCCATGGCAGCCTCAACCGTAGCTGGGTGAATGTACTTAGACACTTCGATAATAAAGATTGGAGATATCCCCTTCCCATTCCATAGAATAAAGGGTTGTAGGAGATGGGTGTCTAGAAGAAATTTCTAAATTAAAGTTAATGTTTCTATCGTAGATAGGAATAGTTTTAAAAGCACCGCTAAGAATTGCAACCCTGTTAGCTTCATATTGACCAACGGTTGCTGATTCAAATGTGATGGTTCTATCGTCTCTACCTAGACATTTTAATGTAGCTTCGTAATAACCTGAATCACCAAGATTTAATTTAACTCTAGAAATAATGAGAGACGCACGAGTGTTGGCTTCAACAGAGTTGTTAGCCCCAGCCTTTACAGGATAAATAGTTGGGAACTCAATTGACATATTAAAAGTATAGCCTAAAGCTATATTACTGTCAGTCCAATCGCCAATCAAACTACCAGTTGTACCACCTGTTACAGTGATATCACCGATTCGTCCGGCTTCAGTACCAAGACTAAAAGCTTTTAATTCTTCTTCGCTAAAATAAGGTATAGGTAAAGTAAAAGTAGTAGCGTTATCAGTCTCATTGTAGGTCATGTTTCCAGCTACTACTGACCCATAGTAATCAAAGTGGATTCGGAAGTTCTCATCACTGACAGTAGTTGCACCCCGCAAAGGACGCAAATCTGCACGAACTAGATATACTTCACCGTCATCTTGCTCTAATGCAGCATAGTAACTGTCTTTAATAATAGCGTGATGTACAACGTTTCCAAGCATAGTCCAGCGGAACCATGAACTTAAAACACGCCGTTCACCTGTGTTAAAATATTTGTAGCACCAGACTTCATTACTGTCTCGTTCACATGCCATGATCAAATCATTTTCTGCAGAGTCAGCAATTAGTTCTAGGCTTTCTGGTAGGAGTGTACCAGCGGCTTTACTTAATTCAACAACCTCTGGATCCCTATCAACAGTAATATCTACAATTTCATAGAAGCGGCTGTATAAACCAGAATCACTAAAGAAGCCGACATTGGTTCCGATAGAAACGGGATTAGTGTTTGCATTAAATGAGTACCCTGCAATGTTAGCAACTTTAACTGTCAAAGGAGACAGGATGTCGTTATCCGTCCTTACCAAGAATTGTTGGTTAGGGCTTACCACAAGCAAACCTGCACCCACAACTAAACCAGAGTGAAGAAGAGCAGGTACAGTACTACTAACTGCAACGTTAATAGGATCATCTGCAGCAACAGCTAAAGCTGATTTACCAAAGATGTTAAAATAATCACCAGTACGTGACATGGTAATATATTCATCACTCAAGAAAACCAACCTATCTCTAAAGAAAAGTATGTTCTGAATGGGACGACCAAACCTACCTCCAGGTTTAGGTAAGAAGTTTGGACGTGGGTTAGTTATCTCATCACCAGCTGTCCTGGGTGACCACTTCATTGGTGTGACAAGGAAATTAGAAATGAAATTTCCGTCGTTATCTTCTCTACCTTCTGCTAATCGAATGATAGCATGAGGCATTGACTCAGAGTTGATTATATTTGGGATGCCAGGTTTAGCACATTCTTCCCAAACACCGTCACCGTCTTGTCCAAAGTTACCAATAAATTTAACGTAGTAATCGTCTTCGGCTTCAAAGCTGTTACGAATTCTAGCAATGTAGCCATCCTTACATTGATAAGGAAGTCCAGCTGCGTTATTAACACCGCTAACAATGTTAGTCCGTTCTATAGTACCACCAGCACCATCAGTAGTAGTATAAACACCATCGTCGGTTGCAGAGATAATACTCATCAACGTAGGATCATCACTGGTTACAGAGAACGGTTGATCCGATGTAATGTAAATACCGTTACCAACAACCTCGGCAGTAAGTCCAGTCAGACCGTTGATAGAAGTTTCTAGATTACTGAGAATGTCATGAGCATGTAGTTGGCTGGCAGTGTAAGAAGCCAGACCAATGCTAGCACGAACAGTACTACGACCAACACTGGTTACAGTGTAACGATAGTTGTTGCCAGGAAACCCGTAACCAGAAGTAAACGAATCTCCCACTTGGAAACCCGTACCACCGTTGGTCAGCGTAACAGACACTGAGTATTGGCTAGCAATGTTAGGAGCACCTGGAATAGGGTCCCGAGCATTGACAGACTGACAAGAAACTTGTCCATAGAAACTTGCACCGGTACCGCTACCAAATGCTACGTTTTCATGGACATTGGTACCTGCCCTAGCACAAATGTCTTCTTGGTCAGTATGGAGGTAACCATCCCAACCATCAAACGAGACACTCATGCTAGAGATAGAAGTAGTCTCTACAAGGTTGTCATCGCCGTCAGAGTTAAGATCGTTAAAAGCTAGTCTATAAGGTTGTCCGGCAGTGATAGCACGTAGCTCTACAAACGCTTCATACGGACGAGCACTAACTGATTCGCCAGACATTGAAGGCGTAGCGTTTCTGTTAGTAACAAACGTATAATCGTTAACCGTTAGAATTTGAAGTTGGTTATTTACTTGATGGATAAAATAATCTTCACTGGTTGCAGTGTTACCTGAATCATCGTAGTTATCTAAATCAGCAGGATCAATAGGTACATCAGAATAAGTAACGTCTTGAGCTAGTCCGGTGTAAAGATCCCAAATCAAAACTTCTCCTGTTCTGGTGATCTGTCCAATGTAACGTTCAGACCCAGAAAATGGATTATTCTTATGAATATGAAACCACTGACCAAGAGCTGTGTCAGTTAAATTGCTAATGTATTTAGTGCCAGGTCTTTTCAGCAGACCCAAGGTAACGTCTGGCAGTACATTTTGAGCATCACGAACTTGCCCAGGAACTTTGAGTTCATCGGGTTGATCGGACATCCCAAGAATGTACCTAGGAACTTTTTGTGTGATGCTTGTCATACTACTCGATTAAGTCCTTGAGAAGGTTTGTATGCATTGTAGCTGCTGTTCTGACCAAAACCAAACATGTTGTAATCGCCTTGATTACATTCATACTCAATACAAGCAGCACGAGCTTGGGATTCTTGAGCAGCAATAAGTTGTACAAGTTGAGGGTTACCTACCATCTGTGTGGCAGCTCGGGTACCAGCCTTGTAAGTAGCGTAGCGTTTAAAGACAGAAGGCAGATCTTCGTAGTCAAAAAACCAAACAATATCCGCTGCAATATCTTTATCCCATTCATATGTATGCTTTACTTTATCATACAAAAACCCATTTCGTTTGATAGGATCATAAAATTTAGAAATATTGCCATCGCTAAAATCAACCCGAAGCATGTTATTAGCAATGGAGATTTTATTATTTTCGTCACGCTCTAACGGATAGTGCAGTTCAGTATTAAAAATCCATCCTTCGTTTTGGATATCTTTACTAGCTTCTCCAAGCAGTTGATAAATAAAAGAAACTTCTGGATTAGTAAATTCTAGCGCAGTAATAGGGGCTTGACCAATGATCCCCAGTATTGAGTTTACGCTGGAGAGTTCGGTCTCAGAATCAAATGTAGTGGGGAACGACATGGTTTATAGATAAAAAAAAGGGACCCCCGAAGGAGCCCCCAGATTAATTAAAACTCACTCAATGGTGAGATCAGTGCGAGTCTTAGCAGGACTATCTGCTTCAACACCAGAGTATGCGAAACGCAGACCTTGGGTCACGGAGTAAACCTCCGAAGCAGTAGCACCGCCAGAAGTACGGGACACGGAGTGACGGACAGCAACACCCTCTTCGTCAGCAGCCAAACCCTCAATAGAGAAGTTAGCGCCAGCGAGGGTACCGGTTTGGTCAGCAATAAGATCGACCAGACCAGCAACAGTCACGGTACCGGCAACACCGTTTCCACCTGCAGCAGCAGCAGCATTAGCCATTTAAATCACCAAGAAATAGGGAGAGAAGAACCTTCGGTAGCAGCATCTTCAACACCGTCAACCACAGTACGACCAACTTCCACAGGGGTAGTAGGGTTCAGGGTCTGGGATTTGACAATGCCAACACCAGGGTTCAGATAGACAACTTCAGAAGTACCAGGATTAATCATGTTGGTACCTCGTTATCAAACTGCAGTCAGTTCAATAGCAGCAGCGGGGTTCAGCCAGTCGCAGCCCATGGCAAGGCGACCGATGATCAGGTCTCCCTGATACATTGCTTTCACGTCCCCACCCGTGGTTTGCACGGAAGGACCGATGGCTTCGACAACGCCAGCAGCGTCACGACCATAGATCAGACCGCAGTGACCAGCGAAGTTGCCGCTGTAATCATTGTTCTCACCGTTCACGCGAGCAATGGTACCAGCCTGGAAGGGGAGGTTGTTGCTACGGCGAATGGAGATACCGGCGATTTCATACAGACCCTCACCGCTGTTCAGGCTACCGGAAGTAGCGCCGTAGTCACGGTTCAGGATGTTGGTGTCAACTTGAGACACGAGAGCGTAGTACTGACGCGGGGACAGCACAGCGGTACGACCTTGGGTAGGAACGTTCTTCTCGTCCAGGATCGAAGCAGCTTCAAAGAAAGCGTCAACGATAGCCTGAGCGTTGAAGGCGTTACCAGTGCCAAGGTTGATCACAGAACCGCCAGGCTCGGGACCAGGAGCGGCAGTGATGGGGTGTGCCTGACGAGCAGCCAGAGCAATAGAACGGAAGACTTTCTTGTCATAAGCTTCAGCCAGAGCGTGACCGATCTTAGCAGAAATCTCGCTCCGCAGCGAGTAGTGAGCAAGAGTCTCATCAAGATCATACAAGAATGCGCTTGAGACAAGCAGGTCATCCATGAGGATCGTCTTTTCAGCCACCGGAGGATCACCGCTACCAAGGATAGGGGTGCCAGGAGTGTGGTAGGCAGCTTCCATGCGTCCAGTGTAGATGAACTGGAGGCTCTTACCGTTACGCAGGGTACGGTTTTGGACAGTGCCTTTAGCGATCGTCTGGGACTCGTAAGCCTTGATCATCTCGCCGCTGAACAGCTTGAGATACGTGGCGTACTTTCCCGTGGTGCTACCGTCGTTGTAGCCTT
>Ga0209929_1000410_pt1 | contig 16125 bp, 15 predicted proteins | sample SalPon2_C_H2O_MG_2_FD_185731 | JGI IMG/M metagenome (GOLD analysis project Ga0209929, IMG submission 185731) | Salt pond water microbial communities from South San Francisco under conditions of wetland restoration - Salt Pond MetaG SF2_C_H2O_MG... ... | reverse complement strand
ACCGACTCGAGAGACGTCCCAACCAAACCATTCACCCAAATCATTAGATTCTGCAATCGTTTTGAGTGAGTAAATGTGAGAGTATGAAGGAGGTGTAAACAGCCCCTTCGCACCTTTTAGCTTTAATCCAAGCATTAAAGAGTTCCATCTTTTAGACTTCTTTCTTTGTGTGCTTTTCATAGCGATTAAAGCTTGTGACCAAACTCCATTATCGCTTTTAATTAAACAAAAGTGATTAGCCGTATCTTCGATATAGTTGCCATTAGCAAGTCTATCTTTACGTTGATCATCTCTTGTAGTTTTTGACAGTATATTACTGTCACCAGAATGAATATTAACAGGAGCACCAGTGCCCTTGCCTCTATCTTGCCATTCAATATATTGACGTTGATAAGAACAAGGTATGACCTGTACCCCTTTATTTCCGTCAAATATTTCTTTTGTCAGCGTGTTGTAGATCATCCCACTTTCCGCTCCATCAATGTATTGAGGATCTCTCTTCTTAATCTGCGGTGACGTATCACTCAGAATACGAAGAAAAGGAATTGCAAGATCATCCATGCCTAGTTGCCCTAGCCCTTGATTAGCATCTGCCTCAAACATGCTAGGATCAAATGCAACAATGTTTCCTTCTTCTTTAGTCTTTATAGCGTTTGCCATATTTACTCCTTATTTTTTCTTGGTTATTTTTGTCTTCTGTCCGATAAACAAATTAAACGTATTGTCTGGGACAGATTTTCCTTCTTGATGCCACTTTTTAATAGTGGCTTTCAGTGTCGAAGGGTGCACTGAAGTCTTTACTTCGGGTATAAACCCAAGTGTCTCTTTTATAAATTCTTGTAATTTTTCTGCTGGTTCTCGTTCTCCCATTCCAAAAGCCATTCCTACTTGGTTTTTTATAATATCACCAAGCCCGTTGTCCGTGAGCCATTGATAACAAGCCGTGGACTTCTCTGCGTCTTTAGGAATAGAAACATATATATCCTCTACGACATCAACCTTTGATCCATCATACATAGTAGTAGATGTCATGCCCAGTTCTGCCATTTTACTTGGTATAACTTCACCAGATAATTTACGTAAATGTTCTTTGTAACCTTTTAATTGTTCTTCAGCACTTTCAATCGTACTCTCCAAACGTAACTGTTCTCTTAATAATTCTGCTACTGATTCCAGACCCGTCTGGTCTATATTAGCAACATCTTCTTCAAAATTTATCTTGCTCATCTATTTCGCCTTTCTCATTTAAATTAATGGTTACAGGATAATAACGTTGTTGTTTCTTATCCCATTTCAATATGTTGAATCTACCCCTATTCATTTCAGCGGCAATACAACAAGCAATACCCATAGCTGCGGGATCACCCATCATTAAAAGATAATCACCATCATCAAAATCTTTTAATTTTCTTTTTAGTTTTCGTATGGCAGGTTGTGGACTAAACATAATTTGTTGACCACTTTCAAATAAAACAACAATGTCACCGTATTCAGCAGCACCTAATACATTTATGTAAGGATTTTCCTGTACTAAAAATACAGTTGGCTTACCTGGTTCTTTTGTCTTATTAAAACTGTTCATACTTTCTATGTTCTCCTTTACACTTGTAATTTGTTTTTACAACCTTTATATTAACCTTTTAGAAAGTTATTATGGATTATAGATTTAAAACGAAGCCGTTTCAACATCAATTAGATGCATTGAAACAAAGTTGGAATAAAGAAGTTTGGGCCTTATTCATGGAGATGGGTACAGGTAAAACTAAAGTATGCATTGATAATATCGCTATTTTGTATGACAAAGGCAAGATAAATGCTGCACTTATTGTTGTACCAAATGGTATAAAACGTAACTGGCGTAACGAATTAGGTATACATTTAGCAGACCACATAAACTACCGTGTAGGTATATGGTCAGCATCACCAAAGAAAAAAGAAAAAGACGAGCTTGATCAGTTGTCCGTGAGCGTTGATGACTTGACCGTTCTTATTATGAACATCGAAGCGTTATCCACAGTTCGTGGTCGGGACTTCGCAAAAAGTTTTTTAACACGCAATAACACATTGATGTGTGTAGATGAATCAACCACCATTAAAAATCATTCTGCGGCACGTACAAAAAATATAATTAAGATAGCAGAGCTTGCAAAGTACAGACGTATTATGACAGGTTCACCTGTTACCAAGTCACCACTTGATTTGTTTTCACAAGTTCAGTTTCTTGATCCGTGGTTGTTGGAACAACAATCGTACTACGGGTTCCGTGCAAGATATGCCGTGATCGTTCAACGTAGTGTCGGTACACATTCTTTTCAACACATTGTCAAATATCAACGATTAGATGAATTACAGGAAAAAATACAGCATTTTTCGACTCGCGTCTTAAAAAGTGACTGTTTAGACCTACCTGAGAAGGTTTATACGAAGCGGTCTGTGTCATTGACCCCAGAACAATTAAAGGCTTACACAGAGATGAAAAAAGCAGCAATAACGTTCTTTGAAGAAAATGTGATGACGGCTGCCTCAGTTTTGACACAAATGATACGCTTACATCAAATAACATGTGGTCATGTAAAAACAGATGACGGAGAAGTAAAACCGATTAAGAATAATCGTATAAAAGAATTGTTAGAGGTACTTGAGGAAACAGATGGTAAGGTTATTATCTGGGCCGTGTACCGTTATGACATACAAGAGATAGAAAGAACGTTAGGAGAGAAGTATGGTAAAGAAAGTGTTGCGACGTATTACGGGGATACAAAAGATAATTTACGCCAGTCTATTGTTGACAGGTTTATGGATGCTGATGATCCTCTTCGATTTTTTGTTGGAAATCCCAAAACAGGAGGTTATGGCCTTACTCTTACTTCTTCTCACACTGTTGTGTATTACTCTAACGATTACTCATTAGAAGTACGGTTACAATCAGAAGACCGAGCGCATAGAATAGGGCAAACCAATAAGGTGACATACGTAGATTTAATGGCGGATCATACTATAGATGAGAAGATTGTCAAAGCATTGAATGCTAAAATAGATCTGGCTAGTCAAGTTATGGGAGAAGACCCAAAGAAAATATTATTCGGATAATGCTCTTTCGAGCAATACTTCGAGTCTTATCACTCGTTCTTTTATTTCTGGGATGTCTTGTAATATTATTGTTTCTAATTGCATTTGTTTTGACTCAACTGCTTGTAGTCTTGTTGACATCATTCCGTAGGTTGCACCTGCGGTTACTAAAATCAATCCGACCCAAATAATATTTTTCAAACTGTTATCCATACATCTCCGCTGCCATTCGCATTAATTTTTCATGTGTAGACATATTTTCATATTTATTTGTTGAGCCGCCGTCAGCGAAACCAAAACCCATTGTAGGTTGCCCACTAAAATATGGATCAGCGTTACTGTTAAGCGTATCAAAAGCACTTTGACTTCCAGGTTCACTTGCAAAGATGTTATCACCAATCATTTGAGTTCCTGTTCCCCTATTATCGACAAAGTTGCCTGAGACTCCGCCTTCAGGAAACATATCGAATCTTTGATCATTTAAAAAAATGTTAGGGTTTTCCTTTCCATAGTTATCATCTACAAAACTACGTTTTTCATTACCTTGAGCAAGTATGTCATCTGTAGGTAATACATCAGCTAGTTGTTGATTAACATCGTAATTATCATACTCATAATTAGGATCTCCACCTAAAATTACAGACACTGTATCTTCATTAACTGTAGGCCTTGTTAAATTAAATTGACCACCTGGTATTGGATCTTCATCGTCTACATTAAGATCTCGATTAACTTCTTCTCTTATTACACCACCTTGTTCCTGTTTTGCCTTCTCAAACAACTCATTAGCCTGATTTTCACCTAATAAGGTACCTGATCTATCAGCAGTAAAGTCTGTTCCGTAAACTTTATTTATAAAATCTAGTTTACTTTGATATGGAGCTTCTACGTAAGGATTGTAGACAATATCTCCTGCTGGTAAAGATGCGTCGATTGCTGCTTTTTCTCCATCATTGTCAAATATATCTACTATGTCTTGTGATCCTGTTTGAGCAGCAGCGGCTTTGACAATAGGATCAACGTCAGTACTTGCGTTAATAATATTTTCATCAATAATATTTTCATCTCTTAATACTTTATCAATCGGTTTTTTTGTTTCAATGTTAGTATCAATATTTTTAGCTTGTTCAGGGGTAAAAGAACTTGCTATGTTATTAGTCGTTCTAGCAATAGCACCTAAAATATCATCTCTATCAGATAAGTTAGTAAATTTATTTCTGCCTTTACTAAGTAAATCCATTAATCCAAAAGGAACTCCTGTTACTGCACCTGCAATCATAGGGCCTGCTTTCATGGCAAAATTTGATATAGGAAATCTTCGTGCATAAGCATCCATCATCTGAGGAGAGGAAGTTCTAAGAGTATTCATATCTCTTTGATATTTGTTTCGATTGTCATAAAAACCAAATAAAGCTTTCTGTGCTTGATTCATATCACCATAGTTTTCTATACCCTCAAATTTACTTTGAAACTTTTTAGGCATATCACGCACTACATCTTGAATAGGAGATTCTTCTGTATTTCTTCTGTCGCCTTCAGGATTATTTCTTATAAAACGATCTAATTTTCTATCAGCAGCGTTTTTTACTGCTTCTCTTCTCTCCTTTGGAGGAATATAACCAGGACTGCCTGTAGGTTTTCTTCTTCTTGCCATTACGCCCTCCTATTTCCCATAGCGATTGCTTGATCAAGATTGCCGCCAGCTAATGCTACGCGTTGATCATCTGTTAATTGTTTTGCTGCTTGTTCCATACCTAATCCTACTCCAGTGTTTTGTACCACTTGATCGAAGTTTACGTCAAGAAAAGGATCGCGGGCCGCGGTCACATTTTCGCCTACCGTCTCTGCTTGCACAGTTTCAATGTCTCTTGCTACACCTTGTGCATCCGTACTAAATTCATTTTTACTATCTACCTTGGATAATTCTACACCTGCAGCTCTACCATCTCTACCTATTGCAATATTCATATTTTCTGAACCAGGGTAAGATACATTGTTATCTGCCATAAAGATCATATACTTCATAACATCGTACGGATTACCTGTGTCAAGGTTTTGTAGTTCTACTGGTATATCTTCTTTAGGTTCGTTCATGCCTGCAACTAACTCAGGTGATAGTGCAATAGTATTAATTAAAGCTTGACGTCTTGCTAAATCAGACAACTCAGGATTCATAACTTTTGTTAGCCCATCCATAAATTTAGGGTCAGCCATTTTACTCATACCGTATCTTGCTGCTAGCACCAGACCAACATTACCAAAAGGATTGTTAGCAACAAAGCCAGCAAAGGCTAAGTTTGTAATAGCGTTAACACCGCCTAAGAAACCACGACGTTTAACAAAGGCAGATACATCACCAAAACTTGTTTGTTGTATTTGTTCACCTAAAGCTAATACGTTTTGTATTTTATCGTATTGTTCTTTACCAAATATTAATTCAAATGATTCTTTTGTATTAGGGTTATCTAAACCAAAAGATTTTTTTAAGGCAGCTATATCAATAATTGGAATATTAAAGTTTTTTGTTAATACTTTACTTACAGGTTCTTTACCTGTAAGAAATCCCATACCTCTTGCACCAAGACCAGCTTCACCTGTAACATTTAAATTACCACTTACATATTTTGTAGTAGCTCGTATTTGATCATCAATATAAGATCTTGCTACAGCTTTAACAGGATCAACCACTCTACCATCATCTAATTTTATTGGAGGCATAGCTGTTTGCATTTCTTTTATAGCAGATGGTGAGTACAAAGTTTCATCGTTAAATAATATTTTTAATACTTGTTCTCCTGTAAGCTGCGTTGGATCAACATCATCTGTTGCTTTGGCAATATTTTTATCAGATAAACCAAGTATCTGCGCTGTTCTACCTTTGGTGTAGTTTACATTATTAAAGAAAAAGTCATTAGCAATACCCATGGCACCACTAAATTGATTTACTAAAGCCTGCTTGCCAGGATCATCAAATTTTTTAAAGTTTTCAAAATCATTTAATGTTTTAATCATCGCATCAGTAAAGTCATCTACTCCACCCAAATCCGTGCCAAGTTTAGGATCTCCTGCTGCTTGTCTTTTTAAAGCATTAAACTGTGATTGAAGTCTTTTAAATTGTCTACCTGTAATATGCTCATCACTTAAATATTGAAAGTCTATAAGAGCATCAACAAACTCATCTGTTTTTCCTGTAAATCCTTGTAATAATTCATCAACACTTTGTGGTCTATTGTAGTCAGGATTATTTAATCGTAGATTTGTTTTTTGCTTATCACGTTTACCACCGTAGTACATGAGCTCTAAATTCTCCGCTACCTCTTTTATTCTAGCTGTTGGAATAAAAGCATCGTTTACTTTATCAGAAATATTAAAAGCTCTGTTATACAAAGCTGTTTTAGTAGATGTAAATTTATTAATCATTGTTTTAAAGCTTTTACTTGAAACTACATTGGCATCTTTAAATAAACCAATTGGTGATAGATCATTTAAAACATTATTAACTTGTTTTGCTAATGCTACTTGTTGCGCGTTTTGTGCTTGCCTTGCTTTCGTAGCAACAAAAGGAAATAAACCAATTACAGAACCTGCACCTTTTACAAAACCAGATGAAGACGTAGAAAATACGTTCATTGGAATATCATATCGTTTAGCAATTTCTAACATGTTGGCATTAATAGGAACCATTTTTCCTGTTTCATCCATTACTTCACCGACTTGAAGTGTCATGTTTTTATTTACTCCGATTGATTTACCAATTAATCTTTTAACAAGAGGGAAGATATGTTGTAATCCCATCGCACCACCTGACCACATTAATTCTTCTCTTGCGTCCATTAAATTACGAATCTGTTCATTGTTCTTATACGCAGCTTCAGGATCAGGAAGTTGCATTATAATACGTGTCATGTCATTTATTTTATCATAGATTAAATCACCACCGTATTTTGCAGCAACGTTTGTTCCTACAATTGTAGCAAAACCTAAAGCGGGATTTTTACGTAGTGCATTAAAAAATAAATTTTTTGCAGTAGTGTTTCCATATACAGGATTTAATCTTTGTGAGTCATTTAATAACCCAGCAGCTAAAGCCATATCGGTTCCAATAACTCCGACATCTGTTAATAATTGTTTTGGATCACCTTGACTTAAACTTCTTCCAAACATGTCTTCACCAGGACCAGCTATGACGGCAGCTCCTGTATTAAGAATACCTTCACCCATTTTACTAAAGTCAGGTGATTGACCGCCTGGCAACATTTTAGTTATTTCTGCTGCTGTCGTACCAATGTTTACAGCAGGACCTGCTGCTGTATCATATGCTTTTGTTGCTTGTTCTTTTATTAAAGTGCCAATCGGATCGTTAATTAAATTCTGTCGTCTTTCACCTAAAGATGCTGCTTCATTAATTAATCCTGATTGATTTTTTTGTAACTCTGTTGCAATAATTTGATTAAGTGTATCAACTTCTAATTGATCTCTTGGAAAACCTTGTTCAGGTGTTTGATTATTAACTAAGTCTCTGACTTGTATTCTAATTTTTTTATTTATTCCATGTTGGTTCATGTCATATTCATAAATTACGCTAGCCATTAGTTAGTTACTCCTATTGAATAATCAAAATCAACAATTCCTGATGTTTGCGCACCAGGTTTTATATAGCCTTTTGCTTTAGTGTCTGTAGTATATTCATAAGTTCTATCTCTATTGTATGAGCCATACCCTAGGTCCATAAGTCTATCAAAATAGTTATCCTTACCTGTGCCATACATAATTTGTATGTTTGCTAAAGCATCTTCCCTGCTTCTTTCTAATTGAGTTCTAAGCACACCAATTTTTGAAATAACATCTGCGGATGAATCACCATAAATATTTAAATCTTTTGCTGCACGTTCAATATCATCTAAGTTTAATCGACCTGATGATTTACGAGCTCTTGCTATTGCATAAATAATTGAGTTTGCTCTAACTTGGTTGGCTGGTAAATCAGAATCAAACAATCGTAGCTTTTTAAATATTGCTTCTTTTTCTTGATCCGCAGTTCTACCGCCCGTTCCTTCAAATCGTTGTTCTCCAAATGCATTAACACCACTTGTTGCGGCTTCAACGCGCATTTGTGCTAAACCTGTTGCTGCTAACTGGTCAAAAACATTATTTGCTGATTGTAAAGCTGCTACTTCTTCAGGTGGTATTTCACCACTTGCTATTTTAGCTTGAGTTTCTGGATCTTGTAGATACAAATTTATTGTAGTAGAAAGGTTTTGAAACTTTGTCATTTTTTCACCTTTAAATTCTCCAGTTTCATAAACTAAACCTTCTTGATTATTAAACTGCACCAAATCATCTTCACTAAAAAATCCATTAAATTGCTCATTATACAAATCACTAAATATTTGTGCGTATGTTTGAAAACGTCCTTTAATACCTGCGATAAAACCAGCTCTTCCTGGTCTTTCAAGAAAAGATGTTTCTAATTCATCAAGTGTTAACAATGCTCTGTCGGTTGTTTGTAGACCTGTTAACAAATCTCTAAACGTTGTCATGCCTTTTGCTGATTTAAAATCATTTGGTGAACCTGTAATTGATAGAGGCACTTCTACAATACCTTCAGGGTTTTCTATTAATTCCATGATAGGATAACCATCTGCACCCATTTTGTTTGTTGGTCTGTAATATTGTGGTGGCGTGAGCCCTGTTCCGTCTTCCGTAATGTTTTGTACAACAAACGCGTCAAACGGAGTTCCTACGTCTCCACTCTCATTCGTGTAAGCAATTTGTACTTGTTTTGGTTTTATACCATCTAATTGATAATCCATAAACTTTCCTTGAGCTGCTTTCATCACCTCGTTGTAAAGTTGCATTTGTTGTTTGTTTTGACTTAAAACAGCATCATAATTCATGTTTGCAATGTTCATCAATATACCTCTGTTTGATTCATCAATTGCTTTTTTCTCTAATATGTCTTGTGCATCTCGTTGTAGCTTTGCAGTTATTTTTGCTGCATTATTTTGTTTAGCTTCATTGGCTTGAGCCATTTTTATTTTAGATAAATCACCTGCAAGTTGCGCACCTGAGTCTGCTAGCACTGCACCTATTCTACCACCTTCTGTCGGTCTCATTAACCCAAAACCAAACTGCGCTAAAGCTAATTTTTTTTGACCACTAAAATCAGTAGGTGCATACATTTTATCTATTTGTTCGTCTGTAAGAGAAGGTGTACTGTATTGAGGATCGCTAGGATCACGTAAGAAAGGCAACAAATAACTCGCTGCATCTAAAGGAAGTATGTTGGGTTCTTGAGGAAAAAACTGACTAGAAATAGTTTTAGGATATTGTCCTACAGGCGTAACTTCATCAACAGTTTCATCGAAAATGTCATCCATTCCGATTTGTTGGTCTGGTCTAGTTACCATTTATTCTCCTAAATCATTGTTCCAAGGCCAAAAGCACCGCCTGCACCTTGATTATTAAATATACCGTATGTTCCAAGTCCTGCACCAATAGCACCAAGAAGTGGATTAGTATACGGCGGCGTAGTGTATTGAGCAGTCGCTTGATATGCAGGTAGACCTTGCATAATATCAGAGAAGTATCCCAATCGTTTAAGTGGTTCTTGTTGTGTTTCAACAGCTTGTCTGAATTTTTCATTTTCAAGTTGTTGAGCTTGTTGTTGCTGTGCCCCACCTAAATTAAATAATGAACCTAAACCTTGTTGTTGCATACCAAATTGCTGTGATCCGAGGCCCGCGACCTGTGCTCCGAGTTGCGCTGTTTGCTGACCTAAATTAGCTTGTGTCTGACCAAGTTGACCAAACATACCAGCCGCTGATAATTGTCTGCCTCTTGCTGACTCAGAAGTTCCAATAGCTTTTTGCTGAGCTTGTTCAAAGTTTTGTGCGAGATCTTGAAATATTCTTCTTGATTTAATATCTTGTAAATTTTTATCCAGCTCTGCTTCTTGTACTGCTTGTCTTGAACCACCAAAAGCACCTATGTTTTGCGCTTGATCTTGAAGTTGATTTCGCTGCATTGCAGCTTGCTCATCCATTTGTTTCAATGCTTCTTTAGTTACATCACTTTGATACTGATTAAAAAATTGTTTGTAATTACTTGTTGACGGATCAAATTGTTGTTGAGCTGATTGCAGTGAAGGAATGCCCATTGCTGATGTTGTTTGACCAGCACCAATTCCTTGCATGCCTACACCGACTGCGTCTTGAGCTGTTTTAAAATAAGGATCAAATGCTGCGCCTGCACCAGTTGGTTTACCTGTTGTAGGATCTATACCGTATAAACCTGCTGTGCCTTGAATAGCACCTGTTTGTAATGGTTGAAAACCTGTAATACCTTGTTTTGGGATACCGCCAGCATAGGGAGCCTTTGTAGCATCAAAAGCACCTTGTAAAAGGTTACGTTGAAACTCTTCTATATATGCAGGTGGTTGCGCAAATCCGTATGAAACAGCCATTATATTATACCTCTGCCTTTCGAAGATTCTGGATCTAATTTGTTCATCATATTATACATTGCTTTTGGGCCGCCTGCATTGTCCACAGCTTTCGCTGTAAATACAAACTCGCCATCACTTAACATTGCTGGAATTTTATCATCTTTTGGTCCACCAGGGCCACTTATCATTCCCATTTTTGGAGGGAAGAAAGCTGTAATACCTGGATTATCTTCTATTTTATTCATCATTTGATTGCTTGACATGTCGCCAGTTAAACCTGGAACTCCTGTTGATTCACCGCCTTTTGCTAAAGCTGGTATCATTCCTGATATTTTATTGTTAGGATTAAAAGGCATTCCTCCCATTCCTCCTGTGCCACCCATTTTTAAAGCATCACCGCCCATATTTAATTGAGCAATACCACCCTTTGCACTTTGAATTATTCTACCTTCTGAGTCATATTGAAAGGGTTTATATATTTCAAAACGATCGTCAACAAAAGGGCTACCACCTGTTGGGCTACCATATTTGTTTGATACAAATTTGTATCTTTCTTCATTTTCTGCTTGTTCTCTAAGAATATCTTCTCGTTCTTGCTTATATTGTTGATTAGCTAAATAAGCGTTAACAAAAGGTAATAAGTCTTTTATACCACCTAATCCTCCTAATAAATTTTGAGCTGTTCCAAGAATACCTGTTCCTTCTTGAAGAACATCACCCATGGCTTTACCACCTGGTACAACTTTATCAAAACCACCTATTAGGTTTTTTCCGATTGTTCCCGCTTTACCTAAATTATCAAATAATGTTGCTAATCCAAATTCTTTACCGCCTGGTAGAATTCCTGCTCCAAGCCCTAAACCTGCTGCTGCAAGGACCTCCAACGGATTGTCTTCGACGTGACTGCCGATATCTCTTATACCTTTACGTACTCTTCTAAAAATCTTCTTTAACATGTACTCCTTAGCAATTCATGATATTGTTATAAAGGCAAGGAGGCTGGCCTTGAAAGATAAGCCTAATTAATACTATATTTATAGGCAAATAATTGCTATATGACAATAGATATTTGCAAGTAGAAAGGAAACCATGTCAACTAAAGTAGATTTTCATGCTGTTAGACCTTTTGGTCCAACCATATTACAAGGTAAACTACCTTTAGAATTAATTAAAGTTTTAGACGATAGAGCAACAGAGCTATTAGATAATGAAAAATTATCAAAAAAATATGATCATTCTATGAATTTAGCTGGTAATGTTCAAAAAGAAGTTCGTTACCCTCAAGAAGATTTAGCAAGTAAAACTTTTCAACCTTTAATAGGTGCACTAGGTCAAATAGTTAAACAGTACATATCTATTCCTCCTGCTAGTGATACTATATCACCCGCTTTTGTTGGTAAGATGGTAATAGAATCAATGTGGGTCGTGAGCCAGTGGGCGGGAGACTTTAATCCTTTTCATATACATCAAGGTGAATTGTCTGGTGTTATCTATTTACGAGTACCGCCTAGTCTTAAAGATGAATACGCAAAAGAAGATCACTATCCATGTGTAGGCGATATCATTTGGCATGCTGGTCAAGCTGCTACTTTTAGCGGACATAAACATCAAGCAACTCCAGAAGTAGGTGCTATATATTTATTTCCTTCTTGGTTATCTCATGGTGTTTATCCATTTAGAACTCCTAATGAAGAGAGGAGATCTGTATCTTTTAATTTACATTTAAAGAAAAAGGAGCCTATTAACGAATGAACATTGATGTATACGATAATGTTTTAAGTGATGATTTATTAAAGTTTGTTCAAGTTGAATTAACAAAAATGACATGGAACGTTCATGGTACATTCTCCGATAATGTTGGTTTTTTTAATTGTGTTACTACAAATTATTTAAGTCATAATTTTCTTTTAGATATTTTTAATGAAAAAGAATTAACAAAAACAAAAGAATTATTAAGAATATATGTAAATTTATATCCTCCTCATGCAGGTGGTAAACCTCATGAAGATGATGGCGATACAACTTTACTTTTTTTACCTGATGATTGGAAAGAAGAGTGGAAAGGCGAACTTCTTATTAATGAAGGTAAAGAATCAATTCCTTATAAAAAAAATAGGCTAATTGTTTTTAACGCTACAATTATACATAACGCTAATACAAATTTATCTAATAAAAACAGGCACACAATAGCATGGAAAACTTTAACATAAAAAATATACCAATGGTCCGTGTGACGTGGATCGACGCTCGTGATACAGAGACAGGATGGCTTGATATAAAAGATGTTGTTGATGCTCCGTTAGCCGTGTGCCAAGAAGTGGGGTGGATGGTTCATAATGGTCCTGAGAAAATAATTATTATGCGTTCATATAGCAAAGATAAAGAAGATGTTTCAGGTGGTGGCGCTATTGCTATCCCTAAAGATTGGTTAAAGAAAATAGAATACTTAAAGGTAGATTATGCAACACAATAAAAATACAGAGTTTGTCATGTACGTTGACAATTTTCTTGAAAAAGAAACTTTAAAATCATTGCAAGATAACATTTCAAATACTGATCACGGAAAGATATGGGATAACAATGGTAATTTATATGGTAAACGTTTTACTTTCCCTGAATCATTTAAAAAAGATCCATTATTAGTATTAATTAAACAATATTTTTTTCCACATAGAAATTTAGTTCCTATTTCTTTGCATTCTCATTTAAGATTAAATACTGAAAAACCCCTGTTTCATATCGATGATCAGAAAGGAGGATGTGCTAATTTTCTTCTTTTTGTTAAAGGAGAGCCTTTGTTGAACAATGGCACAGGATTTTTAACTAATGGCGAGTTGTCAACTCACGTAGGTTTTATAGAAAATAGAGCTGTATTCTTTAATGGATCTAAAATTATGCACGGAGATCTTCAATCTTTTGGCGATAGCTCACCACGATATACTCTTAATATTTTTTATAAAGAAGAATGAAAATAAGTTTTATAAGCCAAGCTGCTGATTTAATCGAACATCCAGTTCCTATTAAAAAAATTGTGCCTGATTGGTACAAAAAATTAGAAAGTTATCTAGACAATGATGAGTATCAACCTACCGTAAAAAAATGTCAACCTGTATTAGATAGCATTACCATGGGCTATGCAATTTTATCTCCTCTAGATTTTTTGTTTAGAAAAAAAGAAAATTTAGAAACAAGAACTTTTGAAATAGAAATAATACCAGCAAGATTAGATATTCTAGATAAAACCACAGAGCAGTGGATGAAAGATTTTAACGTAGGTATTCAACATCACAATCAAGGACAGTTAAGTTTATCTATGGTTTACCCCAATGAAATACCTTTATCTTTTAAGTTTTTAAATCCTTGGATTATAAGAACACCGCCAGGCTATAGTTGTCTTTTTACTTCTCCTTTTAATACAGAGAAGAGAGACATAAGATTAACTACAGGTATTGTAGATACAGATAATTTTGAAGCTTATACAAATTTTCCATTTTTTTTAACAGATTGGGACACAAGTAAAAGTAAAAGTAAAATGATAAAAAAAGGCACACCCATTGCTTTAGTATTTCCTTTTAAACGAGATGATTGGCAAATGAATATAGTTAATGATAAACATTTAAAAGATAAAATAAATGTTTTGAGTTGGAAATGGTTTACTACACTAATTGATACATATAGGAACAAAACATGGACAAGAAAGAATTACAAGTGACAAAATTATTTATAGGCACACCTTGTTATGGTGGTTTAATTACAGCAGATTATTTTAAAAGTTGCCTACAGTTAGCAGCTTTGGCTGATACAAAAAAAGTAGAATTACACTTTGGAACAATAGGCAACGAGTCTTTAATAACAAGAGCACGTAATACTTTAGTGCAGTTGTTTATGGACGGAGATTACACTCACTTAATGTTTATAGATGCTGATATATCTTTTGATCCCGAATCAATATTTAGAATGTTAGATCTAGATAAAGAGGTTGTTACAGGAGTATACCCACGCAAAACTATTGATTGGACAAAAACTATAAGAAGAGTCAAAGATAACCCTAATATATCAGAAGATGAACTTCATTCAGCATCTTTACAGTACAACTTAAATGTTAAAAACCCTGACAAAGTAAAAGTAGAAAAAGGATTTATAGAAGTTTTGGATGGCGCAACTGGATACATGTTAATTAAAAAACAAGTATTTGAAAAGATGGCAAAGGCTTACCCTAATTTAAGATTTAAATCTGATCAGCATTTGGGCGACCCTCATGACAAAACATTTGGTTATCACAGCACTTCTGATTGGAATTATGCTTTTTTCGATACAATGATTGAACCAGACACTAAAAGATATTTGTCTGAAGATTATGCTTTTTGTCGTTTATGGCAGAAAATAGGTGGTAAAGTATATGCAGATATAGCTAGTAGCTTAATACACTCAGGTAATTATAACTTCAGAGGAAGAGTATCCACTCAATTCTTGCCACAAAACAATAAATAATTTAGTATACTCCGACATGAAATTAGTCGATTTAAAATTCCAACCAGGCATAGACAAGCAAGACACTGCTTACTCAGCAGGAGATCAGCGAAAATATGTTGACTCTGATTTTGTTAGATTTCACTATGGTAAACCTGAAAGATGGCAAGGCTGGCAATATTTACCAAATCCTAATAAAACTATTGTGGGCGTGGTCCGTGATACGCATAGCTGGATTGGTCTTGATGGAACAAGGTATCTAGCTCTGGGTACAGATAGAAAACTTTATTTATATTCGGAAGGCGCTGTTTACGATATTACACCAATAAGAGAGGAAGAAGCTTTAACAAATCCTTTTACAACAAATGGTACAACAACAGTTTCAGTAACAGACGCAGCTCATGGTGCACAAGTGGGTGACTTTGTTACGTTTGATTCTTTTTCTACTATTGACGGATTAGATATGAACAACGAGTTTGAAGTGATCACAGTAGTTTCTTCTAGTGTTTACACAGTGACTCATAGTGATACTGCATCTGGTTCAACATCAGGCGGTGGTGGATCAGGTAATGCTAAATATCAAATTAATGTTGGTCCTTCTACATCTACATATGGATATGGTTGGGGAACTTTAACTTGGAATTTAAGCACTTGGAATACGCCAAGATCATCTTCTAGTGTTGTAGTAGATGCAAGAAACTGGTCGTTAGATAACTTCGGTGAAGATTTAATTGCTACTGTTTTAAATGGTGGCACTTTTGTTTGGGATACATCGGGTGGTACAAGTAACAGAGCAACAACATTGTCCAATTCTCCTACTGCATCAAGATTTAGTCTAGTGTCAACAGATACACGACACTTAATGGTATTTGGTACAGAAACAACTGTAGGGAATAGTGCTACTCAAGATGATTTGTTATTTAGATTTTCTGATAGAGAAGATGCTACGGATTACACACCAACAGCAACAAACGAGGCTGGTTCATTACGTATATCAGATGGTTCTAGAATAGTGGGTGCTGTTAAATCATCTGGTCAAATATTAGTTTGGACAGACACTTCTCTTCACGGTGTTCAATTTGTTGGTACACCTTTTACTTTTGGTCTTAGACAACTTGGTGCTAACTGTGGTTTAATAG
>Ga0209929_1000408_pt1 | contig 16238 bp, 11 predicted proteins | sample SalPon2_C_H2O_MG_2_FD_185731 | JGI IMG/M metagenome (GOLD analysis project Ga0209929, IMG submission 185731) | Salt pond water microbial communities from South San Francisco under conditions of wetland restoration - Salt Pond MetaG SF2_C_H2O_MG... ... | reverse complement strand
AGATTTTTTATTTCACAATCACTTTTTTACTGTTAGTTGCCTTTTTGGTAACTTTTTTTTTATAAAGCCCCACAACATTGTTTAAACTTTTTGCCTGTTGCTTCACATCTATCATTCCTTGAAATCTTTTGATTTTTTTTCAAAATTAAAAGACATTTTGGATTATTAAGTATTTCAGGCTCTTTATTTTTATCACTTTCCTGTCTTGGTTGCTCAATAACTTTTAAATTCATTAATACTGTAATGTAGTCAAGTTTTAGTTTTTCTAATAGGTTAGAGAATAAATCAAACGCTTCCTTTTTATATTCTACCAAAGGGTCTCTTTGACCATAGGATCTCAACCCAACAACTTGCCTTAATTGTTCTAAATATTGTATATGTGATTTCCAATTCATATCTATCGATTGTAATAAAATTCTTTTTTCAATTTCTTTTGACTGTTTTTCGCCCAATATTTTTGTTCTTTCTTCTCTACTATTATTAAACTGATCTTTTATTCTTTTTTTAAAATCAATATCTTTCAATGAGATAAGCTCTATAAATTGTTCATCTTTTAAAGTTTTACCCATTAGAGATTTTAATCTGTTATCAAATTCATTGCTTTTTGGATTAGCAATTTTTTGAATTTTTAATTTGATTAAATCATCAATAATTTCTTTTAAAAAATCTTCAGAGTAATCAAAAATTTGATCACTATTCATAGCATCATTTCTTTGAGAAAATATTACATGCCTTTGATCATTAAGAACGTTATCAAATTTTATTAATGTTTTTCTTATATCAAAGTTTCTAGCCTCAACTTTTTGCTGAGCTCTTTCAAGAGCTTTATTTATCCATGGGTGATCAATACTTTCACCATCTTTGAGTCCAAGTTTTTGAAGTATATTGTTCATAGATTCAGACCCGAATATTCTCATTAAATCGTCTTCTAAACTAACGTAGAAAATTGAGCTACCTTCATCCCCTTGTCTGCCAGATCTTCCTCTTGCCTGGTTATCAACTCTTCTAGACTCCATTCTCTCAGTACCTATTACAAATAAGCCTCCTAAAGATTTTATTTTATCTTTCTCTTTTTTTAATTGGTCATCTGGAATAGATCCCTTTTTTCCACCTAGTTGAATGTCAACTCCTCTGCCCGAAATACTAGTTGTAATAATAACAGAACCTTCTTTACCAGCATTAGCTATAATATCGGCCTCTCTTTCATGATTTTTTGCATTTAAAACCACGTGCTTAATATTTTCTTTAACTAGTAATTTTGAGTAAATTTCAGATTTATTAACACTTGATGTGAAAACCAATAATGGCTGTCCAGATTGATTACATTCTTTAATATTTTTTACTATAGCCTGATTTTTTTCCTCTTCAGTTCTAAATATTTGATCATTGTAATCTTTACGGATCATTGGATTATTAGTTGGAATTACGACAACTGGTAAATTATAAATTTCATAAAATTCTTCAGCTTCTGTTGCGGCAGTTCCAGTACAACCTGATATTTTTTTATAAAGTTTAAAATAATTTTGATATGTAATTGACGCTAAAGTTTGATTTTCTGCCTGGATTTCAATTTTTTCTTTAGCTTCCAAAGCCTGATGTAGACCATCCCCAAATCTTCTTCCTTCAAGAATTCTACCTGTTAATTCATCAATAATTTTTAAACTATTATCTTTAATGATGTAATCTTTCCCTTTTTCAAATAGATGATTTGCTCTTAGGGCCTGATTTACATGATGAACAAGGGCTAAATTTTCAGGATCATAAAAATTATTATTTTTTAATATACCAGCATTAGAAAATATTTTTTCAACATTATTGATACCATTGTTTGTTAATAATATATTTTTGTCTTTTTCATCGATTTCGTAGTCTTCTTTTTTTAGTTGTTTTACTAATTTATCAATAGCTAAATATTGGTTAGATTTATCTTCAGCAGCTCCTGAAATCACCAAAGGTGTTCTAGCCTCATCAATTAAACAAGAATCTATTTCATCAACTATTGAATAGTTATGTTCTCTTTGCACTTTCTCATCAAATGAGTATTTCATATTATCTCTTAGATAATCAAAGCCAAGCTCACTGTTTGTTGCATAGGTGATATCACAATTATAATTTTTTTTTCTTTCAAAATCATTTTGATCATTATTAATAAATCCTGATGTCAAACCTAAAAAATTATAGATCTGACCCATTTCTTGAGAGTCTCTTTTTGCAAGATAATCGTTGACTGTAACCACATGAACACCTTTTTCTTCTAGAGCATTCAAGTAAGCAGATAGAGCAATCGTTAAAGTTTTTCCTTCACCAGTTCTCATTTCAGCAATTTTGTTTTCATGCAAGACAACACCACCAATTAACTGAACATCGTAGTGCCTTTCTTTTCTGGATCTTTTGGAAGCTTCTCTTACTAATGCAAATGCTTCGGGCAAAATTTGATTTAAAGTTTCACCGTTTTTAATTCTATCTTTTAACTCATTCGTTTTGTTTGGAAAATCTGTGTCATTAAGATTTTTAAAATTTTCCTCTAATGAATTAATATTTTCAACAATTTTTGCAATTCTATCGAGCTCTTTCTGGTTGCCAGATTTTATAAATTTAGAAATAAAGCCTAAAGGATTAAACATTGGTTTTGATATATAATTAATTATAAGATTAATATAACTATTAAATAACGATTTTAAATAGCATGGGATTCAATATATCGAATTTTTTAAATTCTAAATCAAAAAATCATAAAATGATTGATTTTCAAGATTTAGATCACATAGATGGCCTATCGATTTCGGCAGTTTGTGCAAATCTTTACAAAACCTCAAGAGATGATTTGGTCATGTTTTATTTCAGAGAAGGAGCAAATTTTGCATCAGTTTATACTAAATCTAAAATAGTATCTGAAAATATAAAATGGAATATTGATCAAAAAGCTAAAAAGATTTTTTCACTATTGGTTAACACAAGAAATGCAAATGCTTTCACTGGAGACCAGGGATACAAAAGTATGCAAAATATTGCTGAAATAACTTCACAAGAATTGACTAAAAAGCAAAGACAAGATGAGGATGAGCCAAAAATTATTAAATCAAAAAATATTTTATTTGGTTGCACAGGAACAATTGGGGAAACTTTTCCAGAACAAAAAATAATCTCAAAAATTCCAGACTTGATAAAAAATATAAAATATACCCAAAATAAATTTATTTGGATGAAGGCTGCGCTTGGGATAATGACCACTGATACTCAGCCTAAAATGGCGATGGAGGAATGTTACATTGGAAAAACCTTGGTTAAAATTTACGGTATTGCGAAAGGATCTGGAATGATACATCCAAACTTAGCTACCACACTTGGTTATGTTTTTACCGATGCCAATTTATCTAATGATATTCTTAAAAAGCTTTTAAATAAAAATATTGAATCAACATTTAATGCAATAAGCTGCGATGGAGATACCAGTACAAATGATATGGTTTCAATTTTTTCAACAGCACGTGCAAAACATAAAAAGATAATCAGCGTTAATGATAAAATTTTAAAAAATTTTGATCAATCTCTTAATAAAATTTTACTAAGTTTGGCAAAAAGAGTAGTTGCAGATGGAGAAGGTGCTTCAAAGTTTATATCTATAAATGTCAATAATGCAAAAACAGACACAGATGCAAAAAAAATTGCTTTTTCAATAGCTAACTCTCCACTAGTAAAAACCGCAATTGCTGGCGAAGACCCTAATTGGGGAAGAGTGATTATGGCGATAGGCAAGGCACAGACAACACTTAAGATAAACAGTCTCGCTATACTATTTGGTAAAATTAGCATTGTTAAAAATGGTAAAATTGATCCTGATTATAGTGAAGCGAAAACAGCTGAGTATATGAAAAATTCTAATATTGAAATTAATGTGAAAATTGGAACAGGTAACAAAAGTTTTACCGCTTACACAATGGATTTGACAAAAAAATATATAGAAATAAATGCTGATTATAGAAGTTAAGACTATTGAATTTTTAAATCGAACTACCAGATAAGAGATATGATTAAGTATAGTCTAAATTGTAAAAACTGTGATCTAACTTTTGAGAGTTGGTTTGCAAGTTCAAAAGAGTATGAAAAATTAAAAAAGAAAAAATTTCTAAATTGCCATAATTGTAATTCTTTTGAAGTTGAAAAAAGTCTGATGGCACCAAGCTTAATAAATAAAAATCATAATTCTAAAAATTATGAAGACCAAAAAAAATATGACAAAATAAAAAAAACCATTTCGGAATATCAAAAGTTTATTAAAAACAATTTTGAATATGTTGGAAACAACTTTGCCTATGAGGCACGATCTATTCATTACGATAATAAAAAAAAACAAAAAGGGATTTATGGCACAGCATCAAAGCAAGAACTTAAAGAACTTAAAGAAGAGGGAATTGATGCTCAAATGATACCTTGGGTAGAAGATAAAAGTAACTAATTTTTTATAAATTTAGCTATATAGTTTACTGATTGATCTGAACTTACTTTCCATTTGTCAGTTAATATATTGAATTGCATACCGTCAATTTTATCTAAATTTAAATTGTAATTCTTAAGTATAGATATGAGCTCTTCAGGCTTTAAAAATTTTTCCCATTCATGAGTGCCAATTGGAAGCCAACGCAATATGTATTCTGCTCCTACAATTGCAAAGATATAAGATTTGAGTGTTTTATTTAAAGTTGCAATAAACATTATTCCGTTTTTTTTCAATAATTTACTGCAGGATTTTAAAAAAAAATCAACATCCTCAACATGTTCTACAATCTCCATATTTAAAATTACATCAAAATGGTTTTTAACTTTTATCTTTTCTGGTGATGTACAAATATATCTTATCTTAAGATTATTTTTTTTTGCATGAAGTTTTGCAACTTTAATATTTCTTTCAGAAGCATCAATAGCTGTCACTTCAGCTCCCAATCTACACATTGGTTCAGACAATAAACCACCACCACAACCTATATCCAAAATTTTTAATTTTTTTAAAGGAGTTTTTTTTTGTTTTATTTTAAAAGTTTTGATTATGTGGTCTTTTATATAGGCAATTCTAATTGGATTAAATTTATGTAAAGGCTTAAATTTACCTTTTGGATCCCACCATTCTTCAGCAATTTTTGAAAATTTTTCAATTTCTTTATAATTAACACTATTCATAATAAACAAGTATTTGACATAACAATTAAGATGCAATTTATCAAATATTAATTAAATTATGTTTTTTTTATAAAACCATGAAAACGATAGTGCTTAAATTTGGAGGTACCTCTGTTGGCTCCATTGATAGAATTAAAAAAGTTTCAAATATTATTCTTGGATACAAGAAAAGAAAAAATAGAGTGATTGTAGTTTCTTCAGCAATGAGCGGAGTTACTAATGATTTAATAAAAAAATCAAAATTAATCAGCAATCAATTTAATGATGCAGAATATGATGTTTTGGTCTCAACTGGCGAGCAGGCTGCTTGTGCTTTAATAGCAGGACGATTAAATCATATGGGATTAAAATCAAGATCATGGATGTCATGGCAAATTCCAATCATTACAGACGGTCCATACAAAGGTTCAAGAATTGACAGAATTGTATCTAAAGAATTATTAAATTATGTTAACTCCGGGGGAATTCCAATTATTACAGGGTTTCAAGGAATAAATAACCATTCTAGATTAACAACAATTGGAAGAAGCGGATCAGATGCATCTGCAATAATGGTTGCAAAATTTTTAAAAGCAGATGAGTGTATTATATACACAGATGTTGAGGGCGTTTTTACAACAGATCCAAGACTTCATAAGAAAGCTAAAAAAATTGATAAAATTGAATACGATGAAATGTTAGAGATGGCCTCTTTGGGCTCTAAAGTCATGCAGCCAACTTCAGTTCAGGATGCTAAATTAAACAAAATTGACATTAGAGTTAAGTCATCATTTGTCAATAAGCCCGGAACCCTAATAACTAAAAGTTTTAAAAAGAAGGATTTTAGTAATCAAATTATAACTGGAATTTCTTCAACAAAAAATGATGCAAAAATTACTATAGCAGGTGTGAAAGATAAACCTGGTGTAGCAGCACACATTTTTGAACCATTATCTAAAAATTTAATAAATGTTGATATGGTTGTTCAAAATATTTCTCTTAATGGTAAAGAAACAGATTTAACTTTTACAATAAAATCTGAAGATATTAAAAAAACTGAAAAAATAATAAGAGAAAATAAAAATATAACTTACAAAAAAATTTCTTTTGATAAAAACTTATCTAAAATTTCTATTATAGGTGTTGGTATGATAACAACGCCAGGAATTACATACAGAATGTTTAAAGCTTTAGCTTCCCAAAATATTAACATCATGGTGATATCAACTTCTGAGATTAAAATTTCAGTTTTAATCTCTTCAAAACTAGTAAAAAAAGCTGTAGCTGCATTGCATAAAGAATTTAAATTAGATTAATTTTCATGAGCATTAGACCATTTAGAGAAATTAAAAGAGCAAAAACTAAGGTTATAGATGTTGGAAATGTAAAAGTTGGCGGAGACAATCCAATATCAGTTCAATCAATGACAAACACATTAACAACAGATGTGAAAGCTACAATAAATCAAATTGTTGAAATTCAGGAAGAAGGAGCAGACCTTGTTAGAGTTTCATGTCCAGACGAAGACTCATCTAAAGCATTAAAAGAAATAACAAAAAATGTGAATATACCAGTGATTGCAGATATTCATTTTCATTATAAAAGAGCTATTGAAGCTGCAGAAAATGGGGCAAAATGTTTAAGAATTAATCCAGGAAATATAGGTGATATAGATAAAGTTCATGAAGTTTTAAAAGCTGCTAAAGATAACAATTGCTCTATAAGAATAGGAGTAAATGCCGGTTCTTTAGAAAAAGATATTCTAGAAAAATATAAAGAACCATGTCCAGAAGCCTTAGTTGAAAGTGCATTAAGAAATATAAAAATTTTAGAGGACAAAGATTTTTTTAATTTTAAAATTAGCGTTAAGTCATCAGATGTTTTTTTGTCAATTGCAGCCTATAGACAGCTTTCAAAAATAACTGATTATCCACTTCATTTAGGAATAACAGAAGCAGGAAGTTTTGTTTCAGGAAGTATTAAGTCCGCAATTGGTTTAGGTAGTTTATTGTTGGATGGAATAGGAGATACTATAAGAGTTTCACTTTCAGATGATCCTGTTAAAGAAATAAAAATTGGAAATGAAATATTAAAATCATTAAACCTAAAAAATCGTGGAGTAAAAATAATCTCTTGCCCATCTTGCGCAAGACAAGCATTCCAAGTTATAGATACTGTTAAAATATTAGAAGAAAAGTTGGCTCACATTAAAACACCAATTACACTATCTATTATTGGATGTGTGGTAAACGGACCAGGGGAAGCCGCAATGACCGACATTGGTATTACTGGTGGTGGAAAAGGCAATAATATGCTTTACTTGTCAGGTATTCAATCTGAAAAAGTATTAACAGACAATATTATTTCAAAAGTAATAGAAGAAGTTGAAAAAAAAGCCACTGAGCTAGAAAAAAATAAATGATACCTGAAAAAACGATTGAGGAGTTAATTAGCAAACATGCTAATTTGGAAAAAGAACTTTCTTCTGGTTCGATTGATAAAAAAACTTTTGCCGAGAAATCTAAGGAATATTCAGATCTAAATGAAATCATTCAAGATGCCAAAAAATATATCTCTTATAAAAATGATAAATTAGAGCTTCAAAAAATTTTAGACGATAAATCCTCAGATGAAGAACTTAAAAAAATGGCCGAAACAGAATTAGATGATCTTGAAACTGAAAGAGAGAAAAATGAGAAGAAATTAAAATTATTTTTATTACCAAAAGATGAGGCGGACAAGAAAGATGCTATTATTGAAATAAGAGCAGGTACTGGAGGATTAGAGGCAAGCTTATTTGCTGCAGATTTATTTAAAATGTATGAAAAAGTTAGTCATAAAAAAAAATGGTCTGTTGAACTCATTTCAATATCAAGAAGTGAGGCAGGCGGTTTAAAAGAAGTTATAGCTTCAATCAAAGGGACAAATATTTATTCAACATTAAAATATGAAAGTGGCGTTCATAGAGTTCAAAGAGTTCCAGATACAGAAACTCAAGGGAGAGTTCACACATCAGCAGCAACTGTCGCTGTTTTACCAGAAGCAGAGGAGGTAGATTTAAAAATTAATGACTCTGATCTTAGAATTGATGTTTTTAGAGCAGGGGGTCCAGGAGGACAGTCTGTAAATACCACAGATAGTGCAGTTAGAATTACACATATACCAACAGGACTTTCTGTTTCACAACAAGATGAAAAATCTCAGCATAAAAATAAAGCAAAAGGAATGAAAATATTAAGAGCAAGGCTTTATGAATTAGAAAGATCTCGAATTGATCAAGAAAGATCTAAAGATCGTAAAAGCAAAATAGGTACTGGAGATAGGTCAGAAAGAATTCGAACTTATAATTTTCCTCAAGGAAGAGTTACGGATCATAGAATAAATCTTACTCTTCATAAATTAGAGGAATTTTTAGAAGGTGAAGCATTTGATGAAATGATCGAGTCTTTAACATTGCAGGCTCAAGAAGAAAGTTTAAGCAGTCTTAATTAAATAAAAAATGAAATTACAAAAAGCTATTCATGATGCTTATCAAAATTTAAAAAGTAATAATATCAAATCTGCTTTACTAGATAGTGAGTTGTTGATGGCAAATGTATTAAATGAAACTAGAGAACATATTGTTCTAAATTTGAATAAAGACATTGCAAAAAAAGACTATGACAACTTTCAGAATATGGTTAACCAACGATCAGAAGGAAAACCCATTGCATATTTAATGAATAAAAAGTTTTTTTGGAAATATGAATTTTATGTAAATGAACATGTTTTAATTCCAAGACCAGATACTGAGCTTATTATTGAGCAAGTCTTAAAAATCTATAAAAATAAAAATAAAATTAATTTTCTTGATATAGGTTTTGGTTCAGGATGTATTTTATTATCAATCTTAAAAGAACGAAAAAATTTTAAGGGTACTGGGGTAGATATCAGCAATCATGCATTAAAAGTATGTAATACTAATGCTTTTAAACTAGGGGTCAAAAATAGAGTGAAGCTATATAATTCAGATATTGACAAATTTGTATTAGGCAAATATGATTTGATTATATCTAATCCTCCTTATATTAAAAATTTAGATTTAAAATATTTGGATAAAGACGTTATAAAGTTTGAGCCAAAGTTAGCTCTTGATGGTGGATTAGATGGAATATCAGAAATCAGAAAAGTAATTAAAAAATCATCTGAACTGATTAAATATGGTGGCAAATTAATTTTAGAAATTGCTTACAACCAAACGCGAGAGGTTAAGAAATTATTAAAAAAAAATGGCTTTTATACTAATTCGGTAGTCAAAGATCTTGCAAGGAATGACCGATGTATTATCAGCACTAAAATAGAAGAGTGAAACAATGGTAACATTTAGAAACAACAATAATAATAATAGAAGAAATAACTTTAGAAGAAATGATAGAAATTTTAAGTCCAATGGAGACAGACCAAAATATGGATCAAATTTTTCTAATAATGAAAATTTTCAAAGAAAAGTACCAGGAAGAAATAATCATAATGCGCCAAAACTTATTGAAAAATATGAAAACCTAGCAAGAGAAGCATTATCTAGCGGAGATAAAATTTTATCAGAGAACTATTTTCAACATGCCGATCATTTTACAAGGATATTAAATGAACAAGAGGCTTACAAAAAAGCAAGATATACCTCAACAAATGAAATAAATAAAGAGCTACCTGAGGATAATGCAACTGAGGAAGAAGTGATAGTTGAAGAGCCCAAAAGTAAAGCTGTCAGTAAAAAAGAAGAGCCAGAAACAAAAGTAGCTGCAGCTAAATAACTAGTTAATACCTAAAATTTTTTCAGATCTTAATACGTCTAATCTTATTTTTTTTGTCTCAAATATTTTTCTTTCTTCTCCTTTAAGAATTTTTCCAGATGGAAGCTTTAATGTTTGAGAGTTCACCTTTTTACCATTCACAACAACTTCATAATGCAAGTGAGGCCCAGTAGATTTTCCTGTTGAACCCACATATCCAATGGTTTGGCCTTGTGCAACTCTTACTCCTTTTTTAATTCCTTTAGCAAATTTTGACATGTGCGCATAAATTGTTTCATAAGTTGAGTTATGTCTTATAACAACACAGTTTCCACCTCCACCACACCAACCAGCTTTTTTAATAGTTCCAGATCCAGAAGCCATTATGGGAGTTCCCATTGGTGCTGCAAAATCAGTTCCTCTATGCATTTTATTAAATCCATCAATTGGATGTTTTCTCATTCCAAAGGATGAGGATAGTCTTGCACCATTGATGGGAGTTTTCATTAAAGCTTTTTGAATACTTTTACCATTTTTATCATAGTGACCAATACTGCCTTCTTGATCAAAATAATACAGAGAGTTATCTTCTCCACTTAATATCAAATTTGCAAATAATATATTACCTGTTTCTATAGTTTTTCCATTTTCATCTGTAAAAACTTCATACATAATTTGAAAGCGATCTTTTTTTCTAATATCCCTTTGAAAATCAACTTGAAAACCATAAATTCTTGCAAGTTCTATAATTGTGTTTGCAGGTATTTTTTTATCAGTTGCAGCTTTATACAAGCTTTGCATTATGGTGTTTTCTTGATAAATAATTTTTTTATCTAATTTAGTTAAAATAATCTCTTGATTAAAATCACTTTGTTCATTTTTAGTTAAATATATTTTTTCTTTATTGGAAATTTGAAAAGTAAAATTTTTAATTTTATTATCAGCTTGATCTATTGTTAAATAAATTATTTGATTTGTATTTAATTTATTAAGATTAATTTTTTCAGATAATTTTTTTTTTAAATTTTGTATTTCTTTATCATCTACGAGATATTGATTTAAAATTATATCAAAGGTTTCGCCTTCTTTAATTTGATGTCTTATTTTTTTAAATTTTGGCTCAAGCTTATCTAAAAAATATTTTGAAGTTTTTTTAAAATAAAGGTTGTTTATTAAGTTGTTATAATTATTTTTAATTTGCTTTTGCTTTTGATTATAATGATTGGTAAAAATTACCGTTGCAATTAACAATGCAATTAATACTAAAACTTCTTTTTTAATTTTAAAATTAAGTCTTAATTTTTTTAACATTTTTTAGTTTTAGAATTCACAATTCTTAGTTTAGTTTTAAGAAAAATCAAAAAAAACCCAGTAAAATGAATACTTTTTGATAAATTATTTGTTTCTAAACGCTTGATTTCCTATAATTTTAGCCTATAAGCATCAAACTTTCTCAGTAAATTATTGTGATTACAATAGATTAGTGAGTATTATTGGGCTTTTTTAGCTCAATTAGCTATTTAAAAAGTAAAAATTTAAGAAGAGAAGTGTGGACGGTTAAGGTTACCAAAATTTGTCGTACACACTTCAACATTATATAAATTTTATTCTTAGAATTTATATAGAAGCTAGTGTGCGCCGTTTTTAAACTTGAGAGTTTGATCATGGCTCAGAACGTACGCTGGCGGCACGCCTAACACATGCAAGTCGAACGAAGTAGCAATACTTAGTGGCAGACGGGTGAGTAACATGTGGGTATCTGCCCTTTGGCCTGGAATAACACGAGGAAACTTGTGCTAATACCGGATAAGTCTTTACGGAGAAAGCTTTATGCACCATTGGATGAGCCCGCACTTGATTAGTTTGTTGGTGGGGTAATGGCCTACCAAGACTGTGATCAATAGCTGATTTGAGAGGATGATCAGCCACATTGGGACTGAGACACGGCCCAAACTCCTACGGGAGGCAGCAGTGGGGAATCTTGCACAATGGAGGAAACTCTGATGCAGCGATGCCGCGTGAGTGAAGAAGGCCCTTGGGTTGTAAAGCTCTTTCGTCGGGGAAGAAAATGACTGTACCCGAATAAGAAGGTCCGGCTAACTTCGTGCCAGCAGCCGCGGTAATACGAAGGGACCTAGCGTAGTTCGGAATTACTGGGCTTAAAGAGTTCGTAGGTGGTTGAAAAAGTTAGTGGTGAAATCCCAGAGCTTAACTCTGGAACTGCCATTAAAACTTTTCAGCTAGAGTATGATAGAGGAAAGCAGAATTTCTAGTGTAGAGGTGAAATTCGTAGATATTAGAAAGAATACCAATTGCGAAGGCAGCTTTCTGGATCATTACTGACACTGAGGAACGAAAGCATGGGTAGCGAAGAGGATTAGATACCCTCGTAGTCCATGCCGTAAACGATGTGTGTTAGACGTTGGAAATTTATTTTCAGTGTCGCAGCGAAAGCGATAAACACACCGCCTGGGGAGTACGACCGCAAGGTTAAAACTCAAATGAATTGACGGGGACCCGCACAAGTAGTGGAGCATGTGGTTTAATTCGAAGATACGCGCAGAACCTTACCAACACTTGACATGTTCGTCGCGACTCTAAGAGATTAGAGTTTTCGGTTCGGCCGGACGAAACACAGGTGCTGCATGGCTGTCGTCAGCTCGTGTCGTGAGATGTTGGGTTAAGTCCCGCAACGAGCGCAACCCTCACTTTTAGTTGCCATCATTAAGTTGGGCACTCTGAAAGAACTGCCAGTGATAAGCTGGAGGAAGGTGGGGATGACGTCAAGTCCTCATGGCCCTTACGTGTTGGGCTACACACGTGCTACAATGGTATCTACAACAGGAAGCAAGACTGCGAGGTCAAGCAAATCCTTAAAAGATACCTCAGTTCGGATTGCACTCTGCAACTCGAGTGCATGAAGCTGGAATTACTAGTAATCGTGGATCAGCGTGCCACGGTGAATGCGTTCCCGGGTCTTGTACACACCGCCCGTCACACCATGGGAGTTGGTTCTACCTTAAGGCAAGGTTTCAAACCCTTGACCACGGTATAGTCAGCGACTGGGGTGAAGTCGTAACAAGGTAGCCGTAGGGGAACCTGCGGCTGGATTACCTCCTTTCTAAGGATGAATGAAAGTAAAATTTCATTCTAAATAATATACATCGGTAATGTTGACCGTCCTCATTTCTCTTCTTAAAGTAATGTTTCCTTCTTGTAGGGCCGGTAGCTCAGTTGGTTAGAGCACACCCTTGATAAGGGTGGGGTCGAAAGTTCGAGTCTTTCTCGGCCCACCACACTTAACTGGGGGATTAGCTCAGCTGGGAGAGCGCCTGATTTGCATTCAGGAGGTCAGCGGTTCGATCCCGCTATCCTCCACCAGGAAACATTTAGTTATAAAAACTGTAAATAAATTTAATAATTAATATCAATATCTATATCCGAACATTAGTAATGTTATTAGCTAATGTTCAAAATAAAAATTTGATTCAACACAGAATTTTTTTCTGTGCATAAATCAAGCGTTTAAGGGCGTGTAGTGGATGCCTTGGCACTGAAAGCCGATGAAGGACGTGATATACTGCGATAAGTTTCGGGGAGCTGTATGTAAGTTTTGATCCGAAAATTTCCGAATGGGGAAACCCACCACTTTATGTGGTACTTTAAACTGAATACATAGGTTTAAAGAGACAACCTGGAGAACTGAAACATCTAAGTAACCAGAGGAAAAGAAATCAATTGAGATTCCGTTAGTAGTGGCGAGCGAACGCGGACTAGGCCAGTAGTTTTGTTAAAAAAATTTGAATAGTTTGGAAATGCTAACCATAGAGGGTGATAGTCCCGTATGAGTAATGTTTAACAAAATTCTTGAGTAAAGCGGGACACGTGAAATCCTGCTCGAATATAGGGGGACCACCCTCTAAGCCTAAATACTCTTCAGTGACCGATAGTGAACTAGTACCGTGAGGGAAAGGTGAAAAGAACCCCTATTAGGGGAGTGAAATAGAACCTGAAACTGCATGCCTACAATCAGTCGAAGCTCTTTTTAGAGTGACGGCGTACCTTTTGTATAATGGGTCAGTGACTTAATTTATTAAGCAAGCTTAAGCCATCTAGGTGTAGGCGCAGCGAAAGCAAGTCTTAATAGGGCGATTAGTTTAATGAATTAGACCCGAAAACGAATGAGCTTACCATGAGCAGGTTGAAAGTTGGGTAACACCAACCGGAGGACCGAACCAGTTGACGTTGAAAAGTCTTTGGATGACTTGTGGTAAGGGGTGAAAGGCCAACCAAATTCGTAGATAGCTGGTTTTCCGCGAAAACTATTTAGGTAGTGCGTTGAATAAATAGATGTTTAGAGGTAGAGCACTAAATGGGCTAGGGGGAAGAGATTCTTACCAAACCTAATAAAACTCCGAATGCTAGACATTGTTCTTCAACAGACAGACTGTGGGTGCTAAGGTCCATGGTCGAGAGGGAAAGAGCCCAGACCACCAGATAAGGTCCCCAAATTATGATTAAGTGTGAAAGGATGTGGAAATTCCTTAACAGCCGGGAGGTTGGCTTAGAAGCAGCCATCCTTTAAAGATAGCGTAACAGCTCACCGGTCTAATAGAGTTTCTGCGCCGAAGATGTAACGGGGCTAAAATCATATACCGAATCTGTGGGTTTATAAAACTTTCGAGTTTTATAAGCGGTAGCGGAACGTTCTGTAAGCCTGTGAAGGGATACCCGTGAGGGATCCTGGAGGTATCAGAAGTGCGAATGCTGACATAAGTAACGATAAAAGAAGTGAAAAACTTCTTCGCCGAAAATCCAAGGGTTTCTGCGCAAGGTTAATCCGCGCAGAGTTAGTCGGCACCTAAGGCGAGGGCGAAAGCCGTAGTCGATGGAAATAAGGTTAATATTCCTTAACCAGATGGTAGTGACGGATCTTGTAAGTTGTGAGTTCTTAATGGATTGAACTTGCCGCGAAAAGGTTCCAAGAAATAGCTCCATCATTAGACCGTACCCTAAACCGACACAGGTGGATTAATAGAGTATATTTAGGCGCTTGAGAGAATGATGTTGAAGGAACTCGGCAAAATGCTTCCGTAACTTCGGGATAAGGAAGACCCTCCTGTAGGCAACTATGGAAGGGTGGCACAAGCCAGGGAGAAGCGACTGTTTATCAAAAACACAGGGCTCTGCTAACACGTAAGTGGATGTATAGGGTCTGACGCCTGCCCGGTGCTGGAAGGTTAATGCGGTTGGTGCAAGCTAACTTCTGAAGCCCCAGTAAACGGCGGCCGTAACTATAACGGTCCTAAGGTAGCGAAATTCCTTGTCGGGTAAGTTCCGACCTGCATGAATGGCGTAACGATTTCTCCGCTGTCTCCAACATCAACTCAGTGAAATTGAATTCTCCGTGAAGATGCGGAGTTCGCGTAGTTAGACGGAAAGACCCCGTGCACCTTTACTGCAACTTTACATTGGTGTTAGGAAAAACATATTTAGCATAGGAGGGAGACATTGAAGCAAAGGCGTCAGCTTTTGTGGAGTCACCAGTGAAATACCTCTTTTGTTTTTCTTGATATCTAACTGATTGCCGTCATCCGGCATCAAGACATTGTATGGTGGGTAGTTTGACTGGGGCGGTCGCCTCCCAAATAGTAACGGAGGCGTGCGAAGGTAGGCTCAGAACGGTCAGAAATCGTTCGTAGAGTGCAATGGCATAAGCCTGCCTGACTGTGAGACTGACAAGTCGAGCAGAGACGAAAGTCGGTCATAGTGATCCGGTGGTTCTGAGTGGAAGGGCCATCGCTCAACGGATAAAAGGTACGCCGGGGATAACAGGCTGATACTGCCCAAGAGCTCATATCGACGGCAGTGTTTGGCACCTCGATGTCGGCTCATCACATCCTGGGGCTGGAGCAGGTCCCAAGGGTTTGGCTGTTCGCCAATTAAAGTGGTACGTGAGCTGGGTTCAGAACGTCGTGAGACAGTTCGGTCCCTATCTGCTATGCGTGTAGAAGAATTGAGAGGAGTTGACCCTAGTACGAGAGGACCGGGTTGAACATACCACTGGTGGACCGGTTGTAGCGCCAGCTGCAGTGCCGGGTAGCTAAGTATGGACGAGATAACTGCTGAAAGCATCTAAGCGGGAAACTCACCTCAAAACTAGTTCTTCCTATAGAGCCGTGGTAGACCACCACGTTGATAGGCTGGATGTGGAAGCGCAGTAATGCGTGCAGCTGACCAGTACTAATAGCTCAATTGGCTTGATTTATGCACTGAAAAAAATTTTTAAAAATATAAATAAAAAAATGAATT
>Ga0209929_1000407_pt1 | contig 16248 bp, 17 predicted proteins | sample SalPon2_C_H2O_MG_2_FD_185731 | JGI IMG/M metagenome (GOLD analysis project Ga0209929, IMG submission 185731) | Salt pond water microbial communities from South San Francisco under conditions of wetland restoration - Salt Pond MetaG SF2_C_H2O_MG... ... | reverse complement strand
GCAATAGAACGAGCTGCTCTTGCTAACACTAATCTAGCTATCTCTGATCGCTTACAAGTCGCTAATGCTGCTGCGACTTATCAGACAATTGCTGTTGAGCGTGCAGCTCTTGCTAACACCAATCTAGCCATCGCCGATCGCTTACAAGTCGCTAATGCAACTCTTTTGATCAACGACCGTTATCAAGTTGCAAATGTTGATACAAACTTTGTGAATAAAACAACTTCAGTTGCACAATCTATGACAGCCAATCTAGCAGTAGACAGCACAGGTTCTACTTCTGGGGTTCACATTTCGAATGGTGCAATTTCTATCTTCACAGATACAGGCAATCCTTCTTTCGTAGATTTTTATTGTGAAGTTAGTAATCTTCATTATGCTAGATTGCAATCACAACCACATTCTGCATATGGCGGAAGTGTAACTGTAAAACTTCCAGTAAGCGACGGTGTGTTGGCAACAACAACAGACTTAGCAACTGTAAACACTTCAGTCAATACACAAGCAACTAGAATTGATTTAGTTAATACGAATTTAACAGGAACTAATACAGCATTAAGAACTTTGATAAGCGATCGCCTTCAGGTTGCTAACGCTATTACAACTCTTGCTGGATTAACTGACGTCGCTCAGGTAACTCCCACTGACGGACATGTTCTAAAATATTCATCCTCTAATACAACTTATTATTTTGCAGCGGAAACTGGTGGCGGCGCTGGAGGAAACAGCTTTTCCGTCATTGAGGTTGGCGGCACATTAATTGATTCTGCTGGGTCAACGGCAAGACTTTCAATAGACGCTGGTTCAGGAATAACACTTACTCCTACAGCTGGTAACAATACCATTGTAATTGCAGCCACTGGCGGAGGAGGCGGCACTCCAACATTCTCTGACTTAGCAGTAACGACCTTTACAGCTAATGGTACACAAACTGCTTTTAGTATTAATAATGACGTAACAGGTGCCGAAGATCTAATTGTAACATTGGATGGCGTGATTCAGCGTCCTACTACCGACTACACATTTGCTTCAAATACAGTAACATTTGGAACTGCTCCTATCAATGGAGAGATTGTTGCTATTCGTGAGATCAAAGCAATTGGTCAACAAGTCTTAAGTGGTGTAAGTAATAGTCAATTTCAATCATATGTCGCCAATACAAATGTAAGATTGGTAACATTAGAAGGCGGAGGCGGCGGAAGCTCAACTCTTGCTGGATTAACTGACGTCGCTCAGGTAACGCCAACGGACGGTCATGTTTTAAAATATTCGTCAGCAAATACCACATACTACTTTGCCGCTGAGTCAGGTGGAGGTGGAGCATCAACAGGAACGGCCATTGCAATGGCATTAGTATTTGGGTAATAAAGATGGCAACAGTAATTCGATCTTCAGCAAACACAATACAGATTGGAACAGGATCTTCAGCTGTTACGCTCGGAGCAGATAGCGGCACTTTAAAAATTACTGACGCAAACGCCAATGTTGTAACATTGACTCCAGGTCAAGCAGTTGGTGGCGGTGGTGCATCAGCAACAACAATTTTTGGATATAATGTGATATTTGGTAGATAGGAGAATAAAATGGCAGCCCCCTCAATACTTGCATTAACAACAGCAACAGGAAAACTTGCAACAGCAAATGTAATCACAAGTGCTACAAGCATTGTTACTAACTCAGCGGCAAGCGGTAAAGTTTTAAAGATCAATTCTTTAATTATTTCTAATGTTGATGGTACAAGTGCAGCAGATATTACTGTAGATGTTTATAGAGATAGCATAGCATATCATATTGTTAAAACAGTTGCGGTTGACGCTGATTCTTCCTTTACTGCTGTTGATAAAGACCTTTCAATATATCTTGAAGAAGGCGATGCACTAAGAGTAACTGCAAGCGCCAATGGCGACTTACAAGCAGTTTGTTCATATGAGGATCTCAGCTAATGAGAAATGGTGGTTATAAAGGGATCAATGATCCTTCCGCTGTTACAGGAACTAGAGGGATTCATACATCTAGAGATCAATTTGAATTAACAAAAAGATTTGGTGGGTCTTGGTTTTCTCCCTCTGTTCCAATAACTTGGGATGGTGACGCACCAAATAACAACGGAACTGTAAATGCTGATGGGTCAACCTCTGATTGGAGCATTGATACATCTGGTGGCACTAACACAAGAATATTTTCTAGCAGATTAAGAAGCGGCGGTAAATTTTATTTTGAAATAAACATTAAAACTGCTAGCGGAGCATCTCACATGGTCTGTCCTATAGCGCACCAAAATGCAACTTCAGGCACTCAAACATATAATATCGCTGGTATTAATATGTGGTACGCTAGTAATGGTAATTTTTATCCTGGCGCTACTTCATCTGGTATTGGGGGTTTTAACACTGAACCAGAATTATTAAGATGCGCTTATGATCTAACTACTGGTAAATTATGGTTTGGTGCTAATGACACATGGGCATCCCAAACTGGTGACCCTGATACGGGGGGTGCTGGTGTAGATATATATGGATACAGCACTTATGGAGATGATGGGAATTATAGAGTGTTATTTGGAAATGGCTCTAGTGGTACTATTAATATTACAGGTGAATTTTTAGTAGGTGCTAGTATTCAAAACTCAGTACCAGTTGGATTTCAGGTACACTAGGGGATTATTATGACGACATTATACACTAAAAATGGTTCATATCCTCAAACACTTCCTTTTAGACTTAGATTGTCTGACGGAAGCACGAGAACAAAAGAATCAGTAACACACGAACTAATGCTTCAAGAAGGTTATACTGTGGCACCTGTTATTCCCGTTCAGGATTTGCCAGAAGATGCCGCACCAGAAGATTATAGAGTAGTTGAATGGAGTTCGGCAAATTCCTCATGGTATTTTGTCGATTAAAATAGGAGAATAGAAAATGGCAGCGCCAAATATAGCAGGCTTAACAACGATTACAGGAAAGACAGTTGCGGCAAGCGTTTCTTCTGATCAAGCCAATCTTGTAGTAAACTCAGCCGCAAGTGGTAAAGTATTTAAGATTAATTCATTAATCATATCAAATATTGATGGAGTAAATGCCGCTGATATTAATGTAGATTACTTTACTGGTGGCACTGGGTACTCATTAGTGAAGACAGTTGCTGTTGATGCAGACTCATCATTTTCAGCAATCGATAAAAATCTTCAATTGTATCTTGAAGAAGGAACAGCATTGGCAGTTACAGCAAGTGCCAACGGAGACCTTCAAGCAATTTGTTCCTATGAGGAAATTAGCTAATGCGTAATGCTGGTATTATAGGTAAGAACAGTGCTGCCAATGGCGAGTCCCTCAAAGGTCTCGGGGATCTTGGTGATAAGTTTTTAAATCGCATTGGAACAAGTGCAGGGTTGGGATATCTTTATGCATTAAGTTATGTTTCTCAAACTGGGGGAACTTTAACAACTTATTCAGGAGGAGCAGATATTACATCAACGTTAGATGGTTATGCAGGAAATACAAATGGAGATGCTTTATTTTTACCTGCAGGAACATATTTAGTTGACACTGAAACAGGTGGGGCTAATTTTACAGGCACTTATGGTGCACAAATGTTTCCTTCAGGGTTCTATGGTGTTTTTGGAGGAGACCCCCAAAAAACCTGTATTCGAGGCACAGTAGATGCAACAGCAACAAGAGCAGAAAACACTTTAGTGTGTTGGGACGATGCGGGCATTATTAAGTTTACTGCTGGCTATTTAACGCTCGTTCCGAACACTTTTAGTGGTACAAACTATCAGTGTTGTTTGTTTCATGGAACAGGTACAACAGATTTAGAGTATGCTTTATTTAAAAACTGTGCTATTAATAAAGATGGCGATAGCTATTCCACCATTTATGATAATAATTCAGATAATGGGTTTATTTGGTTAAAGAATTGTTCAGTAGGGAATAGGGACACTTACTTACCAAACTATAATGGTAATATGACTAACAAAGAATGTTATAATTGTTTGCTAGAAGATAATTGGTCAACTGGAAGTGATTGGGGAACCTTGACTGATACTGATGAAGGGGTTGGTTCGGTATTTACAGTCACTGATTATTTTATGACGTATAATACAGCAACATATTCTACATCTGGACACTTATATGGTTTAGATGATACAACGTGGTCGGAGCCAGCATAATGTATAGTGGAACTTTATACACAAAGAATGGATCTTATCCCAATAGAATACCAAATGAATTAGATTTGGGAAATGGTGTAATTAAAACAAGAAAAACTATAACAAATCAAGATATGTTGGATGCTGGATATACAGTTGCTCCTGATAAACCAAGACCTGCTGAAGATGCAACAGAACAAGAAATACACGATTTTCCTGTTTACATTTGGAACTCAGAAACTTCTAATTGGGTATTGAAAGAGTAATTATAAATAGAGTTAAATATAACTCTTAGGAGAAATAACAATGGCATTTAATGGAACGCATTCTGGCACTGGTAATGGTCGTCATAATGGCGAGGTGTATATACGAAATACACAACTCTTCTCATTTAGAGATTCTGACTGGACGGGGAATCCAGGGCAGTATGGTAAAATACAATATCACTCTCGAAGGTGGTATATCGTTTCAGATTCCGAATCAAATAGAATCGTTCAATTTCGTCGAGATGGTTCCGATAAATCATATATTGGCAATAGCGGTGAATGGGTTGGTGGCAGTTCAGTTTATGGTACAATTTTTTATGATACAAACAATAGTGGTTATTATTTAGACCCATCTTCAACAGGAACTTCTTTAAATGTTGCTGGCACTGCATATTTTGGTTCTTGGGTGAGAACATATGGCAAAACAGGATTGTATAATCAAACATATGGTGGTGGAATTTATATGGTAGATACCAGCTATGTTAGAATTTATAATGGTAAACGGTTATATGTGCCCAATCTAATTTTAGCAACAGGTAACATCACTGCATATTATTCAGACGAGCGTTTAAAAACTAAAACTGGATCTATTGATAATCCTCTAGAAAAAATTGAATCATTGTCTGGATTTTATTATGTTGAGAATGAAACTGCCAAAAAATATGGATACGATAATGATAAACAGCAAGTTGGTTTGTCGGCGCAGGAAGTACAGAAAGTTGTTCCTGAAGCAGTTTCATTAGCACCATTTGATGTCGAGCCTGATGAAGAAGGAAACTCTATTTCTAAAACAGGTGAAAATTATTTAACTGTTGATTACTCGAAATTGGTTCCATTACTGGTTGAAGCAATAAAAGAACTTAAAAGACAAGTTGAAGAACTTAAAGGTGGAAGATGACATACACATTCGTTGATAGTATAGAAAAACTCAAAACAGATTCAGATGGAAATGTTATCGCTGTTCATTGGAATAGAGTTGCAACTGACTCTGATGGATATTCTGCAACTTATGTTGGAAGAACACCATTACCAGAAGCGAATACAGCTTCTAATACATATATAAACTTTTCTGATTTAACTGAGAGTGCTGTATTACAATGGGCTGTCGGTCAGGCTGACGCAAATAATATAATGTCTAGCATTGATAAAACTATCGAGTTACAGAAAATTAATGACACCCCTCTTCCATGGAAAGAAACAGATGAATTGGTAGAACCAGAAAATTCTATCTTTAATTTAGACCCAGACGAAATTTAATCAAAGGAATATATTATGAATGACCATCAAATTGAAGTAAAAGTTGACTTAACTCTTGAAGACATTTCAAAAATTTTAGCAGGTCTTAGCGAATTGCCTGCAAAACATTCTATGGAACTTATAATGAAATTAAGTGATATCTACGAAAACAATAAACCAAATGGAAACTAGATGGCTTTACAAAGTTCAGGTCAAATATCTTTAAACGACATCCATCGTGAAGCTGGTGGTGCCTCTGGTTCACAAGCCAGTATCAATGATTCAGATATTCGTGGATTGATTGATAAAGGATCTGGCATCCAGATGTCATTCAGTGAATGGTATGGCGCCAGCGCAAGCATTGCCTCAGGGACAGCGGAGGTTTATGAGGCACCTAACCTTGTTGGAAGAATAGTAGCGCCTACAGCATGGAATTTTTCAGATACATCATATCCTGGAGTCTTAGGTAGGGGTAATTATTTTGGTGATGGGAAAGTTAAAATAGAAGTTACATTATTTGACAACAGTTTTGGTGGGAATCAAATTCTTTTGTGGATGACTTCTGTTGATGGAAATGATCTTGCGAATGTAGATAATTGGACAACACTTACTCTTTCAGCTGGTTCAACAACACTTTCGATACCAAGAACTGATACCACTGGCCAATTGTTAATTTATTATAATAGCCGACTAAAAAGATGGTTTTACCCTGCTACTGCCGCAAGGGGAACAGCGGTAAGAGCATTTAATAATGCTGTTCGTAACACAACAAGAGTTAGAACTGTAACATCTGGAGCTTCTTATGATGTTTATAACATTAATTGGGTTCTTGAATAGGAGTTTAAATGTCTGAAATTAACTATGAAATAGTACATTTAAAAACCAACGAAGAAAATGGAGAAACAATTGAAGTTTCTTCAGAAGAAGTTGAAGCGATAGCATCTGCTAAAATTATTTTAGAAAATGATATAATTTTATATCTACCATGTTCTTTAGATTCAAATAATGATATAGATTTAGTTCTAACTGAAAATGCCATAAATGAAACTTTACTAAAATTAAGTGAAGAGTCTGAAATGTTGACGTCAATTAGTCAATATAATTCAATGGAAGACTATCTAGAGAACGCAGAAGAAATACTAAACATAATTAATCCACCAAATCCACAATAATCATTCAAATTCTGTTATTATAAATAGAGACAGTAGATATAATAACAGGGTAAGATTATGGCTAATCCAACCAGCAGAACAGAATTAAAAAAATATTGTCTAAGACGTCTCGGTCATCCTGTAGTAGAAATTAATATCGATGAAGATCAGATGCAAGACCGCATCGATGACGCATTAGCATTTTATCGTGATTATCATTATGATGGAACAGAAAGAACCTTTCTAAAACATCAGGTCACGCAAGAAAATATTACAAATGAATATATTGATATTCCTACTAACATTACAGGAATTATCAATGTATTTCCTGTTGGCACAGGATTAAACGCTAACAATCTTTTTAATCTCCGCTATCAGATCACGCTCAATGAGATCTATGATTGGGCGCATTCTCAGTTTCAAAACTACTACAGTTCTATGGAGCGCATGGCTCTTATGCAAGAACTTTTCGTAGGAAAACAACCCCTTCGTTTTAATCGTCACATGGATCGCCTTTTCCTTGATATGGATTGGGAAGCCAGAGTTGTAGTTGGCGAATATTTAATTATCGAATGCTATCGTCAACTTGATCCAGATGTATACACATCAGTTTGGGGTGATTGGTGGTTACGTCAATATACAACTTCATTGTTTAAAAGACAGTGGGGCGAAAACCTCAAGAAGTTCGAAGGCATGCAACTTCCTGGGGGAATAACTTTTAACGGACAAAAAATTTGGGAGGAAGCTGAAGAGGAGATCAAAAGGCTAGAGGAAGAAGTTGTAAACAAATTCTCTATGCCAGCGATGGATATGATTGGTTAATTGTTATGGTAACAAATCTCTTTTTCAACAACTTCAACTTTACGAGTGAGCAAAGACTTGTAGAAGATCTTATTATCGAAGCCATTCAAATTTATGGCATCGAATGCTATTATCTTCCACGCACACTCGTAAAAGAGGATAATCTTTTTGGTGAAGATATTCTCTCAAAATTTGATAATGCATATGCTTTAGAAATGTATATCAAAAACGTTGAAGGGTTTGACGGAGAAGGCGACTTTCTTTCTAAATTTAATATTGAGATTCGTGATGAAATTACATTTACAATTTCTCAACGTCGTTTCAGCGAAGAAATACACCCAAGTGATACTACTCCATATAATGAAGATCAAGGCATTGGTCGCCCATCAGAAGGCGATTTAATCTACTTCCCACTTAATGGTAAAATTTTTGAAGTCAAGTTTGTTGAGCACGAAGCCGTTTTCTATCAACTCGGCTCGCTTCAAACTTATGACCTTCGTTGTGAATTGTTCGAGTACAGTTCAGAACGTTTGGATACAGGTATCCCACAAATCGACGCAATCGAAACTACACTCAGCGTGGATGCGTTGCTATACCAAGTCTTGTTCGAAACATATACCACAGCTGCTATTGTTGAGGCAACTGTTGCTGGTGGTATTGTAACTGCTCTCACAATTGAAAGTGGTGGGCAAGATTATGTTGCAGCAAACACTACAGTTACCATCGATTCTCCTGCAAGAGTCAGTGGAGATGCCGTGGCTGCTAATGGTGTAGGAACGATTGTTGATGGTCGGTTAACAGACTTTACAATTACTGTTCCTGGGGGATTCTATACTAATGCTCCTTCAGTATCATTCGCTAGACCAAATATCAATTATTTTGTAAATGCAGCCGCACAAACAATTACGAACTCCAATACGAATATAACATCGATAACAGTTACAGAAGGCGGATTCTTCTATGGCGAAGCACCAGCTGTTGAGTTCCCAGAACCAGCCGCAACAGATATTTCATCTGCCACTTTTGATACTAATGATCCAAAAATCGGAAATACATCGATAAGAGTTGAACAAGAATTTTTCTCATTCACTCAAAACTTTACTGAAGCAAATCTTCAATATGGTACAGTAGAAGTTTTCGTTAAACCAGATAATGGTAGTAACACCAACGGAAGTAATACTGGCTTAATTCTTTCGACCAATAGTTATTCTATTGGTATTGCGAATGGAATTTTGGAACTGAAATCATCTGATGGTTCTGTAAACGTAAAAACATCAAATGGCTCTATAATTGGTAGTGTCAAATTTGCAAACGGAACATTTAGTAATGTTGAATCATATACTCATGTTTTATTGGAAGCCAATTCTTCTCATACTCTAGTTTTCCAAGATGGCGTAAATGTAATTAATGTTGCCACAGATAATTCAAGCAGACCTCTCGTTTCAGGCAGAGTTGCGCTCGGCGATTTCGACGCTCAGTCTAATGGCATTGTTGGTTTGTATGATGGTTTAAAAATTTCTAACACATCTTCCGAAAGAGTTTCTGGTGATATATACGCTATAAAATATCCAGTAAATACTATAAAAACTTCTCCACAATTTAATTTAACAATTACGAATGGCGTGATCACTGCTGTTGAAATTGCCAACACGGGAAGTTATTTTGCTAACACTCCAACATTAACTGTTTCTGCTCCTGGTGTTTATAACTTCTTAGAGGAAAGAATCACATTCTTCGCCAATGGTTCGATAGCAAATACATTTACAGTTCCTAATACTGCAATCGCATTTGCAAATGCAACCGCCAATGCAACAATAAGCGATAGATTAATTTCTGGAGTTTCTATATCTAACACTGGATTCTATTATTCATCTGCTCCAGCAGTATCATTGACAGGTGGTGGTGCGCCAGAATTTAAATTCGGCAATAGTTCTGAAAAATTACCATCATCACAGCAAACGTTATTTACATCTGATACATCGCTATCAAACTCTTCGATAGATTTCTGGTTGTATGTAAATGAGGCTCCAACAGAAAGAAACGTAACGATTACAGCAAACACTCATACTGAGTTATTTTTATCAAATACTACAGTTGAAATTATTGTTGGAACAAACGATTCTGGGGCTTATGACATTCCAGTTGAAGGCGCTGCAAATGTATTTTTCATCGCATCAGAATATATTTCTGGTAACCCAGATGGCAGTAATATCTTTGAAGATATTATCGTTGTTGGATATCCTTCTGGTAATACATCAAATAACTTAAATCTTTATCGTAAAAAAGAATATTTCGCAGCAAACAATATTCAGATTATATTTAATCAATCATCAAATACAAATATTGGTCATCCTCTTGTGTTTAAATTTGCAAACGGATTACCATATACTTCAAATGTTGTTACTTTTGGAACTCCAGGAACTGCTGGTGCACAAACTGTTTTAACCACACCATCAACTAACGCTGACATCGTATATTATTGTAACACTCATGGCGTTAGTATGGGAAATACAATTTATGTGAGAACCGATGCGCAAATCGGGCAAAGCAATGTATATTATGATGCAGCAAACACTCCACTTACATCATATATAAGAACAAACCAACATATTTTATCTGAATTTACTAATACGCAAAATCAAACAATCATAAGCGGAAATAACTTCAACATTTCAATTGCATCAACTGAAAATGAAAATGAATTTAATTTAATATATTTTAATGTTGATAAAAATACAAATAAATTAAGAACCATATCTCCTGAAACTTCTATAGAGATAGTTGGTGGAAATTTTGCTACTGTTAATGAAGGTTTCACAGTTAATGAGTGGCATCACATTCAACTCAATTCTTATGTTGATGATAATGGGAACGAAAATATCGTATTTGGTGTAGACGGAACAAGATATTATAGCGGTCCATCTTTTGGGAATTCTTATCCGCTTATTAGCGATGAGAAAGTTTATTCTATAGGTCCAAGACAACTGCAAAATAATACAAGCATTACGTTTGGACAAGCAAATGCTTATATTGACGCATTACATTTTGCAAACACTAGAATAACTACACCGAACTCTGAATTGTCAACATATACGATACCGACATCAGAATATTCTGGCGGACAATATACCAACAACTTTAATTATACCGCAGGAACTCTTTTAGCTCAGATAACAAACGGAAAGGTTTCCGCAGTCAATATTATTAATTCTGGTAATAATTATTATGAAGCACCAACAATTACGATTGCGGCTCCAAACACCGAACTTTATACCACAGCAAATATACAAGTCGCAACTCTAGAGGATGGTGGTATTGCAAGTGTAACGATTGTTGATGGTGGATTTGGATATGTAACTGACGCTGAAAATACTGGATTAGATCTAGTTGATGTTACATTGACAGCTTCTAATACAAATGTTGACTGGTATGAAGCAAACACGACATATTATTCTTCAGATAATTATTATGCTCAAGTTTTTGTTCCTTATAAAGCAACAGGAACGGCAAACGTAAATTCAGACGGCACTGTAAATGTTATTACGATTTCTAATACTGGATTCGGTTATGCTTCTGGTCAAGAATTAATTATCGCAAAAGCCAACACCGTATTATATAATGCAGCAAATGCAACGGCGACAATTAATGCCAATGGTCAAGTAACAGGAATAACAATTACTGATCCAGGATTAGGATATGCAAATGCTGATGTATTATTCCCATTCTTCACTCCGCCAATATATAACACGGCTGAGGCTTCGGTAACAATTACAGCTGGCATTATAACAGACATTACGATTACAGATGCTGGTTCTGGTTATAGAACTGCTCCTAAAGTTCGTGTTGTTGGGAATCAACAGGCTGGTGCGCTTCTTTCTGAGGATGGGGGTTCAGTTGTTCTTGATGCTGGCCAAATTGGTTATAAACCAGAAAATACAGATCGTGCTGCCAACAACGAAGTATTTGAGGTTCACGACTTTATTGACTTTAGCGAAAGCAATCCATTTTCAGAAGGGGATGATTGGTAATGTTTGGGCATCAGTATAATCACGGAGTCATCAGAAAATATATCATTATGTTCGGCAACATGTTCAACGATATTACAGTGACAAGAACTGATAATAATAACAGTCGTATTCAAGCCATTCGTGTTCCAATTGCATATGGTCCAAAAGAAAAGTTTCTTGCTCGTTTAAGACAAGACCCACAGCTTAATCGTCAAGTTGCAACACAGCTCCCTAGACTGTCGTTTGAAATTACGAATATGTCATATTCGCCAAATCGCAGTTTAAACAAAATGTCTAAAAACGTTTCAGTTGGAGCAGGTAATAGAACCTTGGCTCGTCAATTCACACCAGTCCCATATGACATAAATGTTTCTCTATATGGAATGTTCTCATTTCAAGAAGATGCCGTCCAAGTCGTTGAACAAATTCTTCCATTCTTTCGTCCAGAGTGGACAAATAGTATGAAACTTGTAAATGAGATGGGGCAATATTATGACATTCCAACAGTGCTTGAGGGAATGACAATTGAAGATACATACGACAGCGACTTTCAAACTCGTCGTGCCATTATCTATACATTCAATTTTATGATCAAAGGTTATATCTTTGGTCCAGTGCAGAATAAAGGAATTATCAAAAGAACTATCGTTAATAGTTATGACAACGAAAGTTATGACCCAACAATTCCTAAAATACATACAACAACATTAACCCCAGGATTAACTTCAAGCGGAACACCAACAGGCAATACATCGCAAAGCGTGCCAATTACGACCATTGACGCAGAAGATGATTATGGTTTCGCATTTGAGCGTGAAGACTTCTTTAATGGAACAGGTGAATAATGAAAAATAATGTGACTGACAATTTAAATGAAATTTTTGATATAGATACAGAATTGGTTGAAGAAGTCGTATCACAATCTACTGCGTTAGAAAAACCAAAAGAAGATACAGAAGATATAGAAGCTGATTATAAGCATGCTCGTGATAATCTGTATAGCGTAATCGGTAAAGGAACTGAAGCATTAGACTATTTGCTAGAATTAGCAAAAGCCTCAGAACATCCACGTGCCTTCGAGGTTGTATCGCAATTAACTAAAACTCTTGTTGATGCCAATAAAGATCTTCTTGATATACAGAAAAAGGTCAAGGATCTTAAAAAAGAAGACGAAAAAGAATCGCCAAAATCAGTGACAAATGCTTTGTTCGTAGGCAGCACAGCAGAACTACAGAAGTTGATCAACGGCAGAGATAATGACTGAAACCTATCTTGGCAATCCTAATCTAAAAAAATCTGGCGTAAATGTTAATTTTACACAAAAGCAGATTAAGGAGTATATCAAATGCTCCAAGGATCCAGTGTATTTTGCCAAAACATATATTCGCATCGTAAACGTTGATCAGGGATTGATACCATTTAAACTTTATGATTTTCAAGAGGAAATGGTAAATTCCTTTAAAGATAATCGCTTTGTTATATGTAAACTTCCACGTCAGACTGGTAAATCCACAACTGTGACTGCCTTTATTCTATGGCAGATATTATTTACGGATAATCAAAATATCGCTATTCTAGCTAACAAAGGCTCGCTTGCTCGTGATCTTCTTGGTAAAATTCAGCTGGCTTATGAATATCTCCCTAAATGGCTTCAGCAAGGCATTACAGTTTGGAATAAAGGTAATATTGAATTAGAAAACGGATCGAAAGTCGTTGCAGCCGCCACATCATCGTCAGCCATTCGTGGTGGATCGTTCAACCTAATTTTTCTAGATGAGTTTGCATTCGTCGGTAATAATATGGCTGAAGAGTTCTTTGCTTCAGTTTACCCTACTATTTCATCTGGTAAATCGTCAAAAGTCTTTATCGTTTCTACACCTAATGGTATGAATCACTTTTATAAGATGTGGTCAGACGCCGAAGATGGTAATAGCAATTATGTTCCTATTCAGGTTCACTGGTCACAAGTTCCTGGAAGAGATGAGAAGTGGAAAGAGGAAACGATACGAAATACCAGCGAAGAACAGTTTAGGCAGGAATTTGATTGCGAGTTTCTTGGTTCAGCCAATACGCTTATTCATCCCTCTAAACTAAAAGCGATGGTGCAAAAGAAACCGAAGCGAAACTGGAACGGAGTCGACATATATGAAGATGCTGTGGAAAATAACACATATGTTATGACAGTTGACACCTCGCATGGCGTTGGTTTAGACTATTCAGCATTTTCGGTATTTGATGTAACAGAGGTTCCATATAAACAAGTCGCTAAGTTTCGCAGTAAAGATATATCGCCTATGCTATACCCTAATGTGGTGGCTCAAATAGGGCATGCATATAATGATGCTATGATATTGGTAGAACTTAACGATATCGGTTCAATGGTTTCTAATATTCTTCATTCAGATTTAGAATACGAGAATCTATTGACTACAGCAGTAAAGGGTAGATCAGGGCAAGTAATTAGTGGGGGATTTGCCGCCACCATTCAATTTGGCGTAAAAACAACAAAAACAGTTAAAAGAGTTGGTTGCTCCAACTTAAAAGATATGATTGAGAACGATAAGTTGATAATCAATGATTATGATACAATTCAAGAACTTTCAACTTTTATAAGTAATAGGAGCAGTTATGAAGCTGAAGAGGGAGCGCATGACGACATGGCTATGACATGCGTTCTTTTCTCTTGGTTAGTCAGACAGGAGTTTTTCAAAGAGGTGACTGACACTGATATTCGAAGAAAAATATATGATGAAAAGATTAAAATGTTAGAGGATGATGCATTACCCTTTGTTTTTATCGACGACGGAGTGCCTGAACATACGGTTCAAGATATGGAAGCACCCTTTGATGTAAGTGAATACATCTCAAGTGCGAACAAGGATTACTTCTAAAAAGTCGTTTTTTATAAATATTGGTTAGAATAAGTAGCCAACATTATTAATTTAAAGGAGATTAAAATGCCTTTCCAAGTATCACCAGGAGTGAATGTTAGTGAAATCGATCTAACAACGGTGGTTCCAGCAGTATCAACTACTGATGGCGCTATCGCTGGTCATTTTGCTTGGGGTCCAGCTGATAATAGAGTGCTTGTATCTAGTGAAGATGCACTCGTTCAAACGTTCAGCAAACCCAATGCAAATACGGCAGACGATTTTTTCACTGCAGCAAACTTCCTTGCTTATGGCAATTCATTATATGTAGTTCGTGTCGTTGAAAACACAACAGCTAAAAACGCTGTAACTTCTGGAACTGCAAGACTAATTCAAAACGAAGATGAGTATGATGCAGCAACTCTCTCTGGTTCAAACGGAGAGTGGCTCGCAAAATATCCAGGACAGTTAGGCAACAGCTTGAAAGTTTCAGTTTGCGCAAGTGCGGCTGCATTCGAAAATAGCGTGACGAACTTAACAAACTACAGCATTTCAAGAAATAACTCAAACGTTGTTTTCTCGAATACTGCAACAACTAACGTATCGGTTGGTGACATTCTTTTACTTGGTCCAGATAGAGAAGCAAGAAAAGTTAAGTCAGTAAGCGACTCAGTCATCACGCTAACACAGGCATACAGCGGTAACACTCTTTCCGCTTATACCACATCTTTAACTCGTCGTTGGGAATACTTCAGCAATGTTGATGGTGCACCGACCACGACAGCATATGCTAACAGCGTAAATGCTCAAGCAGACGAGATTCACATCATCGTTGAAGATGAAGACGGAGCGATTACAGGAACACCTAAAACTGTTCTTGAAGTGTTCAAAGGTCTTTCGGTTGCTCCAGATGCTAAAGATAGCGTCGGCAACAATCTTTACTACAAAGATGTAATTAACAATCAATCACAGTGGCTTTGGTGGAACTCTCATATCAGCAAAACAAATGCTGGTTCAAGAGCAGACGCAGGAACTTCCTTCGGTTCGCCAACCACACCAATCAATGATTCTTTAAGTGGTGGTTTAGACGGTAACGCTCCAGGAGAAGATGATTATATCCGTGGATATAACACATTTGCTTCTGCTGAAGATGTTGACGTTTCATTGGTCTTAGGTTCAGCAATCGGTCAAACTGTTGCTGTTCATATCATCAATAACATCGCTGAAAGTCGTAAAGATTGTATCGCAGTATTGTCGCCTGAAAGAGCAGACGTTGTGAATAACAACGCTTATGTTGGTAAACAGGCTGAAGATATTGTTGCTTATAGAAACACCCTACCATCAAGTTCTTATGCGGTTCTTGATAGTGGTTGGAAATATCAATACGACAAATATAACGACACATACCGCTATGTTCCATTAAATGGCGATACAGCAGGTCTCATGGTTCAAACCGATCTTACTCGTGACCCATGGTACTCGCCAGCTGGATTTAATCGTGGTAACGTAAAAAATGTTATCAAACTGGCGTATAATCCAAACAAAGCAGAACGTGACTTGCTTTATAAGAATGGCGTCAACCCAGTTGTCACATTCCCTGGTCAAGGAACGGTTCTATTTGGCGACAAAACATTACTTGCTCAGCCAAGTGCGTTTGACCGCATCAATGTTCGCCGCTTGTTCATCGTGCTTGAAAAAGCCATTAGCACTGCTGCTAAGTTTACTCTTTTCGAGTTTAACGATGACTTTACTCGCTCGCAATTTAAAAAT
>Ga0209929_1000399_pt1 | contig 16435 bp, 17 predicted proteins | sample SalPon2_C_H2O_MG_2_FD_185731 | JGI IMG/M metagenome (GOLD analysis project Ga0209929, IMG submission 185731) | Salt pond water microbial communities from South San Francisco under conditions of wetland restoration - Salt Pond MetaG SF2_C_H2O_MG... ... | reverse complement strand
CACGGTGTCGCGACTTAATAGACTCTTTGAATGTATCGTCCAGATGAAACGACACGAAGAAGTCTAGAACTTGTAAATATTTGTTCGTGAGCGAGTTGATGACGGGTATATACTCTTTAATAATTTTTGTTTTAATTCCCGTGTCTTTGAGCAGTTCGGTGATAACGGACGAATACGCAACGGCCTCGTTGAGGTCGGCCTTCGTCGCTCTGAGTTTTTCTCGATCATCATTGAGATCCATGAGTACAGATTTTTCGGATTCAATAGAAGTTGTGTCGTCGTCTTGTCGGGCCAAGTAATTATGAATAGTTGTAATCTGTCGTTGATATTCATCGATTTTCACCTGTTTCTTGTCAAACTCTGCGATCATGTCTCGCAATTTATTGGATTCTTCGGTTACACTCGCCAACTTCTCGTTGAGCGATTTGATTTTTCCGCTTGCGACGTGTCGTCCTTCTTCGAGTTCGTCCCACTTTTTTGCGGCGGATTCTGTCTTCTCTTGTTTAAGTCCTTCGTCAATACCTTGATCACAGGTGGGACAAGTGGTGTTACTTTCATAGAATTTAATCTCTTTGTTTAGTTCTTTTTGTTTGACACCAAACTGGTGATCATACTTTTTGATTTCTGTGAGTTTATCAGAGATAGATTGATGTTGTTCTGACAGATCATCGATGTATGACCGGTCGATAGAAGTCATCCCCAATCTAACAGTATTGATTGCCTCTTCAAGTTTAGTAACCTCAAGGAGTTTCTCGTTTCGATTGTCTCTCTGATTCTTCTCAAGGTTTTCAACATACTTGGTCTGCGTCTTAATCTTATACTCAAGATTCTCAAGGTCAGACTGATTGGCACGTACCTTCTCTTTTAGTACAGAGAATTTCTCTTTCAGAATATTATTCATCTTAGAGAATACGTTGATGTCAAGCAGATCCTCAATTACCTCACGTCGATGTTGTGCCGGTAACTGCATAAAAGGCACAAACGATGACGAACCCAACACCACGATTTGGTGAAAGGATTTGTGGTTTAGTTTGAGAATGTTTTGTTCGAGAACCTTCTGGTACTCTTTGTTGTGACTGTCTTGATTGAGTAGTGTGCCGTCACGATAGATCTCAAACTTGACGGGTTTGATACCCCGCACGATCTTATAGTTTGATCCCATTGCATGAAACTCAACCTCGACCACACAGGCCTTACCATTGATTGAGTTGACCATCTGGTTCTTGTTAATGGATCTGTGCGCCTTACCAAACAGACCAAACGATAGGGCGTCCAACATGGTTGACTTACCCGCACCGTTCTGACCCACGATCAGTGTCGAGGCAGACGAATTCAGATCGATCTGTGTAAACGAATCTCCCGTCGACAAGAAGTTCTTGTAACGGAGTGTCTTAAATGTAATCATACTTTTGCTTTAAACTTCACCAACGTATCTACGACATCTATCTTATCATAAAAACGTTCCAAAGTAAAGTACCTTTTGCGTTCAGGATAATCGTGAACAAACACGGTAGATGAAGGGTGTAGATTGTTCAGAATAAACTGTCCCACCCATTGGCGTGCACGACCATCGATAAAGACCACATCCCACTTTCGATCCTGTGTCATCGGCCATGTTGCATAGTCAACCACACATTCCCAAGGGGTAGGAAATCCAAATCGTGCTTCTGAACTCTTTCTCCAATTTTCTGGTATGAGACTAAGGCGATCCTTATTCATAGGAACTAATACATGTTCTACATTAGTCCTGTCGCTACACATCTCCTTAACCTTTTCATACCATTCCGGATGATGGTCAACCGTGGTCAGATGTTTTACAAGTGGAGCAAAGTTGGGTGTAGAGTGTCCCGAACCGTACTCTAGCATTGTGGTCTCTTCATTCAGATGACATTTAAGGAACTCCACTTCGTTCTCAGTCATCTCCGGTTTGGGAAACCGTTCATCATACCAATTCAAGTGTTTGCGCCTCCACCATGAGTTCACGCACCATACCTTTGATGGTGTTTTTGTTCAGTGGAGTGTCCACTGCATCAATATAACTGTATAACAAGTCTTCGGTAGATTCAACAGATACTTTGTCATCGTCTACACTGGCACCCACAAACTCTTCAAAATTCTCTGCGATCTTGAGTTCATGTATCTTACGAGAGTTAATGCGGTCAATGAATAACTCAAAGGTACGGGGATCAGATTTGTTGACCACAATCACCTTGACAAATTTATTGTCCAGATGTCGAATGTCCGACACCATTGGTGACTTGACTGCCCACGGTGTTTTACCTGTATCATCATAATAAATCTTTTCAAAAAGAGTTACCGTGTTCTGAACAGGCGTCAGTTCACGAGTGTCAGTATCAAACACATGGAAAAACTTGGGATCGTGTGCATCACTCCAGAAGAACTCCATCTGAGAACCAAGGTAATGAATGTTACCACTCTGAGACTTGGTATGAAAGTGACCAGACAACACCATCTCGAAACGATCGAACACGTCTGCCTTCATGCCATGCGTACAGGGAATACCTGCCTGCATCTCAAAACCTTCGAGTTCAAGGTGTGCACCCACAACGGATGCCTTACAGGATTGAAGAAACTTTAATGTTGTTTCTTCGTTCTCGGCATTGATCCAAGGGACTAAAGCAACATCTATGTTGCCATACTGAACCACCGTAGGTTTTTCGATGATTCGAACCTCTTCCATGTAGTGACCCAATAGTTCCTTGAGTGCACTCAGATCGTTCGTGTTCTTGTAGTATACGTCGTGGTTGCCAGGGATAATATCCATGTGTATTTTGTACTCACGGAGTTTCTCCAGAAAGATCTGACGGTTGTGTTCTAGTGCCTTGAAGTTGATAAACTTCCGATTGTCATAGTAATCGCCAAGGTGTAGAATCTTGGTAATACCATTCTCTTTTAGGTAGGGAAAGAATACATCGGTGTAGAATCTTTCTTGATACTCCATCATCACTTCGGATGAATTGCGGATGCCCGCATGGGTATCATTCAGCAGTGCAATTTTCACAGATCTTCCTCATCAAGAAATTCAGACAGATCAGAGTCTACACGTTTTCGACGACGTTTTCTAGTCTCTTGTGCAAATTCTTTGACTGCCTTGTCGGTTTCCTTAACCACGTCAATGCGTTCGCGTAGTTCGTCCACAAAAGATTGTGTCTGCCGAATTGCCTCATCGTTGTCCAGTTCCGCAGCAATCAGATCTCCAAGATCACTCTCACTCAGATACTTCATTTTAATCTCTTGTTGCTTCTTTTCTTTCTGAATACGTCTAAGAAAGGCATACCACGCAATCTGTGTGAAGTATGCAAATGCATTGGGATTACCGGTTCGTGTCGCTTTATCGATGTTGTAGTTCTGTATCGCCTTGAGACAGTTCTCTACCGCATCCATCATCATCTCTTCTCTATAGGTGTATCGAACGAAGTTTGCCTTGTGGGACAATCCTTCGCAGATCTTGAGAAAACATTGAGCGATGTAGTCAGTGACGATTGGAGTGTTGTCACCTTCCTTTTCAGCGATTCGACAACTCTTTACATACTCAACGACTGCTTGTGAAAATTCTGCATTATTGACATAGTGTGGTTTATCCTTTGGTTTCATACTGATACCTCAAATTTAGATCACCCATTATAACAAAAAGTGAAAGTGATTTCCAGCCCAGTAACGGATTCAGAACTTAAAACGAAATTGCTTGACTTTGGTGAAAAGAAGTGGTACCCTAAGGCTGTTCAACGCCGCTCAGTGAATATTCGTATCGGGTGGTGGGAATTGATAGACGTTTGATGGAATATCAGAATCGTTCAGAGTAAACTTGCCAGCAATCTCTTCTAGTTTATCTTTGAATCGTTGTTCGAATTCTTTTAGTTCTTTTCTCTCTTGTGCCCTTCTTCGATTACCTAGTGAATGCATCTGTATTAATGCTTCATTGTATTCACGAACAAATGCACTGTTGGGACGGGTAGTACTCATCACGTGATCTGTATTGACAACAATATATTCCATTGGATTTTCAATCATAGAAAACCAAGGTTTCAGTCCAAAAACTTGATTAGAAAAATCTTCATCAAAAGAAAAAGATAAGACCATAGCATTGCGAACAATCATGTCTTTACTATTTTCTTCAGGCCATTCCATCACTTCACAGATGACTTCATCACCACCATTCATTTTCAATTGCACTAAATTATTCATATAGGTACCTGTGTAATTCTGTAGTTGAACTTCTCTTTTGCATAAATTTTTATGCGTTCACCACTATGTAGTAGTGTAAAATTCTTTTTAGATTTGTAGTGTAAGTCGTCTGCAATGTCGTAGAGTTTGGTTGTGCGACCATCATCGGACATTCGCAATCCGCGACCAATGGACTGTAAGACTCGTATTTGTGATTTGCTTGGAGAGGCAAAAATAATGTTGTGAATATTCCGTATGTTAATACCAGTAGAAAAAGTCCCAAGACTAGCAAGAACGATAGAGTTCTTTTGACGATCGACAATATTACGTATTGCTTCTCGATCATTTGTTTTAGTTTCCCCACTAACATAAAAAAGATTTTGTCCGTCTTTAAGTTTGTTGTTGATTAAATCCCGTAGAACCTTGCCGTGTTTGTCCACAAGATTAAACAACACCAGAGTATTTCCATCTTGATTGACAGCCAGATTTGCGATAAATTTGTTTCGTTTTTCGTACTTGACGATGAAGTCAATTTCATCCTGATAACTCCTCTTGTCAGTCAATTGACAATGTTCACGAGCATACTTTAATAGTATGATGTCTATATCTAGTCCTGCCAGTGTCTCACGTTTCTGCAACTCGTGAGTGGTGGTGACGCGATGCACGGGCCCGAAAAGACCTTCGAGCACTAACTTGTGAACCTGAGTACCGTCCAGCGTACCTGTTGTACCGAATCGATACTCTGCTTTGATTGCTTTATTCATAATAGACGACAGGGACTTGGACTTGAATCCGTGTACCTCATCACCGACGACACAACCGAACTGTTGGAACCAAGGCGGCCCCAATTTATAGATTGATTGCCATGTGGAGATTACTACCGGACATTCTGTTTCTTTGTCTTTACCGGAATAGATTCGGTGACAGTTTGTTTCCACATCATAACCATAGTCGGAAAAGTCTTTGTACATCTGTTCTACCAACGATGTGGTAGGAACAATCAGTAAAAGTTTTTTGTCGTGGTTGGCTAGATACCATCTTGCAAGTAGATAGATGATGAATGACTTACCCGATCCGGTCGGTGATAGTAGGATGGCGCGTTTGTTTTCGATACCATGTACGATGGCGTCATACTGGTAGTCACGAGGTTTGAAGGGTAGATTGAGAGTCTCCAGAAACTCCTGAAACGCCATGTGTGGGACTTTGTTCTTGTCGTAAGGGAATCCATAGGGTGACTCTTCTACCTTGATACCGTACCCACGTTCTGCACAGAACTTACGTATGGACTCGTACAGTCCCGCATTAATCTCACCGTTCGTGCGATTGAACATACGAATCTTGCCATCCCATTGCCGACGCTTCACACTGGGCATGAACTTAGCGCCCGGAACCTCGAAACAAAAATACTCACTCAATTCAGAGACGATATGAGGCGCACACTCCGTCATTTGGAGCATGGCATAGTTCTTCATTGTGAACTTTATGACTTCCATCGATTCAATGTTTCTTCATGTATAGACTTGTGTGAGTAGTACATGGTGATACCTCCGAATACCATCGGACACAGAAAAACTGCGAGTAACCCAAGTAAACCTATGTCCATTAAAAACCTGCCTCAAACTTCTTCCATTCTAGTGTGTTACGGATTGTCTGGTGTCTCCACTTGATGTTTTCCAGAATATCCTTGAGTGTATCTATAGTGGTTTTAAGGTACTCGATCTTTGCCTCACTTTCCTGCAACTCTTTGTCTGCCTCTACAAAATGTGCCATGTCACCCTTGAGAATCTTCAGACCCTCATAGGGATCATAGTCCCAACCAAATCGATCGATCTCTTCCTTAGATAACTTACCAGAGTACCACAACCATTTATTCTTCATGAGAATAGATTGTTTGAACTCAGCATCTTTGAGTTTCAACTTATAGGTTGCATGGAGTTCCAGATACTTGGCATGGAGTACAGTGGTCTGTACCGAACTAGCATCAAGAGCATTCATTTCAATACGAGAGTCGGTCTTCCACGACTCTAAAATCTGTTCAAGTGTCATTGCAAATTCCGTAGTTAAAAACTACTACATTATATCATTTAAAGTCGAAATAGTCAAATCTAAAGGTTACTGGAAAAGAGATGTAGGGTTCTGTCGATGTAGCGGCAAACGGTATCTGTCCCACCGATGTCGGGAAACTGTTTCGATATATAAAGGTTCGATTCACATTGTTATGGCTTGACAACACTGCCACAGTCATGTCATAATACGATGATGATTCGTATGGTGATTCACCTTTACCAAACTCTGAAGTGAGACGATGTTTCCTTGATGTTGCTGATACCATCCAGTTATATAGTTCTCGATATGAGTTCATGTCTTCATCCAAGAGAACATCCATAGTGAGGATACCAAATTCAATCTTGTCCCCAACAAAGGGCACACTCTGTAGTCGTGAGAAGTTAACTTCTGTCGCGGGCAGGTTGACATCCGGATGATTGATGGACTGAGCATAGAACTGAAGATTGGGGAAGTCGCGACGACTGATAATAACCTTGAACCCTGTAGGTTGCAAGTAGTTTGTGCCACAGTCAAAAGTATTGGATGCCATGTTGATTTCCTGTAAAAGTTTTAGTATAATGTCCTATCTAATGAGAGGATTATATGTATTTATCTAAGTCTGACGCTATTTATGCGGCAAATGTGTTCACGGAGTTCTTTGCTTCGATGGAACGTATCGACGATTATATGCGTCGTGTAAAGATGGAACGAATGGAGACCTTCCCTCAGTCATTGCCTGGCTTAGGCATTGAAGATGACTTCTTCGACGGACACAGTATTCATCCAAACGACATGAAGATTTCTTTTCATGCGGAGAAGGTGTCTAAGTTTTATCCGTATTGCGAGATAGTCACATCCGCAGTAATCGAACAAAGCATCCCTGGCAAACAAATGTGTCTTCTGGTCAAAGAAGATAATACTGGTAAGATCTTGGGTATGATTCGTCTAGGTTCACCTGTTATCAACTCGCGTCCTCGTAACGAATGGTTGGGCAATCCCTTAGATTCACACAACCCCGCCGTTATGAAAAGATTTAATGACTCCTCGATTATGGGTTTCACAATCGTGGCAAGTCAACCGTTTGGGTTCAATGCACTTGGTGGCAAACTGTGTGCCGCAATCTGCACATCTCATAATGTGAGACGACTCCTAAACAAAAAATATGACAGTAACTTCTGCATGTTTGAAACAACGTCCTTATATGGTTCGAGTAAATCATCGAGTCAATATGACGGCATGAAACCCTTTTTACGTTTTACAGGTCTGACAGACTCAAACTTCGCACCATTGATCAATGACACGAAGTATCGTCAACTAGATGATTGGTTTGCTAAAAGAAACGATGGTGTACACATCATTGAACGTGATGCTACATCTCGCAAGTTGAAGACGCAAACCAAAATGGTCAGTATCATCAAATCCTCTCTCAAATCTCATGATGAGACTGCCTATGCGAAGTTCTGTCAGACCTATTCTAATGCCTTGAATCTCACAGAAAGAAAGCGATCGTATGTGTCTACCTATGGGTATGAAGCACAGTCTGTGAAAGATTATTTAAATTTAAAAAGAAATGACTTGATTCGAGCAGAAAATTATGATAGGTTTGAATTTGAGAATGTAGTTGAGTGGTGGCGTAACAAAGCGGCACGACGATATGATACTCTCAAGTCAGAGGGTCGTCTACGTACCCAATTAGAAACGTGGAACACAAACGCGGATGAGATCGATATAATTCGGTAATATTCACGCTTGACAAAGACGTTGCTCTTTGTTATTATACCTAAAGTGGTCATGACAACTATGTGTAGACCGCACTTAAACCTTACGTACAAGACACAATAACGTGTGCAGTACACAATGGAGAATCAAAATGATTTTACGTCAGCTTATGGAGGGTGACACCTCTGGTATCAACCGCAACCGTCGCATCGCTTTCACTATCCGTGAACTGTCCGATGTAAAAGATAAAATGAACTTCAGTCCGAAAGAGTATCAACGCTTCTTTCGTGCAGTCCAACAGTGGCAAGAACAGTTCATGAAGTCTTTCTTTTTAAGTCAAATTATTATTCCCGAATTCTGTTTTCGTTTTGGTAAACACATCCCGAATCGTTTTCTCGCCGAGATCATGGACGGTCAGCAACGTGGAACTACAATTGTTTATCGTTATTTGAATAACGAGTTTGCTCTTCCAGATGATGAAGAACTAGAGTTTGTTGAGATTCCAGAATCAGATTTTACCTACGATTGTCGTGGTAAGTATTTCAAAGATCTTCCTTTCTCAGTTCGTGAGTATCTCCTTGATTACGAGTTGTCTGCTCAAGTATATTTGGATTTGACTCCGGAAGAAGCAGGTGAGATCTTTGTTAATGTTTTGAACAATTCCACATCATTGAACGCTCAAGAGAAGCGTCAAGCAATATCTTCTCCGATGTCACGTTTTGTTCAAGAGAAGGCACGTTTCAACTCTTATTCTGTATTCGAAACAAAATCAAACGGAAAGGATCTGAAGTGGATTGCAAATGCGGATCACTCCAAACTCGACGTTGACAAGACACTTGCTGAAATTATCTTCATGGTTTCAAGTGACACCTACAAGCAAAAGGGTGTTGGCGGTAAGGCGGTCGATGACTTTTATCGAACTCATGCACGAATGCATCAAAAAGGATTCAAATCAAATCACCTTGATAAGGTTATGTCCTTTGTTAATCAGTCTATGCGTCAAGTTCCAAACGCAAAGACATTTCTTCCACTCAAGTTGTTTCGCAACTACTGTGTGATGGTGTCTGATTTGATGAAAGCAAATGTGAAGATCGATCCTGTTGACTTTATGCGTTGTTACATTCAGGCAGTTGTCAATCTGAAAGATGTATCATTACGCGGTAAGGGTATGACCAAGACTCCTTTCGAAATGTTCATGAACAACTCTAGTAAGTTCGACACTATGTCTGCTCTCGATTTATTGTGGAAAGAAGTTTCTAAGGTTCAATACTTCAGTGTTCAACTAGATTCTAAGAGAACATTTACTCGTGAAGAAGTTGAGACTGCATACATCAAACAGAAAGGTATCTGTGCGATCTGTGAGACTGAAATGCCTGAGTTTGGTTCAGAGATTGAAGGTGATCACATCCTATTATATAAGGACGGTCACCCCACTACTCAAGACAACTGTGACGCTGTACACGGTTCATGCAATCGTCGAAAGTGAAAACGACTTTCAACTAATGATCGGTTTTAAGACATGCTATGGTATGGCACAAAAAAGGGGGACATTGTCCCCCAATTATTACCACTTTATTATCTTTCTTATGCGAGGATGTTGTCCACGCGGAAGATGCGGTAGTACTGGTTAGTACGGTTCGCAGCAAGACCATCACGGTTGTTCATGTTACCCACGTCAACGTATGGATTTGACACCATTCCGTAACGAGTCTTGAACCCGATGCGAGGCTGGAAATCATTCTCACCAACCGCACGTACCATCTGTAGAGGTACGTATGGGCAGTAGAATACACCTGCGTCGTATGGGTTAGAACCCTTGTATCCGACAGTGATGTAGTCACCCTGCGCGTATGGATCGATGTACACACGTGTACGACCGTTCAATACACCAGCGAAAGTGTTACCAGTGTCATCTACCTGAAGGTTAGTTGACAGTGAAGGTGCGTAGTCAAGCATACCAGAAGCAACAAGAGCAGTAGCAACATCTGAAGAACAGATTACTACGTTACCCTTACCACGACGAGTTTCTTTTGCAATTACGTTGCACTCACGCTCAAGTTGTACCAACAGACCCTTGAACTTCTCAACAGACCAACGACCATCTGCGTCAGTAGTGAGGTCAAAGATACCCTTAGTCTGAAGACCGTCTTGAAGTGAACCAATCTTCGCCTGAGCGTTGATTGTACGGATAACTTCACGGTTGATTTCAGCAAGGATTTCTGTAGACAGAATGTTTGCCAACTCTGTCTCTGCGTCAAGACCGTGAATTGCCTTCAAGTCTTGTGCAAGTTCGAGAGTGTATTCTGCTTTCAACGCACGTGACTTCGCAGTCACAGTTGCTTTCTCGATGGTGAATCCCATCTCGTTGAAGTCGTTACCGCCGGGCGTACCAAGTGCTTCAGCAGTAGCAGTTGACATACCACCGTTAACAACAGGAACGTATACGTCACCTGAGTCAGAGATGTCAGAGTTTCCGCCAGGCGTTGTGTCAGTTGCACCAACAAGACCTGAAGGGCCACGAGTTGAAGCGCCTTGATCACCACCAGCAGAATCACCTGAGTAACCAGTGATTGCTTCTGAGAACAATGCTTCGTCGTTTGCAGTTACACCAGCAGATGTAGACTTATAACGTGAACGCATTGCGAAGATAAGACCAGTAGGGCCAGTCATGGGCTGAACGCCACATAGGTCGTATGCCATCAAGTTAGGCATTGCACGACGAACGAGTGCGATCATTACGGGGTTCCAGTTTGCGCCAGGCGAAGCCGCAGAAGTGAAACCAGTTACAGAGTTGTTTGCGTTAGCTGCAACTTCGTTGATACCATGCATAGCAGCTTCCTCACGGAAAGCAGCTTCTTGGTTTTCAAGAACAGCAGCGGTTACTGCGCGTCGGTGGCTATCTTTGATTTCACCAGCCGACTCTTCGTTGAGAACGGGACTCCACTTCTCAACTAATTGATCGTATGAAACTGAAGGATTCATTTGGAATCTCCTTTACTTATTAGATTTCTTGATTGCGTTAAGGTACTGTGACATCACTGAAGATACTTCAGAGTTTTCGTCAGCAGTCCACTCTTCGTTAACTTCTTCTGTCGAAGAAATTTCTTTCTTGAAATAAGACTCTTTTACTGTCTTAACTTTCGCAGCGAAAGAATCTTCGTCTTCGAAGTCCAAACCTTCGACAAGAGATGCGAGTTTTTCTACCTGAGTGTCAGCGAGATCACGAGATGCTTCACGAATGATAGCGTCACGTTGGAATGTCTCTACTGCTTCAGATAACTCAAGAACTTCTGCTGTACGTTGGTTGAGAGTCTCTTCGAGATCTTCAACTTGGTCAGCGAGTTCATCAACTAGGTCTACTTTACTTTCTGGAACAGTGATGTAAGACTCTTCGAACAGATCACGGAGACGGTTCATGAAACCTTCTGCGATTTCTGTACGGAGACCCTGCTCAACTGCGAGCTTGTTCTCTTCCATCCAGTTTTCAACAACGTAGTTCAGGTATGAATCAATCTTCTCTACGAGGTCAGAACGAGTTGCTTCAAGTTCTTCGTCGAGTCGTGATTGATACTCATCTTCTAAACGCTCTACTTCTTCAGAGAGCTTAGACTTAATTGCAGTCTCAAACAAGACAGCAGTTTTCGCTTTAAACTCATCAGACAAAGTTGCTTCTGATTCAACGAGGGCATTTAACTCATCAGTTACAGTGAACTCAGGCAATTCAATTTCTTCAATTGCGTCTTCGTCCAATGCTTCCAGTTGAGAGAGAAGATGTTCGAGATCTTCTTTCTTCATACTAGACATGAGTTTGTATCCTGCGTTGACCATTGCTGTCTTTGACTTACCACCACCTTGAGGTGCGGGTTCGTCCTTTGCGTCTTTGTCGCCTTTACGCTTTGGTGCCTGCTTCGTTGAAGTAGACGCCTTCGCAGTGGCGGCATTTGACTGCTCTTCATCACCTACGGGCATTTTCTGAGCACTTGCTTCCTCAATTTCTGGAAGCTCAACATTTTGGTCATTAGACATATGTTTTACTCCTAAAAGTTAGATTTTAACAACGAGAGGAAATTCTTGTACTCACGAACCTGCGTCTCATAGAGATGCCTTTTCGGAGCGGATTTAATTTCTGTCTCCATTTCTTCAATGACTTGAGGTTCTATAACACCATTGTTCCATACCCACTCAACACCTTCCATGACACCGTTAACAAACGCGCCAGGAGCTGAAGGGTCTTGTACAATATCTACTGTGTTTAGAATGAAATCGTCACGCACATACATTGCGCCGTCTCTCTGCTCAAGACTACCCATACCACGAGTTGACACACCTAGTTGAACACCACCTTCAAGAAGACCTTTTACAATCTGACCCATCGGAGTATCCAATATTTGTGCCTTTCCTACCACATCATTGCCTTCAAAACGAAGGTCAGTAATGAGGTGTGAAACTTTATCAAGGTTGACAGTAGGGCCTTCGGGGTGGTTTAACTCACCGACTGCACGTTTCTGACTAACCTGTTCCTTTACGTACTTACCTACCGCCTTCTCCATAATGGCCTTGGGGTAGATACGTCCGTTTCGATTCTTCCGTTCTGCTTGCGCGAACACACCTTCAATGACGAAATTTTTACTTCCGTCTTCTTTCTTTTCTACGATGCATTGAACATCATTAGTTGTATATTCTGTTATGAGTTTCATTAGAATTCCTTAGCGAAAGCAATACCCGCTTTCTCTGCCTCTTTCTGGTTCTTGAACGTGTCAAGTTTATCCCCGTCAATATAGACAGAGAACCCTTTTTTATCTTGGTGCACCATGACAGAATGCTTATTGACTTTCTTGTCAAAAACATGTTTGCCTGCGGGCATCTTTTTTTCGCGTATCTGCTGAAACGTTTTCATAAGTTTATTTATACAAAATGATTTTTAGACACCGGCGACATCATCTTCCCACGCATCCTGTTCGTCATCTGTGAGTTCGACTTCGTCTTCATTATATTCCAGATCCCCTTCGGTATCATCTTCTTCGACTTCTGCTTGTGCAGCTGCAAGTTCTTCGTCACCATAGATCGCAGATGCAATTTTAGTTCTTGCTTGATCGAGTTGAGTCTGTAACCGATCAGTTACCATGTCGTTAAATTGTTTCTGTGCGTCTGTGTATTTCTGATCTTCCACCGACTTCATAAAATCCACGATTGGATTCGTTGGAGTCTCGATAGGATCTGCTTCCACTTCACCGATTACTACATCTTCATCTGCCATTGTCTATTCTCCTATTTCAATGCCAAGAACTCACCTTTCGTGAGTGTTTTATCTACCTTGGTGTCAACGACATCCAAGGCACTATCTATACCCTTCACTAGACCACCAAACACCGGTGACCCAACAGTGTAACTAAGAGTTGATTTGCCCCAAACCTCAGAGGCAATATTTGCTAAATCCCTCGCAGTTAATGCAGAGGATGCAACTATTTGGTCAACAATGTTAGAACGTGTTAGGTTCACCGACACACCTTCTGCAAACAAGAATGGGTTACCACCCGTCTCTCGTGTGTAAATGTTACCGTTCACAGTGAGAATGTATGGCGTCTTACTTGCCAAAGGTTGTATGCGCCATCCATTCTCCAAGAAGAATGTCGAACCAACGTTTAGTGTGTCGTTCAACGGTTCTCCACCAATCGCACTAATTGCTTCTTTCCAAGTGGATGCAGTAGGGTATTCCGGTGAAGCAAGAACCCATTCTTTCCATGCTGAATAGATGTCAATCTTTACATCGAGAGATGTAACACCTTCGTTTACATAGATGATTCTATTACGACCATCCCATGAAACTTTCTGAGTTCCAAAATTAAACCCAGAACCGTATCCTCCACCTAGTCCGTCAGAGTCACGCCAGTCCCACTGTGTCCCGTATCGGAAGTGTATCATTACTCTTGTCTAATTTCTTTCCACTCAACCACGAACATTGAACGTGGATCTTGTGCCACTGGTATCTGTTCGTGACCATAGAAACTAACAACAAAGTCTGGGCCAATAAATCCATACAGTTCTGCATCTGTGCCCGTATAGGTTCCTGTGCTTGTGATGGGTGTTGTGTAGTCTGCGTCTGAGTACAATACTCCTGTATTTCTACCAGTGATGAATAAGTAAGCATCGGTGTCACTGAGTGTCATACCTTCAAAACCAGTGGTGATTGGATTGATGCCATCATTGTTCCGCATTACATACTGACCACCAGCAGGGTTTGGAGTAAAGGTTTTAGTATACTTTTCTCTCAACGTCCAACGGTCTGCTGTCGCAGTTACCTGTACAGGATTCGTGTAAGTGATGTTACCACTCACTGTACCTGTAAGAGTGTTGGGTCGGATTGTGAAGGTGTTGTTGTCACTATCGATTGTGTGTACATGAGAACCAGCTGGAATACCGGTACCAGTGACATTTGCTCCTAGAACGATGTTACTGGTTTCTCCGACACCTGTGCGAATGGAGAATGTTCCAGTATCTCCCGAATCTCCACTTATCGTTCCGGTTGATGATCCAGTAATCGATGATAAGGATTCGCTAAATGTGCCACCATCATCTGAGGACTGTTTCCATGTACCGTTTTGTAGTCCGATGAATGTGTCTGCAAGTTCTTTCGAACTTCGACCAATAGACATGTCTTCGAAGATACGTGTTTCTTCGGTCAAAGCATTGTCATTCTCTTCGTAGTTGATACCACCCGTAGAAACTCGCATTGTGGTATTTGGAATGTCTGTCCAACTGTGGTTGTGGTGTACGGTATTTGTTGAAACTCGCCAATGCACAATTGCATCACGAACCGCACCACCCGCAATCAGTCCTGCACTGTCGATGTTGTTGTCATACGAGATGTTTGTGATTCGAGTAGGCACAACAATGGAGTGGTTTGTCTCTCCATCTGCCGCAAGAGGTTGGAGACTCAAAGAGAACAGATAGTTGAATGCTGCACCGTCTACTGGTTGGTGTCCAGTAGAATACGTTCTTGGAACACCCAGCTGTCGTAGGTCGATGTCAATTTCTGACCATACTGCCTGACTGAATACTCGTACAAATGTTTCTGTATTGTCGATTGCCGTGGGTATCGGAGATAACTGACTCCAATACGGATTAGCGTTCAGTTCAGATTGAGTGTAACCATAAACGGCAGTACAGGTTGGCAGACTAATGGTCTGGCTCATTGGCAGACTAAAACGATTGTTGTGATAATACTCGTGCATGACCACACGTTCACCGTTGTGGAATGTACCGAATCTTACACGACCTGAACCGTGCCACTGGAAGTCCATCCAATACTGATTGTTCTTACCAAGATCGAGTTCCATACCACTTGGGTTGAGTGTCGTTCTTGAACCATCTACCAAATCTTTGTTGAAAGTGTCAATTCCCAAAGCACTCGCAGCTGTTGAACTAGAACATGCTAATAGTTTATCGACTTTCGTACCTGAGTTTGAGTTTCTTTGTTCTAAATACAAAACTCCGTCTGGGCCAACATGGAACATGAAACCGTTGTTTGCATCAAACAATCCAAATCGACGACTTGCACCATTACCTACGGGGTTATTGACAGTACCCGCACCTTGAAACAGACAAGTTCCCATAAACAAGTGAGAAGAGCCCGGAACGTATGAATGATAAGTTGTTGATGTCGCAGTCGCTAGGTCACTACTCTTTGTGACGCCGACATCCACACATCGTCTTTGCACGTCGTATCGAAGGAATGATTTTTCGTTTCCGAAATCTGCACTCGCTCCTGCCTGTGTAGTTACCCTTGAAAAGTTATTAGTTAAAACATCTTCGGTAGAAAATACATAGTCACCTAAAAGAGTCGCACCTGACGTTCGCAACTTACCCCATGCATCCAGCTGTGGTTGTCCTTCTGCGAATCGAACATTTGCAGAACCTAGTACGTCTACGTCGAGACCGTATTCGGGGTTGTCATAACCCATGATGTTTTGTGCGGGGATGTAGACATCATAGAAATCCGCAACCTGACCCACATTGGTTCCGTCAATAGAAATCAAGGCATCGACTGTGGGTTCGGTGCCTTCAAATTTTGCAGTCTTATTATAGTGAACAGCAAGAAGACCTGTACCATCTTGTTTGTCGTAAACACCATGTACGTGCATCATGCCAAAACCAGCAACATTATACATCTCACCGATTCGCCATTTGTGATTACCGTAGGTTGCAGAGGCAGATTCACCACCGTTCTTAAACTCAACCTCGGCAGTGTGAATCATGTACAGGCGGTCACCCGTACTTTCTGGCGGGATTCGTGAAAATCTCTTATCTCCAAGTGCCATTTAAAATTTCTCCGAAAGAATCTCTATTGATCTATTTATAACAAAATTATGCTGGGTCTCGATAGTTTCTGTCACCGACCTGCGATACAGGGAATGAGTTCGTGGTTGATGTGATTTCATTGTTTAGGGATAATATTGCATTGCTACCCGTCCTAAACAATGAAATC
>Ga0209929_1000391_pt1 | contig 16620 bp, 18 predicted proteins | sample SalPon2_C_H2O_MG_2_FD_185731 | JGI IMG/M metagenome (GOLD analysis project Ga0209929, IMG submission 185731) | Salt pond water microbial communities from South San Francisco under conditions of wetland restoration - Salt Pond MetaG SF2_C_H2O_MG... ... | reverse complement strand
TTCTACTTAGATTCATTTATAATTTTTTTAATAGCTTTACTACCATCAATATTTTCTTCTAACTCTGCTTCTACTTTTCCACACATATATTTAATGTTATCATTTGCTGTACGTTCTGCAACCCTCTTTCCTTTTAAACAATCTGACATTGCAGGCTGTATTCTATGTTCTTTTAATTCACCAGCTACAAACATACAAAGTGCAACTACTGTGCTAATGACCGTTTCCATTTTGTCTTACCTTATCTTTTAATTCTTCAATATCACCTAAAGCTTTGTCTAATTGTGATTTTAAAAATTCTATATTGACTTTGTTAGTCATATTCATCTCTTGAGTAGACTGCAATTTCTCTACAGTTTTATAAAGATCTTCTAATAAAAAATGTTGCTCCTGGTCCGTGGGCACTTGTTCACTTTTTTTAAGTAAATCATTTTCAAATAACTCACGTGATGTCTCCAACGATACTAATCTCGCTGTCAGCTCTGTATATGCGAACACGCCCATTGCAACAAGTATGATCAATGATGCAACTGTCTTCATTGGCATCTGTACTCTTGCCTCTTCTCCGATATCTAAAGGTTTATTGGACACTAGGTCCTCCACATAAAGCCAATGTAACTAACATTATTATTAATAAACCTGTTGCGTAATAATTCATCCTAGCACACTCCATAATTACTTCCAAAATTGCCACCATTTTTTAGTTACTTCTTCTGTCAATACAATTGGTCCACAACCACAATCTTTACAATCACATGTAGCGCACTGAGTGCTAGATACAAAGTATCCTTGACCTACACAGTGACATCTATGTCCACAATCATTACAAATTTTTTTAGCCATTATTTTTTCTCCTCGATATCATAAAACATTTTATCAGAATCTTCTGTTATCCAATCAGATCCTTCACAGTCCCAGTACGTAGTTTGTACGTTATAGTCTGGCCAATCATTATCTGTTGTATAACTGTTCACATGCCAAATGATTCTGTTGTTTGGCTGCGCTGCATAATTACCATTTTTCAATGCCATTATGTGTGCACACTTGTGCTCTTGCGGAATTTCAGAATGTTCCGTATTTAGTATATTAGTCTCTGGATGCGCCCAGTCAACTGTAAATAAGTATTGGCCTTCGTAAAATTTTTTGTCTTTACCAATAAACTTTCCGTCTATACCAGCCAACCAATCAAAACAATGGATACTAGGATAATAACTAAAGCAGTTCCACAGTTGGAGTTGATCCACTCGCATATCAGGCACGTTTTGTCTTTCAAATTCTTTTTGAAAGAATGCTGAGATAGGTAGTCTATAAAAGACAGCACCATTTGGTAGCATGCAATGAAATAAGATTGCGCGACCTGAAATAGAGCTAAGACCAAAGACAACACAGTCACTAGACTGTCCTTTATTTTTTTTAAGATCATAGAGATATTCCTTCCTTATTTTACAATAAATCGGCGGTATATTAGCATTTAAATAAGACATAGTACATTATTTTATTTCACCCCAATTAGGGCCAGATTCATAATCTACTTTATTAGGTACTTTCAAGTCAACTGCATTTTCCATAATATCTTTTATTTTTTTAGCTTGACTCTCTGATTCAATAGAAAAATCTAACTCATCATGTATTTGTATATGACCTATCAAACCTTCTTTATATAAATCAACCATAGCTTTCTTTGTCATATCTGCTGCACTACCTTGAATTAATTTATTTAATGCTTTGTATGTAAAGGCTCTACGTGTTGAATTATTATGCCAATAATTTTTTTTAGGATTACCTTTTGTATCTTTTAAAATGTTTCCATCTCTATCTTTTAAATGTGGGCCCATCTCTTGTAATTCTAACATAGTATCATGATCTTCTGCAGGAACAAATGTACCCCAATCAGAACCTCTAAGTATTGGTTCATACTTAGGAAATCTACAACGTCTACCCAATAAAGTTTTTATTTGTCCTTTTGATTGAGCTGTAGACATAACTTTATTCATTAGTTGTTTTACGAATGGAACTCTACCATGATAAGTATTAAATAATTCATCTGCTTTATCTTTTGAAACATTTAATTCATTTTGTAATTTAGCTTTACCCATGCCATAGAATAAACCTAAGTTAATAGTCTTAGCTTCTTTTCTATCTATCTCTGCCATGTCAGCTACTATTTGATGAAAGTCTGTTTTAGGATCTTCTTGATATGCCTCTGATATTGGAGTCGCTGAACCTAAACCAAATCTCAATGCATAATGTGCAACCAGTCTTGGTTCCTGTTGCGAGTAATCAAATGTACCCCACGTACAACCTTCTTCAGGTATGAATAAACTTCTTATAAGTGGTCCTGTATCTGGATCACGTGCTGGAATCTGTTGTAAATTAGGATTTGCATATGAGAATCTTCCTGTAACTGTTCCTCCATCATCAGATCTAATTTGATTAATGTCTGCATGTATTCTACCTAAATGTGAATGATTTAAAATAGTATCTATAAAAGTTGTACTGACCTTGTTTATTTTTCTAGCTTCTGCTATCATACGAACTACAGGATGATTATGAGTAGAAATAAAATTTTTAGTAAATGAAGGAGAATCAGTCTTTTCAGTTCGGCTATAAGGTAGCTTCAGTTTTTCAAAAACTTGTGCAATCGATCTGGCTGCCCATATCTGAGTGTCTATTCCTGTTTCTATTTTTATTTGTTGCAATAAGTTTTGTTCTTTTATTGCCATTGCTTTTTTTAATTGATCAGCTTTCTCTATATCTACCCGAACACCTAGGTGGCGCATATCGACTAAACAAGGAAAGAGATCAGTCTCAAGATTAAATATATCTTGAAGATTATCTTCAATAATAATTCTTTTTAAGTGGTGCCATAACAATAAAGTTAGTTCAGCATCTTTCTCTGCATATCCACCTACTTCACTTGCAGGTAGTTTCCACATTTCTGCTTTAGGATCTAAACCTCTTTCTTTAGCTGCTTTAGTTAGTAAAGCTTCATTCTTACCTTGTTTTAAATAAACCCAAGATAAAGAATTTAGTGAATATTGAAATCTATTTTCATCTATTATAGATGCTGCAATCATTGTATCTATAATTAAACCATTGATTTTAATACCTAAATTTTTAATCCAACATACGTCATACATTGCATTGTGAAATATTTTTGTAGCAGGTGATTGGCATACATCTGTAAACCAATCTAAAACTTTTTTACGATCCATGTTTGGACCTTCACCATGAGCAATAGGAAAATATGCTTTATAACCATCTACAGCTACAGCTATACCCACAACTTCACCACTACCTTTAATGGCCCCTGAACCCAGTTTCTTTAATTCTGGATCTCTTGTCTCCAAGTCAATTGCAATTTCTTCCGCTTTTCTTAAATCAGGAAACTCTGTAGGTTGTACCCATTCTGTAGTTGGCATTAACATTAATGTACCGTCCTATTTTTATTTTCAATTATTTCTTCTTCTAAAGAATCAAAATCTTCTATTAATTCATCTGTCTCTTTAATTTCTTCTTGAATTTCAGTTGCTTTTCTTTTTTCAATTAATTTTTTTAAATTTAAAAGAAGACCTTTTTCCCAAATAAAAAAATCTGCACCACGTTTTTTGAACCAGGATTTAGGAAACCATAATTCTAATAAAGAAGTAATATTTGAATCATTTTTTTTATGATACATTAAAAAATTATTTGCCTCAAAACTTTTACAAGAAATTATTTTAACTAAGACTGCTTTTTCAGTCTCTCTTAAAACTTTAAATTTTATTTCGCTATGATAATATAAATCATTCTCCATTATATTAACCCAAACATAAATATTGTTATAATCAACAAACCAAAAATTTCAGTATATGTATTCATTATTTTTTACCTTTTGTATCTTTCAATTTTTTAATTTCTAATTCACAATAATGAATTACTTTCTCTAAATCTTGTATGCCATTTTTATTCATATAACGACATACATACTTTATAACGTTTCCTTGAAAAAAAGAAAGATCGTTTTTAGAAATAAATTCATACGGTTGAATGTGAAACGATTTGTAGTGAGATCCTCCGATTTGTTTATCTTGTGGAAACACTTTATCAAACATATCTTTATTACTCATTATTTTTTCCTTTCAAATTTACTATTGTAACCATAAGTTCTATTAACTGCTTCATACCAGGCCTTTCTATATTTTTCATCTCTAGTTTTATTCCAGAGTATTGCTAGTTCATCTATTTGTGATTGATGCATATTTTCTCCTTTAAGTTATTTGTGGCAGTTGTTGGTTTAACGGGCTAAAAAACATAGGGGCTCGCGACCCGAACCAACTCCCCTCGTTAAAGGAGGATGCTGCCACCCACCCCTTAGGAAATGTCGCTACCCCGTTCTGTTTACACTGTTGTGTAATTCTATAATTTGTATGCATTGACTTTCTTTTTAGCTTTTAGTTTATATAAATTATTTCTAGCACGTGTGATTCCTACATACCAAACTCTATGTTCTTCATCACTTTTACTCTTACTTTTACGCATTGCTTTTTTAATTTTATTTGGTTGATCTAAACAAAGTATTACATTGTCTTGTTCACCACCTTTGAATGCATGTATAGTTGATATAAATATTCTAGCGGGTGAATCTAAATCTTCTCCATTCTCCATCATTTCTTTAATGTATTCTTTATCTTCATATTCAACTTCTTTAAATGCATCAAACCAATCTAAATCTGGATCCCAGTCTTCCATTTTCTTTCCGATGTATTCTTCAATATCTTTCCATTCTTTTTCATCTAATATCTTTCCTCTACACCAAGAGTTATAATTAATATGTGCATTATATACTCTAACCTTAAAAGATTTTTCTTTCTTTGTTTGATAATATAAATTTCTTTCTCTTAATTCTTTTTTCATACTAACTAATCTACTAATAGTTCTAGTTAATATAACCCATCTTCCTGTTGTTAAATCTACATGATCTAAATTATTTATGTATTCACATTCACCTTCATAGTCTCTTGGATAATAATCTTTTTCTTTTCTTAACCCTTCTATTTTTTCAATAGGTATTTCTGATTGTTCTTGAACTGCTCTAGATATTCTTTTTGAATACTTTAAAACTTTTTCTTGATCAGCTTTTTGACTTATGAATCTATCTACATCTGCACCAGCCCAGGCAAAGATAGCTTGATCATCATCACCTGCTAAATAAATATCATCAGTATGTTCTTTTAGTTTATCAAATAATTTCCATTGTAATGGTGATAAATCTTGAGCTTCATCAATAAATATAACCTTAAATCTAGGTAAAGATTCTTTTTCAATTAACTGTTTTATCATGTCATTGAAATCTAATTTCTTTTTTACTCTTTTGTATTCTTTTAAATTGTCATCAATTGTTTTTAATATCTTCCATTTAATTTCTTTTTTATTATGTTCTCCTCTATCGTATTCATCTCTAATACTAATATCTCTGTTGATTGCTCTACCAATCATTTGAAAATATGGACTATCACAATTTAAATAGTTGATATCTTCCTTATTATATTTGTCATAGTATTTTACTTTGACACCTATCTCTTTACCTATTGCTTCATAATCTGATGGTTGCATTACCTTACCATCATTTAATTCTAATTGATCATATGCGAATGAATGTATTGTTCTAAAGTAAGTTAACTTGTCATTATCTGCAGGCATTCTATCTCTTGCTTCACCTGCAGCTTTTTTAGTAAATGCAAAGTATGCAATGTTATCTAAAGGTGTACCTATTCTAACATAAGCTTTAGCTCTGCTGATTAGTCTATATGTTTTACCTGTACCTGGTGGTCCATAAAACTTATATATCATTATACAATTTCCTCTTCTGTAAAGTCTGCAGTCTCTTCTATATCTTCTTCTTCCTTATCAAATAGATATAAAGGCACAGCTACACATCCATTAACACCTGGATATGGTTTACCGGTTTTCTTATGTTTACCAGGAAATCTTTTCTTTTTACCAAACTCTGGTTGAGGTAATGAATCATCTTTTGTATCAAACATTTTTTGAATCATGTGAGAAGTTCTTGATGAATCTTTTCTCCAACCATTTTCTTTTAGTTCATTATAAAATTCATCATAAACAAAGTAAGCATACACTTCATCTTTTAAAACATTACCACTTTCAAATGATGCATATGTTTTTGCTTGTGTACCATTTATATATTCTTTTAAATGTTTCTTTAATATCTCCATTGGTCTGGTCCCTGGAGCCGGTTGCACTGTATCAACAGTATCTAACAAAGCATTTATTAATGCATGAAAGTCCAAAGGTTTTATAGGAGGTGGTAATACGTTTACCTGCGCCATTATTAAACTACCTAATTCTTTTTGATCTCTAAGTTGTGTTACATTTTTTGCATGCACTACAACAGACTCACCTGTTTTATTTTCTACTGTAAAATAATATTCAGGATCTGGTTTAAAATCTACTTTGATTAGATTAGTCATCATTGGCCAATCAATCTTTTTATCAGAGATAACACCAAATCTTCTTTTAACACATTCAGACTTAACACAAACCGGTGCAAGTAATTGATCATTACATGTATGACCTTTAGTATCTTTCTCCCAGTTTTTTATTTTCTTTTTAATATAATCATCAGTCCAAGTTTCATTGAACTCAAAATAATTTCTACCTGCTTGCAATACTTTCTTAGCCCAATCATCAGCGTATTTCTTTTTAGCAAACACCATGTAGTTATATAAAAATCTATCTCTACCATCATCCATTTTTTCTTTAGATAATATTTCTAAACATGGTGGACCATCTTTAAATTCTTCTGCACCACCAGTAAGTTCTATTTTAATTATGTTATCAGATATTTCTTTTAGTTTAGTTGAAGTCATTAAATTCATTTCAACAACTTTTAAAAATAAATCCAATGTCATTTCTTGACCTGATGGATCTAATGCAACTCTTTCATTTTTATTAAAGTATGGAAGATTAATAAAGTTACCATTTACTTTTTGATCATCTGTATTAGTTCCTAGTTTAGTTTGTTTAGGAAATATCTCTGTTGTAATTGGTAGTTTAAATAAAAATAATACTTGTTCTAAAAAATCTTTTATTACTTTTGCTTTTACTGATTCTTTAGTAAATACATATAAGTGAAGTCCACCACTCTTAGATTTGATAGGTATCAATGGTAATTTTTTTTCTTGAATGGTATTTAAATAAAATTTTATATCTAAATTTTTATATACTTTAGGATCAATATCTATTGCACCAAATCTAGCTAAACCATCATCATCACAAGGTTGTATACCTATAGATTTAGTTCCATTTAAATGTTGAGTATAATCTTCTTCAGTAATTAATTTTCCTGACCAACCATAGTCGCCAGGATTAAATTTTAATTTACCTGTATCTGGATCTTTGTAACCATTGTTAATATTACAAAAACCAAAATTTCTTTTTAAGCCTGTAAAATATTTTATAAAGTCTTTCATAATTTCCTATGTTATGATTAATAAAGAGGCGATTTCACTCTCGCGCTATCGCCTCTCCTCTAGAGTATTCACTTAGTGAATTAGATAATCTCTTCAGTTGGTTTAGCACTCTTCTCTTCATACTTAGGTTTTGCTTGACCTTTAGACACAGACTTTTGAAGTTCTTGTGCCATTAAGTATAATTGAGCGTCAGCTTCAACAGAAACATCTAATGCTCTTTTCATTGAAGGTTTGTATACATGCCAACTTTTACTACCCGCAAGTTTACCTGCAGTTTTTAAAGTATAAACTGCTGCGTATGCTGCCGGATTGTAAACACCTTTTTCATCTTTGAATCTTAGATTCTTAATCAATTGATTCAATTCTCTTGCAGGTGTTAAGTTAGATGATCTCATAGTAATTACTGCAGGTCTAGGTTCATCACCTAAAACAACTACATAAAAGTATGCAGTCTTTTCTAAATAGTTACCATTCGATAGTCTCCACTTACCATTTCTTTCTTCCTTTGCATCTGAAGGAATTGAAAGGTGAGTCATGACTGGAGGAGCTGCTGTGTCTCCCATCTCTTGCCATTCTGGATATCTTGTTTGCACGTGTGCAATTAATACATCCACGCCTTTGTCACCATCTATTAATGTACCAAGACCTTTAGCATAGATCATACCAGGTTGTGAACCTTCTACGTACTTTGCATTGCTCTTGTTACACTCGGGCGATAGTTGGTGTAGGATTTTTAAAATCGGTGTAGACATATCATCCGATTTTATTTCTTCACTACCTTTCCCAGAATCACTTCTAAGACTGATAGTTGCCAGTGCGCCTGCACTGTTCTTTTTCTCGATAGCTGTATTAGCCATAATATAACTCCTTATATTTAGTTATTGGTTTATTTTTTATTTTTTAAATACGTTTGATTACCATCGAACGTATTGAATAGTTCTGCAGGAACTTCGTGACCTTTGTCTTTCCATTCCTTCATAACTACTTTGAGTGTCGATGGGTGAACTTTCTCCTCTTGGATAGGTTCATACCCATTCGACCTCGCAAGGCTAGCGTAATCGACAGCCTTGTTATCTTCGCCTTGGCCAAATGTTACTGTAATATTATTTTTTACAATATCACCTAAGCCATTGTCTCGAAGCCAGTGTATGCCTTCAGCTTTTTTATCAGCTTTTAATGTGGCACTAAATATTTTTTTAACAGTTAGCTCTGAACCATCTTTTAGTTTTAAACTAGCTAGGTTCATATCTTCCATTAACTTTGGAATGATATTACAGCTAAAGTATTTCTCATCTTCTTTGAGATCTTTAACTCTATCTTCCAAATCTTTTATTTGTTTTTGTATTCCCTGTAATTTTTCTACTTCTGTAGAAAGTGCATCTGGATCAATAGTTTTAGCTTGATCAGGTGCGTCTTTACGCATGTCAATTAACATTGTATAACTCCTTTAGTTGGTTTCTGTTTAACTTTCATGGTGATATAAATAAGATCAATTAGATCTTTTGTCAAGGCTATTTGTGAAAAATATTTACTTCAATAGGATAGTAAGTTTTTTCTTGTCTATCCCATTTTAAAAGGTTGTATTTTCCATTTGTAATATCTGATACAACAGAACAAACTACGCCAATAATTGCAGGATCTCCTGATAATAATAAGTAATCATCAGTTGTATAATCTTTTAATAACGTTCTTAATTTTTGAATTAATGGGCCAGGTGATAAAATAATTTGGCTTTTTTCTGGCAGAAGTGTGACAATTTGTCCAAACTTTTGTGCACCCAAAACATTATATTTTGGTTGTCCAATTGAACTACCTGGTATTTCTTGTGTTAAATAAACTTTGCTCATTGACTTTTTCTTTTTCATAACTACTATAGTAATTAGAAAGAAAAGTAAACAGAGTATATATTATGAATTATAAATTTAAAACTAAGCCTTATCAGCACCAATTAGATGCATTAGAAGCATCTTGGGATAAAGAAAATTTTGCGTACTTCATGGAAATGGGTACAGGTAAATCAAAGGTATTACTAGATAATGCCGCAATGTTATATGATAAAGGCCAGATAAATGGCCTCCTTCTTATTGCACCTAAAGGTGTTTATAAGAACTGGTATGATCAGGAAGTGCCTGTGCATTTACCTGATCATATCGAAAAAAAGATGGTGCTATGGAAAACATCAGATAAATCTACAAAACAAAAACAATTATTAAATACTTTATTTGAAACAGGAACTGATCTTCATATTTTAATTATGAATGTTGAAGCTTTTTCATCTGGTAATGGTACAGAGTTTGCTAAGAAATTTTTATCTTGTCATAAAGCAATGATTGCAATTGATGAATCTACTACAATTAAAACTCCAACATCTAATAGAACAAAAAATATTTTAGAATTAAGAGAGTTTGCTCAATATAGAAGAATATTAACAGGTTCACCTGTAACTAAATCACCATTAGATTTATTTTCTCAGTGTGCTTTTCTTGATCCATGGTTATTAGGTCATGATTCTTATTGGATATTTAAATCAAGATATGCTGTTACTAAAAAAATTGAAGTACAAGGTAGACGTGTTGAAATAGTTGTTGGTTACAGAAATCTTGGTGAACTATCCGATAAGATAAAACCTTTTTCTAAAAGAATATTAAAACAAGACTGTTTAGATCTACCAGAAAAAACTTTTGTAAAACATTATGTAGAACTTACACCAGAACAAAAGAAAGTTTATAAACAAATGAAACAAGAAGCTATTGCATTTCTTGATGGTAAAATGCAATCTTCAGCAACTGTTATGACTCAGTTAATGAGACTACATCAAATTACTTGTGGTCATTTTACTGCAGACGATGGAACTATAAAAAATTTACCTTGTAGTAGACTTGGTGAATTAATGAATATACTTGAGAATGTAGAGGGTAAAACTATTATATGGTCTCACTATACTCATGATGTAAGAAGAATTATTGAAGAGATTAAAAAAGTATATGGTGAAGATTCTGTTGTAGATTATTATGGTGCAACAGATACAGATACTAGATCAGCTAATATTAAAAAATTTCAAACAGATGATAAGTGTAGATTTTTTGTAGGTACTACTCATACAGGTGGTTATGGTATTACATTAACTGCAGGTAGTAATATGATTTATTTCTCTAATGGTTATGATCTTGAGAAGAGACAACAATCAGAAGCACGTATCGATCGTATTGGTCAAACTCAAAAAATGACTTACATAGATATTATGAGCCAAGATACTATTGATGAAAGAATTGTAAAAGCTTTACGTAATAAAGTTAATATTGCTAATACAATTATGGATGAAGATTTTAGAGAGTGGATATAGCGACTATAGTCCCCACTATAATCAATCCCGGCAGCTGAGTGCCCAACCTCCCAAAATAATTACAGTTTTTGTAATAGAACAAGTATAACACCGGCCATACCTGACATCAATGCACCTACTGCTACTAAAAATATTTTTTCTATTCTATTAATTTGATTTTCTATTTTGTGAATTTTATCGTGAGTTTGTTTCTGCATAATACGACAAAGTTTTTCGTGAGATTCTATTCTATCTAGTGCAGAGTTTTTAGACATTAGTAACCTTGTCTTCCTGTACTTCTTTTAGAATTAAACTGACCACTACCTAATGACGTTCCTGCTCTATCTGCACGTGATGTGCTAAAACCACCTCTGTCATTTGTAAAACCTTGATCTCTAGCGCTTTTGTAAACATTTGGCATCGCTTGTTGTGCTCTTTCAGCTTGTTTACGTTCTCTTCTTTTCATAAAGTATTCCGCGCCAGTTCTAGATTGTCCAAAATCTGTATTACGTATTTTTTGATTAAATCCTCTTAAAGATTCTAAACCACGTCTTGCTAAATTAAATGGTGTAGGAATATTTCTTAATAAATTTATAATACCTTTTAATGGATTGTTATATTTTTCTACCTGATCAATATATTCTTGATCTTGTTCATCATCAGCTTCGTTAGCTACACCATAAGAAGGTGTTATACCTCCAAGGTCACTTAAAGCAGGTGACATATTACTTGGAAAAATAGTTTGAGTTCCACTATCATAACGAGGCTGACCTATAGAACCTATCTGCATTCCTTTTCCTAAATAGTTTTGATTAGGTCCAACACCTATAGATCCTGTCATTGTTCCATCACCTAAATAATTTAAGTTAGGACCTATTCCTAAAGACTCTAAACCTTGCATACCTTTTCCTAGATAGCTTTGATTAAGACCAAAGTCTCCCATCTGCAAACCTTTGTCAGAAGGTATATAACCAGTTCTTAGTAAATAATTTAATTGTTCTTCGTCCACTATGCTAATCCTCTTTGTCTAAGACGTATTTGTTGCTCTTCAGGTGATAATAAAGCAAGTTCTGTCGGTGTCAACCCTTGAGATGTAATGTTCTCTGGAGCCTGAGGCTGTAATACTTGAGCACTAGGCATTGGTTGATTAGGTAATGGTGCAACATTAAATGTTGTAGAAGGTTGAATATAATTAGTTAATTCAATATTAAATTCATCATTTAAATCTAATGAAGCCATGTCCATAGCTATTTTATCTATAATAGAAGAAACATCATATTGATTATTCATTACTTCTTGTATATGTCCTCCAACTGCTCTTTCAGTTCTAAATCTAGTATCTAGTCCAAGATTTCTAAAATCTCTTTTTATACTATTAATATCTGTTCTTGCTTCTAAGAAAGGATTTGATTCTCCTAATGCTCTAGAAGTTTCTCTAAACTTAGCTATAATATCTTTTGATGGATAATAGATATCAAATTTTCCTCTTAATAAATTATTAAAATTTTTATTACTAATTTGTCTATCTCTAAATAATCTTCTTAGATCTCTAGTTCTAGTATCTAAAACTTGAGCTGCTTCTAAATCTCTAAACATTTCTTTTTGTACATTGAATCTTGCTTTATTAGATGCAATATATCTATCAATAATTTCTTCAGCTGAAACAGGTCCTCCTTTTAATACACCAAAAGCACCTCCAGTAAATTCTCTTCTGGCTTCTCTAATACCTCTTTGATATTCATTTACTTTAAAATTCATTGTTCTTAATGGATCTATTTTTATAGGTCTCAATCCCATAAAACCTGCAAGTTCTGGCCCAATACTTAATTCATCTCCACGATCTGTAGTAGTTCCCATTGCAGCTGAAACTATTCTTTCATAAGGCATTTTGTTTGGAAGTATTGCTTTTGATAAATGGTTAAATTGAATTGCAAGTTTATCTCCTGCAGCTGTTTGATCAGTATATAGAAGTCTACCATCATCTGTTCTTCCATTTCTAAGAGTTAAATCAAACATTGCTTCTGTAAATATAGATTCTGAAATAAAAGGATCCATTATTTCCCCAGTTGCTTCAGATACTCCATCACTAAAACTTTTTAATATTGTTTCATCATCTTTATCACCTTCAATTAAGTTATTAATTACAGTTCTAAATGGTCTAGCCACAACATCGTAAGCATTACTTTTACTAAAATCTATATATCTTAATTCTCCATCATCTAATCTAAGTGGTACTAATGTAGAATTTTTTGACCACTCAGGTACAAATCTTCTCATTGCGTCTATTTCTTCAGAAGTAACATCATATAAAGCTTTTGCTCCTTCTGTAACTGCAATAGGAACACCTGTTAAAGTAGTTGCCATTCCTAAAAGTCTTTTAAAACCTGTAGCAAAACTACCATCTACATGTGAACTATTTCTAACTACTCTTTCAGTTCCATCTTTTAATATTTCTGTAACTGTTGGACTTAAATTCGAACCCTTAACTCTTACAGCTCCTTCTCCTAATTGATGTCTCATTTCTTTTAAACCTTGTTCTGCAATATTAGCTGTAGTTCTAATAATTTCTGAAGGGAAAGACATAAAATTACCTATTGGTAATAGTCTAGATGTTTTAACAACGTCACCAACGTAAGCATAATTTGGTACAGTGTTCTTAACAATTTGTGCAGCTTCAGTTTGAAGTTTCCATAATTCAGAAGTTCTATCTATAACACCATCTTTATTTTTAGATAAATTTAATTGTTTTTTATAATTATCTAAAGAAATACCTAATCTTTTTGCATTTCTAGCTTTTAAACGTTCTAGCTCTACAACAAAGTTTGTAATTTTAAATGTATCATCTTCGGCTGTATACTTATCTTGAAATTTTTTACCTATACCTTTTAAACCTTTAAGTAATCTACCTAATGGTCCATCTATACCCATCATTGTTGAACCTGCATTTGTATCTTTTAATAGAGATATTAAATCTCCCATTTGCACTTGTGAGTTTACTACACCTAGTTCTAATAAATCTTGATATTGAGCTTGAGCTCTTGAAGAACCTGGACCAAGTTTAAGTAATGCCGATACATCAATACCTTCTTTAAAAGCATTTCCTAATAATTTAGGATTACTTATACCATCAAATAAAACTCCATTAGCTGCAGTAAATGCACCTGCACTCATAAAATTACGTATGTGTGTTGGTATAGAAAAAATAGTTTTTGACATTTGTGAAATACTTTTTGGAAACAAAAGTAAGTTTCTATAAAACCAACTTACAACTTTTTCTGCACCACTCATTTCTTTTGTTCCTCTAACAAATCCTTGAAGACCAGATAAAACATCGTTAGATGCTTTTATTCCTTCAGCAATATCTTTTGTAGTATAAAGATTTGAAATAGGGTTTGTGATACCTTTAAGACCATCTATTTCACCTAGTACTTCATTCATCTTAACTATTTCAATACCTGTTTTTCTTTTATTTACAGCAGCTTCTGCTACTTTTTCATCTGCCCAAAAAAATCCTCTTCCACCTGCTTTTTGAACAGCTTGGTTTTTTAATAGTATTTGATTAAACATATCAGAAGTTCTAGCCACATAAGATAAACTATTCATTGAATTTAATATTGTAAATCTAGGATCTTTTATTTCACCAAATAATTCTCTTAATGCTTTTTTCTGTGCAGGAGTTCCAGCTTGTTTTTCAGCTAAGCCAACACTTCTTTCTATAAATTTAGGTGTACCATTCTCCATTGTTTTTTGAGTGTAGCTAAACTCAGGAAGATCTTTAGGTTGTTTTATTTTTTCTGCTTGCTCTAATATATTGTCTATTATTTGTCTTGATTGATTTTCTGTAGCTCCAAGAGAGTCTTTAAAAACTCTTACAGCAGCTGTGTAAGATTCGTCTGTCGGTTGATATCTTCTAAAACCATTAAATATATTACTTTTAGTTTCAAAAATTTTAAATGTGTTTCCTGCGTATCCACTTAATTGTTTATTAAATAAATTTTGAAATTCACTTGTAGCATTTTTAGCATTTTTTGATGTTCTTTTTAATATGTCTACCAAACTATTAAATTCATTTCTACCTTCATCTAAATATTTAACTAGTTCTGTTACCTTTTCTTTGGGAACATTATTTATATCAAGTTCTTTAATAATTTCATCTAATTTTTTTGTGTCTATCTTTTTTTCTAAATCTCCACCTACTAATAAATCATTTATTTTTTGTAAAAAAATATCTCTGTTAGATTTAGTTCCTTTATCTCCAACTTCTTGAATTGTAGGTAATATACCATCTAAACTTTTAGTAATATTACTTATTATTTCATTTGCTCTTTTAGAGTCTCTTGCTTTTAAACCTTGTTTAAGCATTTCACTTTCAAAAATTTCTTGAGTCATTTTACCTCTAGGTTGAAAAGGAGCTCTTATATATTTATCTATGGCTCTTTGAAATGCAGATTCACTATATGCTAATTCTTTTCCACGTTGTGCTAATAGTTTTGCTGTTTTACCAACTCCATAAACTGCAGGAGTTATAAATAAAGACTCTGTTCCAAATCTAAGTCTATTCATTAATTTTCTAGCAGCATCATCTCTACCATATGATTCATTTCTATCTAATTCTGTTGGCCCTTCAAACATATCTCCAAAAGTACCTATCTCATCATTGTCTACTACAAACATTTCACCAACTGCACCACCTCCTACTGCAACTGAATATCTAGCATATTTTGATTTTTTATTTAAATCTTTAACTTTTCTAAGTGCTGTTTGTAATTTAGCTGGATCAGCAGTTTTACTTGCTTTTCCAAACTGAGCATAAGCATCACTTCTTTTAGCTCTTAAAGCTTTTGTAGTTAAATTTCTTGCAGCTTTATTAGCTACTTTAAAACCTATACCTCCAGGTACAGCTATTTGTATTATTGATTCAGTTAATTTACCTATTAATCTTTCTTCAGCAACTTCTTCAAATGGATTTATTTTATCAAAAAATTCTTCTACATCTGCAGCTAAATCTGAGTCTGCTCCAAGATCTATTAACTCTGCTCCTAATGATACTATACCTTCTGGTACTTTTATAGCACCAGATACAAGACCTGCACCAAGAGCTTTATACCAACTTACTTCGCTATCTCGTTCTGCGGAGTTTAAATTATATTCAGCCATACAGCCTCCTATCTATTTCTATATTCGCTTAGGTATCTTTCGTAAGCAGATTTTTGATCTCTTGTCATGTCAGTATTGTATTGACTGTCTTTAGAAAAAGCAGGTCCTTTTAAACTTGAAATAGTTTGTCTAATATCTCTTTTTTGATCTCTTGTATCTCCTGTACCATATTCATAGTTAGTAATACCATCTACTTCTTCTACTACATTATCTGCGTCATCTATTTTTTCTTCAGTAACATTCTCAGTTCCAGGTAAATTAAATGGTACAAACGTTCCTCTACCCTCACCTTTTTCTAATACATAATATTTATTTGTTTTTGGAGCATAGTATATTCTACCTTCGTTAATACCTTTTTTATATAACGTCTTAGCTTTTTTTACTAAATCATCAGTTTCGTTTAAAAATTCATCAGCTACATTATATCCTTTTTTCATTAAATCACCGCTTGTTTTATATTTCCATGTCAGTTGATTTTTACCTTCTTCGTATGAACCTACTATATCATCATCCACTAACTTTTGCGCTCCTTTATTTATAACTGTATCAATTCCACTTTCTCCTGCTATTTCGGCTTGTAATATTCCTAATGAATTTTCATATTGTTTTTGAAGTATCTCTAATTTATTTCTTTGTTCTTCATCTAATAAATTACTACGTAATGCA
>Ga0209929_1000390_pt1 | contig 16634 bp, 15 predicted proteins | sample SalPon2_C_H2O_MG_2_FD_185731 | JGI IMG/M metagenome (GOLD analysis project Ga0209929, IMG submission 185731) | Salt pond water microbial communities from South San Francisco under conditions of wetland restoration - Salt Pond MetaG SF2_C_H2O_MG... ... | reverse complement strand
AAGCAAAGATAAACGATAGCTCTAATTCTAATACTTCTAATTTAATTGCATATGCCTCTATTACTGGGCCTACTATTTGCAATATAGCTAAAGGACCTATTATATTAGAAGAGAACGATGCATTGACATTGGAGACAAGTGATACTACTAATATAACTGCAGTGTGTTCAATATTAGAAATTTCTAGAGAAGATCAAAATGGCTAAACAAAAGTTTACGCATTTCGTACCACGTGCAAAACCTAAGAAGCGTCCACGAGTTCATAAAAAAAGACTTAACAAAAATGAAAAAAGAAGTTATAAGAAGTACAATGGACAAGGAAGAAAACAATGAGTGATTTAATTAAAATACCTGCTGAAGCTAAAGAAATTATTAAAAATAAACGAACAGGTAAAATCTATGCTTCTAAAGATGAGTTTCAAGCTGATGTTTTAGATCCTAATACAGATACTACCGCCGAGGACTTTAGACAAGATTTAGAAATTAAAGTGACAAGAGTCACAATGGGTGCTAAAACAAAAAAATAATGAAACCTAGAGGAGCCACTGAGCTACAAATGGAAATGCTGCACAAGCATGTTCCAAAAGAATTATTAGATCAAGTACAGATATGCACATCTGTTCCTGGTAAAGTTCCAATTGATAAAAATAAACTCAATATTCTTTGGCAAAAAAATTCATATGACCAACCAAACTTACAAGAGTTTTTTGGTAACAAAGAAAGACATAAAGAATATGATTGGTATGTATTTAATTCTCACTGGAACTATGAAAAGTTTAGGTACTTTTTTGATATACCTACAGATCGTTGTGTAGTTATTAAAAATGGTTGTACCTCATTTCCTAAAAGAAAAGTTTATAAAAAAGGTAAACCTATTAAAATTATACATCACAATACTCCATGGAGAGGTTTAAATGTAATGTTACGTGCGATGCAAGAAATAAAAGATCCAAATATTACTCTGGATGTTTATTCTTCTACACAAGTCTATGGCGATGATTTTAAAAAACAAAATGATGATCAATTTAAACCTTTATACGAACAAGCAGAACAACTACCAAATGTAAATTATATTGGTTATAAACCTAATGAGTATATTTTAAAACATATGACAGACTATGATTTATATGTTTACCCAAGTGTATTTGAAGAAACTTTCTGTGCATCTGCCTTAGAAGCTTTGGCTGCAGGAGTTCATGTGATTACCAACAACTACGGTGCTTTGTATGAAACATGTTCTGAATGGCCTGTATATGTAAATTATTCAGATGACTATGAACAAATGGCTAGAGATACTGCTGCAGGTATTCAAGTAGCAGCAAGTTATTTACATGAACCCTATATTCAAAACCATTTAGAGAACCAACAAAAATTTTTTAAAAGATTCTATAGTTGGGAGAAAAAGGGACAAGAGTGGGAAGGATTTTTAAGAGGAGCATTGAGTGAGCGAAATAAAGCCTAGACCTAAATTAATTGATGGAGTTAAAAAGTTTACTCCAATGTGGAAAACGAACACCGGACAACGGACAAAGAATAAATCTAATATATCTATCTTTGTTGCAACACCAGTACATGACCAATGTTCAATACATTATGCTCAAGGATTATTAGAATTTCAAAAGCTTTGTTTTCATAAAAATGTAGAAGTTACATTTCAAATCATGAAATCCTCTTTGGTTACACAAGGTAGAAACTTATGTGTGTCTGGTTTTTTAGAATCTAATTGTACCCATATGTTATTTGTAGATTCAGATATTTTATTTAATGCTGAATCTATATTTAAAATGATTGAAAGGAATAAGGATATTATTTCAATACCTTATCCATTAAAGACCATGAGGTGGGATAAAGCTTATGATAAATTTAAAAAAGGTGAAATAAAAAGTGCTGAAGATTTAAGTAAATGGACTAATGTTTACCCTATGAAAATAGCAGATGACCATGATGATGTTCAAGTTGAAAGAGGAGTTATTGAAGTAACCCACAGTCCAACAGGTTGTATGTTAATTAAAAGACAAGTATTTGACAAAATGATTAAAGATTATCCAGATAAAGAGATAGTTCAAAAGACTGTAATCAATGGTGAGTATGTAACTAAGCCTCATATGTGGAACTTTTTTGACTGTATTCATGACCCAGAAACTAAGACTTATTTAGGTGAAGATTTTGCCTTCTGTAAGTTATGGAGAGACAAGGGTGGTAAATGTTATGCATTTATTGACGACCCTATTGCACACGTTGGTGAGCATCAATATGAAGGACGTTTTGCTGATGAGTTGATATTACCTAAGTAAAATGGTAATATTTGCTATTAAAGATCTTTAAAGGAGAATTGTATTACATGTTAAATCTTTTACCCTACGCATTAGCAGCATATGGTGGTTATCAAGGATATCAAGGAGCAAAAGAAAGAGGTGCTTCTGGTATTGGTAGATTACTAGGTGCAGCAGGAGGTGCTTATGGAGGTTATCAATTAGGACAAGTAGGTGGTTTTGCAAAAGATGCAGGCTTTACTCCTTATTCTCAATTGGGACAACAGTATTCATTTTTATCAGGTCTTCCAGGACAACGAGCGGCTGGTCCAGTTCAAACCTTTCCTATGAAGGGTGCTGATCCGGGAACACTACAAGGTATAGTTGGTACTGAAGGTGAAGCAAAAACTAATGGCGGATCACTATTAGATATTTTAAGAAAATCACCAGGTGGTGAGTATGATCCTTTAAAAGTATCTTTAGCTGCAGGAGCTATTCCATTAGCCTTAGGTGCGTTTGATCAAGCACCACAAGATATTTACATGCCTGGATATAACATGAGTTATTTACAATTAAGAGATAAAAGACCTGGATACACATATATTGATCCAACAACTGGTGAAGAAAAAGCTTACGAAAAAGTTTATGCGCCTGAAGAACAAGGTTTAGGTGATAGAAGAATGGGTCCTTATTCAATGAATGTGCAAAGACTACGAACAGGTGGTATAGCAGAAATACAAAAATTTAATGAAGGTGGTATTAACTATCTTCCATCAAAAGTTTCTCATGACGAAAATGATGCTAACAATTATGTTAGAGCATCGGGTTATGTAGAGGACGGATCTGGAAACGGAGACAAGGACGAAGATACAATGTTAGCTCAATTAGCAGACGGAGAGTTTGTAACAAGAGCAGATGGAGTATTAGGTGCTGGAATCATAGCTGGAGCAAATCCAAATAGTATGAAAGATATGAGAGAAAAAGGCGCTAAATATTTCTACGAACAACAAGCAAGATACAAAAGAGTATTTGATTTATTGAAGGAGAAAAATGGCGACAGCAAACAAAAAACAAATTAAACCTTTAGTTAGTATTTTACCATTAGAGCCAAAAGACATTGAAAAGTTTTGGCCACTTGCTGAATTTATGGTAGCTGAAGCATTAGCATTCTCAGGTAAATATGCAGACTCTTCTTGGGTAATGGACAATTTAAAAAAAGATTTAATGCAATGTTGGATTATGTTTGGATCTGACGAGTCTGAAGAAAATAAAGTATTTGGTATCTGTGTTGGGCGTATTGCAGAAATGCCAAACTATAATCAATACGAAATAGTAATTTGCACTGGTAAAAGAAGGGATCTTTGGGAAGATGCTTTAATACAAAGCGTTACAGAATTTGCTACAGTCAATAAATGTAAAAGACTTAGCATCATGGCCAGACCTGGTTGGGAAAGAATATCCAAAAAATGGGGATGGAAAAAGAAACATGTACAATTAGAGAGATGGATATAATATGAGTTTTTTTGGAGGAGGAAAATCATCAGCACCGGCAGCACCTAGCGCACAAACATCGTTTGTAAGGGAAGCTCCTGGTATAGAAGAAAGAAAAATAGAGTTAATGGACATTGCGCGACAGGTAGCGCAAGAGCCTATAAACTTACCTGATATTCAAGTAGCGCCTTTATCTGGATTAGAACAATTAGGAATGACTCAAGCTGGTACTACTGGTGTTGGGGCAGGAACACTTGGCCAAGGTATTTCACAAATACAAGGTGCAGCAGGTCCAATTGGTGCATCAGATATTGCACAATATTTAAATCCTTACCAACAATATGTAACTGGTGAAATTGGTAGACAAGCTCAGATGATGCAAAATCAATTAGGCGCACAAGCTGTGGGCAGTGGTGCATTTGGTGGAGGAAGACAAGGAGTGGCTCAAGCTGAAATTGCTAATAGAGCTTTAGAAGCTATGGGTAGAGCACAGCAACAAGGATTCACTACTGCATTAGGTGCAGCTCAAAGACAACAACAAGTTGGTTTAGCTGCAGGTCAACAATTAGGAGCATTAGGTGGACAGCAACAGCAAATGGCTCAACAAGATATTAATCAATTGTTTGGTGCAGGTGGAGTACAAAGACAATTAGCGCAAGCTGCTTTAGATGCTCAAAGACAATCTACATTACAACAACAATACGAACCATACCAAAGAGCTGAATTCTTAGCTAACTTGTATGCAGCAGGACCTAAATCACAATCAGGAATAACTATGGGAACAGCTCCAACAACAAGTCCATTAGCACAAGCAGTAGGTACTGGTATAGGAGCATTCACAGCATATCAAGGTGTTCAACCAAATCAATAGGAGGATCAATGGCTATAGACAAAGTTTTAAATCGTCCTATGTTTAGAAAGGCTGCACTTCAAAAAGGTCATTTAAAACCTATCAAAGCTAACGTGGGTATTATGGTTGGTCAACCTTATAGTTCTCCAAACGTACCTGCAGTAGTACCTGGACAAGGAACATATTCTCCGGTTAACACACAACGTTTTGGACCACCAAAACCTACTATGTTTCAAAATTTTATGAGAAACCCTATCGTAAGAAGTTTAAGACCTAGAAATATCATTCCTTTTGAACTTGGTTATATGGGAACTGGTAAAGTTTTAGATTATGCAGATCCAAACAAAGAATTAGGTGGTATTACAAGATTTGGTTTACAAACATTAGGTGGTTTAGGTGCTATGAAAATTCCAGGTGCATCTGCTTTAGCTTCAGGACCAGGAATTATAGCATTAGGATCTGCTTACGGATTAAAAAATAGATACGATGCAGGTAAAAAAGAATTAGCAAGAATTAAAGCTATGTCTCCAGCGGAGTATGAAGAGTTTAAAAGAATGAATGAAATTAAAGCATTAGAAGGTGAAGCAGGCGGATTTACTGATGAAGAATTATTTGGGAAATTTGTACCTAAAGAAAAATTACCGTCAGTTGAACCTAAAACAACTTTAGAAAAAAGAAAAAGAGCTAGAGGTGTAAGACCTGAAACTGAATCTGTTACAGATAAACTTGTAGCTGAAGATAATAGAGCAACAATAGATAATCAGTTAGTAGACATTGATAAAGTAGTTAAAAATCAACGTCCTAGAATGGATGAGATTGCAGGAGGTGGTCCAACAGAACCTCAAAAACCACAACAAATTAAAACTACTACAGTTACAGAGCAGGAAAATGAAAAGAAAACAGATCAACAAGCAAACGCTAATGTTGTAACGGCAGGTGCTAAAACAGATTTAAACAAACCAGGTAAAATAACAGCAGCTGACGGATCACAAGTGACGGACAGTGTTATTGAAAGAGCTAAACAAATTAGAAAAGAATTAATGGCTGGTCAATCATCTCAAGCTAAATTAGTTTTTTTAGCTAATCTTGCATCTGGATTATTAACTGGAACAACAACTAAAGGTGGTATAGGTGGAGCGATAGAAGTATTTGGTAAATCAATTGGACCAGCAGTAAATAATTATGCTGCAATTAAATTAAAAGAAAACGAATTAGAAAATGAATTTATGTCTGATGCATTAGAGCTTGCACAAGAAGAATTTGAAGCAAGAAATGCTATTTTAGAAGCACCTGATTTTCCTGATGCAACTGCAGGTATCATTCAATTCTCTGACGAAAGAGGTAATGTAAGAAACATGTCTGCTAGACAACTTAAAGATGGCACTATTCAAATAGCTGTGCCAGGACAAACAGATCAGTTTGGAAGACAACTATTTCAAACAGCACCTGTTGGAACTTTTGATAGATTTGTAGACGCTCAATATGCAACGAAAGAACAAGGTGAAACACTAAGAAATTTATCCGGTAAATACAAAGCTTACAACCTTGGTAGAAAAACAATTGATATTTTAAGAGAAGCAGAAGGTGCAGATAAAAAGTTTGCGGGTCCTGCTGGTCGATTCAATTTATTTACTACACGTTTAGGTGATGCATTAGATGATGTGGGTTTAAGTTTTGCAGGATCTAAAGAGGAGGGTTTAAGACAGATTGAAGAACTCAAAGATGACTACGTAAGAGATTTAGTAAATGATGGTATGTCAGAAGAAGAAGCTAGAAATTTCCTAGATAAAAACTTTGGTAAGACAGATAAATTATTTGCAGATACATTAAAATCTATGGGTATGTTTAGAGATGAAACTGATGCTGCTAACCTTGAAAGATTAGCAATCAATGAAACAATCTTAACATATGCACTTGCAAACTCATTAAAAGACAAAGATAGATTAACACAAAAAGATATTCAAATGGCTAAAGATCTTGTTAATATCTTCCCATTATTAAGAGGTCAAAAACAAGTTATTAAATCACTTGAAGCAGTTAATGAAACAATTCTTGCTGATATATCACGACTAGAAAATGATTATCAATTCTCATTCTTTGGTGACTCATCGACAATTGATAACTACAGAAGAAAATATGGTATCATGGGTCCAGAAGCTGTTTCTACAAATCAAATAGTAAATCCTTTCAAAGATCAAAGCACACAAGAATTGTTGGAGACTTTCTAATGGCTATAACAAAAGAAGAACTTCAAAAAAGACTTGATGATAAATCTTTAGATCCATCAAAGTTAAATCAAAGACAAAGACAAATCATTGATGAACTTATTGATAGAGGTGAATTAAAAGGTCCTAAAATGTCAGTGCTTGGTGCACAGAGAACTAAAGCTGCAAAAGACATAGCAAGAGCAGAAGAATTTTATAAAGATCCTATAGCTGCTGCACTTGATGCAGAAGATTCAATTTTTAAAGGTAGACCAACTGCAGAACTTGCAGGTGACTTATCAGGATCAATTGCACCCTATGTTACAATGAGAAAAAAAATTTTTGGTGCAGCTAAATCAGGGAACTTATGGCAAAGAGGACCAGGTAAATTTTTACAAGGTGCTACTAAAGTTGCAGACAAATTACCAGGACGATTTAAATTATTAGGTGGTGCCTTAAAATTAGTTGCAAGAGTAGCTGATGCCCCTGCTAAAGTAGTGAAAAGTCCTTTAGGTAGAGCAGAATTATATTCTGTACTAGGTGGATCTGTAGGTGCGGGAACAGGATCTGTAACATATGATATGTTAAATGAACAAGCTGGATTAACAATTGCAAATGCAATCACTGATGAATTTGCTGATTTACCAGACAGAGATATTGATCAAGATATATTACTAAATGCAGCACAAGCAACAAAGACTGCTGCTTACTGGAATGCGGGAGCTGCAGCACTTACACCATTTATTAGTGGCCCCTTAGGTAAATTAGGAAATAAATTATTTGGAACAAAAGGTGCTAAAGCAAAAGAACTCGCAGAGTATGCAAGAGATAAAGGATTACCACTACCACTTAATACAGCAATTGAAGATGGTATGTTATCTGATGTTGGTAGAAATTATTTTAAAACGGTTGGTGTATTTCCATTTGTATCTGGAATAGGTAGATCTGCATTAGAAGGAGCTGAACAAGCAGCAGGTAAACAATATTTAAATTCATTAGCAGAGTTTGCACCTATTATGAAAACATCTGCCTTATCATCATCAATCTACAATCAAGCAGCTAAAGTGTTTCAAGAAAGATCTGCATTGATTGGTGCTAAATATAAAGCTTTTGATACATTGGCTGACACTGTAGGTAACCCTAAAGTCATTAGGATGACAAATTTACAAAAAAGAGCTAGGGAATTTTTAAATCAAAATAGTCAAATGTTTCCTGAACTAACTGGTTATGTTTCAGGTGTACGTGAGATAGATATAAAAAATATAGATAAACTTTTAAAAGCTGAAGGCGATCCATTAAATTTATTCATGCAAGCATCTGTAGCTATTAGTGATGAAATGATTACTCCAAAACAATACAAAGGTTTAATGCAAATGATGAATAGAGCGATTGAAGGCACACAATATCAAAACGTTAGAGCATCTATCTGGGGATTAAGAGAAGCTATGGAAAATGATTTAAATGCATTTGGATCAAACTTAACAAAAGACAATTTTTTAAAAGACCAAGGTATAAGAGAAACTTACGAAGAAATGACTAAGCAACAAGGTAAAGAGTTTGCTGATGGATTTATTAATAAAAATATTACTGATGCTGAACAATTATATAGTAAGCTTTATGATGCCAATGCAACATTCTCAAGTATTATGGGATTTTATCAAAAAATGGGTGTCCCTAAAAAACTAAGAGCATTTGATAGCACATTATTTACTAATAAAGGTGTTAACAATATTTTAGGTACAGAAAGATTATCAAGAGACCAAGTATTTCAAACTATGGAAAGAGATGTATTTGCATCTAACTCACCAGATGCAATAGAACAATTTAAAGTATTGATAGGTGCAACAGGATCAAAAGCAACGGACAACGGAAAACGATTATTTGATGCAGCTAAATCAAGATATATGTTTAATGCTTTCTTATCTTCATTTGATACTGCAGGAAGTCCAGCAGCTCAATCAATCTTTAAAGATGTAGTTGGTCAATCTGCAGGAGTTAAAGCAGGAACTGAGTATGCACAAGATGCAATGAAAAGATTAGGAACTGAAGAATTACAAGCTGCAAGACAATTTAGTATTGACGATGTTAAATTAAATAATGGTATTTACGATATAAGCTCAATAAGATTTAGTCCAAAAGACTTTGCTGATTTTAATATTAACAAGTTTATGAACAAACTTGGTATTGGTGAAGCGACCTCTGATATTGGTAGAGAGAAGATGGTTAAGTTGTTAGGCCAAGATGGAACTAATGAATTTTACAAATTTACGAATTATATGAAAGCGATTTCGGATATTCCTCTGTCCGATACATCTACCTTCTTACAGAGAAGAATGACACTCGGGTCATTCGGATCTGTAGCTGGTGGTATGTTTGTTGGAGCAGGAATGTTTACAGTTAACCCATTTGCACCAGCAATATTTTTATTATTGGCTAGACGTGCAGGAAGAATGTTAACCGATCCAACTGCAATTAGATATATGAATGATGCATTGTTACCTGAAGAAATGATTAAAGGTTTAAAAGGTAAGAAGATTGGATTTGATAATAAGTTTAGTATTAGAAGTATTAATCCTAAATTAACTGCAGCAGGTTTAACTCAAAAGAGAGAAGCGTTTGCAAGATTAATGAATTACTTATCGGATGAAGATAAAGATTTACCAAGAGTAAATCCTAAGACAGTTGATCCAAAAGCTATTCAACAAGAATTATTAAATCAAAGTTATAAAATTGAACAACCTATTTATGATGAAAAAAATTTACCAAAAGAAACAGTAGAGTCTATGTTTGCAGAAGACTTTACAGGATCATCAGGTAATGTTGAAACTGATAATCAAATGGTGGATTACTTACAATCGTCTTTAAGAAACAGAGAAGAAGTTGAAGTTGATGAAGCTGCAAGAAACGTTGAAGCTGATCAAGGTATGATAACTGAAGGTATTGAAGATCAATTAATTAACCCTGTGCAACAACCAGCAGCACCGTCTACCGGACAAGCGACACCGCAAACCGTACAAGCTTTATTCCCTAACGATCCGTTAAGTGCACAAATAGCTGCAAGAAGACAAGGACAATCATAATGCCTAGAAAATCTGCTTTAGAAAAAATAGAATATCATGAAAAAGTCTGTAGAATCATGCAGAAACAAACATTTGATAAGATAGAAAAAATGGAAGCTAGAATTCTAAGAATGGAAAAATTTATTATTGGTGGCTTAACTGCAATACTTTTAGCTGTACTTTCAAATCATCTGTAGTATTAATGATGCATGAAGCTCATTAAAAAATATCCATACAAACATTATAATAGATTTTCAGATACCACAGGACGTAAATACTTAGTTGATAACATAAAAGTACCAAGTGTTACGACTATTTTAAGTGCTACTAAAGATAAAAGATTCTTGGATAATTGGAGAAGAAGAGTAGGAGAAACTGAGGCAGATAGAATTATGCATCAAGCATCAACTATTGGAACAGAGATGCACCAGGTATTAGAATATGCATTAAATGGACAAGGTTATTATAATGCAAGTGAAGAAGGTGCTAAGCCTAGAATGATGGCAAAGACCATACTTAAAAATATAGATATATCTGAAGTGTGGGGCAATGAGATTAGTTTAGAATATCAAAATAAATTTGCAGGAACATGTGATTTAACTGCCGTGGCATACGGAAAGCCTAGTATTGTGGACTGGAAACAGTCTAATAAACCAAAGAAAGAAGAATGGGTAGAAGACTACAAATATCAGTTGGGTGCCTATTATTTAGCCCATACAGCCAATTACGGCCCCATAGAGCAGGGTGTAATAGCAATCTGTACCCGAGACCTACAATATCAAGAATTTAAGCTCTCAGAGCCTGATTTGAAGGAATATGGGGATAAATTTTTAGAAAGAGTAGAACAGTTCAATAAGTTAAATAAGCCAGCTCTTTAGTTCTTCTTCACCCAAAGTCTTAGCAGCAACCCTACCTTTTTTAGTAAGAGACTTCATTATAGCCTCATCAAGTGTACCTTTAGCTACAATATCAACATAGACAACAGTACCTTTTTGACCCATCCTATGAGCTCTATCTTCTGATTGCATTCTAACTTCTAGATTATAATTATTAGAATAATAGATTACTGTGTTACAAGCAGTAAGAGTAAGACCAAAACCGCCAGTAGTTGGATTACCCACAAGGAACCGTACCTTAGGGTCCTTTTGAATTTTCTCGACAGCTTCTTTTCTAGTCTCAACATCTATAGCTCCGTAAATACTTACTACTGATTCTTTACCATACTTCTTTTCTAAGAAGGTTATAATCTCTTGTATATTATAAATATAGTTAGCCCAAATAATTACTTTACCGTCTGTTTCCTCGAGAATCTCTTCAAGAGCTTTTAATTTTTGATTATGTAGCTGCATGATTTCACCATCATCATTTTTGGTAAAACCATTACAAACTTGATGAAGTTTGATTATCTCAGTTAATTTGTTTGAAAAAGATATGGTGCTGTCCTGGACAATAGCTAAAGCATTTGTTCTTAACTTTTCATATATTTTTTTAGCATCACCCTCTAATTCTATATTTCTTTTTTGTCTAACCTTAGGCTCAAGATCTAAACACTCATCTTTACGAACACGACTAGAAAATCTTTTAAGTTTATTTTCTAGCTCTTCTAAATTTTTATAAAATTTTGGTATGGATATCCAACGATTCGATCCAACAGGAATATCACCCATTTCTGCGTATCTATTTCTAAAAGTTAAATAGCTGTCAAACCCTAAAAGTTCTGGATTTAAGAATGCACATTGTGTATATAGATCCAATGGAGATTTTGTTATTGGCGATCCTGTTAGGATACGCCTTATGGAGGATAGCGATCGTAGTTTTAATATGTTTTTTGTTCGTATTGCTGTTCGGTTTTTTATTGTTGTGGATTCATCCAATACTACCATATTTAATTTATTAGTTTTTAAATAATCAACACAAGCATTCAAACCTCTTTTAGTCGAAAGAGCTTCAACATTAATTAAAAATATTTTTAAATTATTTGACTTTTCAAATTTAAAATAATCTTTTGGCTTATCTAAGTTCCATCTGAAGACATCATATTTTAAAACGTCTGGTGAATGAGTTTCTATTTCGGATTGCCAGTTAGTATAAACTGATTTAGGGGCTATGATTAATGACGCAGTTATTTTTCTTTGAAAATATAACCAAGCCATATTATCGATTGTAACTTTTGTTTTACCTGTACCCATCTCCATAAAGTAAGCATATTCAGTTTTATCTGCTGAATTTTTTAATGCCACTCTTTGGTGTTCGTACGGCTCTGTCTTATACGGGTATTTCCACATCTGAAAACTTTTTATATTTTTTTGTTGCAAGCGTCAAATAAATATTTATAAGGCGATTAAGGAGGAAAAATGGATATAGAACAATTGTCAAAAATTGACATTAGCACAGATAGTGTCAATTCGATAACTCAAAAATGTAACGAACTTCAAAAGCTGCAAGCAGAAGCTGAACAGCTTGAAGAAAAACTTTCTTCTTTAAAATCTAAAGCTAGAGATTATGAAGAGAGAATAATACCTGAAATGATGCAAGAGGCAGGTGTGTCTAAGCTTGAATTAAAAGATGGTACTAAGGTTGAAGTAAAACCTTTTTACGCAGCTAAGATACCTGAGTCTAGAGTTGAGGAGGCTTTCAGTTGGTTGAGAACTAATGGTCATGAAGACTTAATAAAAAATACTATTACAACTCAATTTGATAAAGGCCAAGACAACCAAGTATCAGAGCTCATAAATGTTTGTGAGAAATTTGGATTTAACTACAATCAAAAACAAAAAGTTGAACCAATGACTCTAAAAGCATTCGTAAGGGATCAAGTCGAAAATGGAAAAGAACTACCATTCGACATGTTTGGAGTGTATATTGCTAACAAGACTAAGATAACAAATAAGGAGAAATAACAAATGATAGTAAAAGACGAACAACGAAAGACTAAAGACGTAGAAGTGATGGCTAAAAAAGGAGGAGCATTAGCAACAGTTGATTTAGAAAGCTTTGCTGATGAAGGGTTTGAAAATGTAGACTCGAAGAGTGTTGCATTACCATTCCTAAAAGTCCTTGGACAGTTATCACCACAAGTAACACAAGGTGATAGTCAATTCATGGAAGAAGCTAGACCTGGAATGATTTTTAATACTGTTACAAACCAACTATATAATGGTGCAGCAGGTATTACAGTTATTCCATGTTATTATAAGCTTGAGTACATTGAATGGAGAGATAGAGATAAGGGAGCAGTAGCGCCTGTAAATGTCTATCCTGCGACTTCAGACATAATGTCAAAAACAACTAGAGGCGATGATGGTAAAGACAGACTCGACAATGGTAATTATATTGAAGAGACTGCTTCTCATTACGTTTTAGTTTGTGAAGAAGGTGCACAATCAACAGCACTTGTGACTATGAAATCCACTCAAAGAAAAAAATCTAAGAAGTGGAATTCTATGATGATGTCTTTAAGACAAAAGAAAAAAGATGGTTCTGGTTTCTTTAAACCTGCACCATTTACGCAGCAATACAGGATGAAAACTGTATTAGAAAAGAATCAGTTAGGTTCTTGGTATGGTTGGGAGATTGAACACATTGGCCCTGTGGCTGATGCCTCGATCTTAAATGCTGCACACGGCTTTTATGAAACTTGTAAAAAAGGATCAGTAAAAGTTAGTCATGGAAACGAAGAGAGCACAGAAAAAACTCCATTCTAATCTATGGACATACTTGACAAAACCTTGGAAGAGTTTGTAGAACTCTTCCAGGGCTCTTCTACATATTTTGGTGCTAGTGTTCCATTAGGTCAAAAACGTGACCGTGATGGAAAACAAGAATTCAGACATTGGGTTGAACCTAATCCAATGACCAAGGAACATTGGTTACAACATTTAAAAGGAGAAGCTTACTATGGATCAGTTCCCATTAGAGATGATAATACATGCTCTTGGGGGGTCATCGATGTTGATCGTTATAATATACAGCATAAGGAAGTTATATCGATTATACGGAAAAGGAAATACCCATTAGTACCATTTAGATCAAAATCTAATGGTATGCATTTAATATTATTCATTGATGGTGTTGTTGCAGCATCAGAAATGAGAAAAAAATTAATTGAGATTGCATCTGACTTAGGTGTTAACGACACCACCACAGACATATATCCTGCACAAGATGAAGTAGATTTAACTCCTGAAGATTGGAATAAAAAAAGAAAAGGTAACTTTGTAAACCTACCTTATCAAAAAGCTCACATGACTACCAGAGTTGCAATGGACAACGAGGGTAACTCAGTAAAATTAGAAAACTTATTTAAGTTTGTATCCGAATATAGAATCAATCCAAAAGAATTTAAAAAATTAAAAGTGTTTCAAGATGATGAAACAAAAGATTACCCACCCTGTGTAATTAATTTTATGAAAAATAAAGTTAAAAAAGGTGAAGGTAGAAATGATGCAATGTTTAATGTTGCAGTGTTAGCTAAAAAAATAAATCCAGATCCAGTTATGTATCAAGATTGGACTAGAAAAATGATGAATAAAGTTTGTACTGAAGAGTTACATCCTAAAGAATTAGAAAATATATTTAAAGGTGTTGAGAATAAAGAATATGCATATAAGTGTAAAACATCAATCGCAAGAATGCATTGTTCGTCAAGCACTTGTTTAAGACGTAAACATGGTATTGGTAACAACGAAGCTTTGCCTGAAGTCGGTAAATTATTAAAAGTAAATTCATACCCAGAGCCTTATTGGATACTTCCTATCCAAGGTAAATCAATTCGATTATCAACTAAACAACTCTATCAGCAGCAACTACTTGGAGAACAATTATTAAATTATGATATTGTATGGAGAACACTTAAACCAAGTAAAAGGGATCCAGATCCATACAGAGATTGGTTAGAAGAATTGATTGCAAACAAACAAGACATGGAAGGATTTGATGCACATGAGGAACAATCTGATGTATTTAATTCTAGAATGTCTAGATTCTTAGAAGATGTTGAGGATACTACTGAGTTTGATCAAATAGATAATGGTAATATTTGGAAAGATGATGTTGAAATGAGATTCAAATTAGAAACCTTTAAAAACTTTATGAAAAAAATGGGTTACAATTGGAATGAAAAAGAGTGTACTAAATTTTTAGAATCTGGTGGAGCTAAACCTAAAAAGAAATTTCAAAGTATTGATAGCAGACACTGGCTTGTAGAACTACCTAAACAAACCGAACATAAAAATAAAGATGTCAAATTCGTTAAAGCAAAAGCTGCATGGGAAGACAATTAAGATCTTTGGACCACCAGGCACAGGAAAAACAGAAAATTTACTCAAGCGTGTGCAGCGCTATTTTAAACAAGGATATTCTCCCGATGAGATCTGTTATATATCGTTTACCAACAAAGCAGTTGATGAATGTGTTGCGAGGGTTAGGAAAAGATTCAAAGAATATGACGAAGACGATTTTAAATATTTTAGAACCTTACATTCTTTGGCACGACAACAGTTTGCTGAGATTCCCGTTCTAGATCCCAAGGTCGATATGCTGATGTTTCATACACAGTATGGAACGATCAAAGTTAATTTCAAAGAAGGCCATGACGAACAAAAAGTTTATAACAATTGGTCTCTACAAATATATGATAGAGCTAGAAACATGAAAGTTGATCCTGTGTGGTTATATAAACAGCAGCCAAGAAAAGCGGTGAGGTTGCAGCAATTCAAATCTATTATTGCAGGTTACGAAGAATTTAAAACAATGGAACTGGAGAACGGACACCGGACAGCGGACAGATTAGATTTTACAGACATGGTACAAAAGTTTATTGATGATGGAGTATCGATACCTTTTAAAGTATTAATGGTTGATGAAGCTCAAGATTTAACACCACTACAATGGGACTTGGTTGTGAAGTTAGCTCAAGCAGTTGAACGAGTATATATTGCAGGAGATGATGACCAGGCGATCTATGAATGGAATGGAGCAGAGGTAGAACACTTTCAAACGTTCCCAGGAAGAAAATTAATTTTAAAAAAATCTGTAAGGTTAAATAAAAATATACATTTCTTTTCCAAATGTATTTTAAATTCTATGGGAGACAATCGAGTAGAAAAAGAATTTTATTCTAATGGTAAAGATGGGGCCATTTACAGATGGAATGGCTTAAAGAAAGTGCCTTGGGATATGGATGGATCTTGGATGGTATTGGCTAGAATTAATGATGTTAAGAGAGAGCTGCAGCAAGAGGCACGTAATTTATCATTGTATTATCAAGATGTTAAGGGAAATAAGTCTTTTGATCCGAATCAGTTTGCGGCTATTCAACATTGGAATAAAATATGTGAGGGTGGAAGTATTACTAGAGACGAAGCTACAGTTATGTATGAATATTTATTAAACATAGACCACGGCTACCGGTCAGCGGAAAGTAAAAAATGGAGCTTTGCTCACCCGAATCAAGTATTTAATTTTGATGAATTACATCTTAGATGTGGTATGAGAGATGAACGAGGTGAATGGGAAGATGTATTTAAAAGAAAGTTTAAAGAAAAAGATAAACAATATTTTAAAAAACTTATGAAAGAAGGTGTAGACTTATCACAACCACCAAAAATAATTATAGATACAATACACCAAGTCAAAGGTGGAGAGGCAGATAATGTTGTGCTTGCGAGCAAATGTAATTTTCCATCACATTACGACAAAAAGAATTTGCAGGATAAGGTAAAAGAACTGAGGGTTTGGTATACAGGTGCAACTAGATCCAAAGGAACGCTGCATTTAT
>Ga0209929_1000388_pt1 | contig 16669 bp, 16 predicted proteins | sample SalPon2_C_H2O_MG_2_FD_185731 | JGI IMG/M metagenome (GOLD analysis project Ga0209929, IMG submission 185731) | Salt pond water microbial communities from South San Francisco under conditions of wetland restoration - Salt Pond MetaG SF2_C_H2O_MG... ... | reverse complement strand
TTCATCATTGTTCCAATTAGAGTAGTTTATTAAACCTGAAAGTTTTCTGAGAATTAATTTCTTAAGTTTTTTATGCATCCCACTCCTCATCTTTTAACTCTTCTGGTAATTTGTCTTCACACGCTTGCCATGTCTGAACCAATGGATCGTCTTCTCTAAGCTCCCAATCCACATCAATATAAGCGTCTAATCTAACTTCTCTATTGAAATAATCTGGGTCTGGAACTTTTGGATATCCACTTTCTCTAAAGCACTTTGCCATAAATAATGATCTATCAATTTCTTTTGATACTTGTGCTGGGTCCTCAAATTGATTTTCATCTGCTACACCCCATAAATTATATTTCAAAGCACATTCCTCGATTGTGTCCCAGAGTTCTTCGGCCTCTTGTTCGGTTATTGTTTCAAAATACGATGCAATCGTGGTATAAAGATCCAAAAAATTTTTTGGTTCTTTAAATTTATAGCCTGATTCATTGACGCACTGTACGAGTACTAAGGGTGCATCCTCGTCTGAAATTTCTTCTCGCTCGTCTACTAGTTCAACACCTAAAGCCATTGCTGCTTTTCCCTTATCGGTATCTGCTACTGAAACAACAGCTTGTTCTTCTTGTTGAAATAGTGAACAGGCGGTAAACAATATCAATACTATTGAGGCTTTTTTATACATATTTAATATTCATCATTATTAATTATATGTAGCTTTAACCTCTACTTTGTAGCGGTAGGGACTAGAAACAGTCTAATTCTTGGCTTCGCGACTAACTCGCATCGGATTATCTAGGGCGTTTATGACAGGCTCCAGATCTGCTGGTCCCGGAGCGGTATACCTAACGCCCTCAAATGGTTCAGGGCCAGGACCACCAGGGTTGTAAAAGGCACTGTACCCACCCTCTAGTGAGGGGATTTCTACATGGGTAATGTTTCGTGCTGCAGCTTCGTCGCCAACTAGAATTATGTCGATGTAGTTATCCCTATCTTCGGCATAGCAATCATCATAGAAGATTCCTTCATCAGGATTTTCTTTTTGCCCCAAGTCTGAAAGCCCAACAATTCTGAGTGTTCCGTCCGCTACTAGATAGTCCTGCCCCACTTTTTCCAAGAGAACTACTTCTCCGTCAGGTCCTTTAGCGTGAATTCGGAAAAAGTCCTCAAACATTGTGGGGGTCAAACCAGTAATACCATCGGGTGAGAAGCCTCCTGTTGTTAGCACGCGTATGCGAAAGTCAGCCTCGTCATACAGTGATAGTTCGTCGTTTGGCAAAACTCCAGATCTTTCTCCAACTCCCAAACCACCTTCACCCATTGCCTCTCTGCCGACATGGTTCAGTTTAGCCCCGACCAATTTAGGTCCCGAATCATAAGGGCTTGCATCAGTTTCCCAGCTCAAGCCCACTGCATTAAATTCTTGGCCGTTCGGACCAATAAGCAGTAGCGGTGTTTCGTCTTCAACAATATCTAGCCTTACAGGGAAAATTGCGCCTTCCTCACTACTAAGACCCCGATTGCCAAAATCACCAAACACAACAACCGTATTGCGTTCATTTAATTCCCAGTTTGGCAACATTCCAGCGCTGTTTGGAAAAACGATCTTGCCTGTATTCAGTGTGAATTGAAAATCGGTTAGATCAACAGTTTCTGTGGCTACAGGCCAACTAAATACAATTGGCAACCCGTCATCGTCCTCAGCAGTACCCTTGTAGAATAATTCAACCCCGGCTGTGCTTACTGTGCTGGTATATGCGCCAGCTGGAGGATCCTCCCCATTTGTACACATTACTGAACCATACCAACTTCCTCCGGCCTCTCGAACAGTTTCTTCATTTACTTCCGGCCAACCAATAATGCCCTCGAAACCCATACCGGCAGATAAAATAACCGGCTCATCACTCCAATAATCCGCTTCTTTTAAAGCACCGTCAAATAGCTGATCTTGCATATTTAGCGAGTTGATAACTCCCACGGCCAATACAACTAGCACTCCAAAAATCGACACTACTACAGCAAACCATCGTTTATGAAAGTACTTTTGCTTCTTAGGTTCCCTAGTTTTCAAATCTTCTATTTTTAGGATTTGTGCCCAGCGGAAAAGCAAGTACAGACTTAGGCCTATAAAAATGAGCATGGGAATTGCAAAATCATGCTCGCTTACATGAACTATGTTTAGAGCAACAATTGAAATAAATGCAGCAAGCAACAGGCTAGAAGAAAGTTTTTTGGGAGCACCTATCAATATTGCAACCGCAACAAGAATAGCAATAATGTTACCAGTTATCCTGAGCGGCTCTGCCATGTCAATAGCAACATGGAGTAGCGCATCAAATATGTTCCATCCAATTAAAACTGCTGGAATGCGACCAGCTTTTACGACTTTATTTACCATATATGTAGCTTTATCCCCCGCCCTGTTGTGGTGGGTCAATTCCAAGCTCATCAAAACATGTATCAGAAGCTTCTTGAATTTGGGTTTGTAGGTATTGTCCAGACTGAACAAGTTCAATAAGTAAAGGTCGAAGAGGGCTTTCGGCACTTGGGTCTTCTATCTCTATCCCGTTTTCACGTAAACATTGAGCAAACTCTAACTGAGTGTCTAGTGAATCAGCAACAGCTTCGGGGTTCTCAAATTCTGCTGAACCACCCAGCGGAATGTTGTTCTCTTCAGCACATGCCTGGATAGTCTCTTGAAGTTCTTCTCTACCTTTTTGATCAGCTGCTAACAATATCGGACCAATGACACTTTGTAGACTTTCATCATTTTTAGGATCTTTAATGTCATATCCATTTTCTCTTAAGCACCTAGCTAGTAGAAGCTGTGCGTCTTCAACTGAAACTACTTCTTCAACGACTTCCTCTGTAATTGTTGTAACTGTTGTGTCACTTGATAAATCATTTGTAGAAACAACTCCTTCTGATTCATCTGATGAAGAGCACGCCAATAAAAAAATAAATAAAAGTAGTAAGGGAGTATTTGAATATTTTTTCATAGTTTTACTTGTTTTCTCTTATCGAAATAAAAAAAACAACTAAAGTTACTAAACCAATAATTGGAGACACAGCACCTGGAGGTGCATCTCCTAAAATTAAAGGCTTATATAGTCCTACTGCTCCTCTTAAAATATTTTCTAAAGCAATAACAAGCAACATAAGGGGTATTAATTCCCTCATTTTTAAAACAACAAGTAATAATATGCAAGCTAAAACTAGCTGTGAAAAACCCCACTGAGCAAATATTGAAACTATGTTATTTGCAGCTTCAGGTGAATAACTACTTAGTGGAATACCCGCAATAGATTCAGCTCCACCATCTTTCGAAAATATGTGTTCAAAGCTTCTAAATAAATTGAACCCGATTAGTAGCCAGCAAAAGTAGTACACAAATTTGTTACTTGGAATTTTGTTTTCGATTGTTTTAGGTATTAATTTTTTCATGGTTACATTTTAGTAAGTGTGTATTGGACTAGGGAGAAAACCAATACACAAATACTTAACTACTTACCTATTGCCTTTCGACTTATGGTGTCCTTTTCTATGATGACTTTTAATATTATCTTTAAACTCCTTTTCTGAAATCACACCATCTTCAAGCTCCTCTGAAAAGCGTTCCTTAAATCGATCTATTTTTTCTTGATCTATCGTTGTTACAGAATCTAGTTCTAATACTGTAATTTCTCCATCTTCAAGCATTTCTTTAATTAGATTTTTGACTTCTTGTCTTTCCGCTTTTATCGTTAGTTTTTTTGATTCAAGAGCACTCAATACGCTATCAGACTGATTCTGAGACAAGGTACCCTCTTCGACAAGACCTCTTAAGACATCTTCTAGAAGATTGTGTTTTTCGACTTTGTCATTAGAAGCTTTTTTTTCAAAAAAATTCTCACTAACTTGAGAAGCTTCAGAGGCATAAGATATACCCATAATGCCAACACCAAGAGCAAGACCAAAAACGCCTATTCCTAATAATAATCTTTTCATATTCTTCCTTTCTTTTTCATGCTCTTTTGTAACAGTTGCAACCTTAGAATATTCTGTTAAACCTTAGAAGTTTCTGAGATGAGTAATAGCTAACACTTGATAAATCCATTTATGTTGTCATTATTAACTAGTGGTAAAAAAAATACTTTTAGTTGAAGATGATAAAAAAATATCAGAATTAGTCAGAGATTCTCTGCAAGAAGAAGGCTATATTGTAGAACAATCTTTTGATGGCGAAGTTGGTTATTTTAAGATTATCGAAAATCAACTCGATCTAGTAATACTAGATATAATGATGCCAAAAATGAATGGGTATAAAGTCTGTGCGAAAGTAAGGGAAATTGGAATTACCACACCAATTTTAATGCTGACAGCAAAAAGTGGAGAATATGACGTTGAGGAGGGTTTAGAGACTGGTGCAAATGATTATTTAAAAAAACCTTTCTCTATGGTTGAGCTTCTTGCCAGAGTTCGAAAACTTTTAAAATATAATGAATCTCATGTAAACATCTTAGAATTTCAAGATTTAAAAATAGACCTATCTGCAAGAAGGGTTACATGTAAAGATGTAGAAATTGAACTTACGAAACAAGAGTTTGATTTACTCACTTTCTTATTAAAAAATATTGGAGATATCGTATCTAAAAATGAATTATTGGAGGAAGTTTGGGAAATCTTATATCCAACTGAAGAGGATAGTAATAAAGTTGAAGTTTATATAGGTTACATAAGAAAAAAACTGAAGCCATTCAACTTACATCAGTATGTAAACACTGTTCGTGGTTTTGGGTATAGGTGGGATTAATGCAAAGTGTTGGAATAAGAACAAAAATTATAATTATCACACTTGTTGTCCTTGGTGGTGGTTTTTTTGTAGCTCCGGATGTTTTAGAGGAAATTGCAGAAATTAGATACAGAAAGGCCTTAGAAGAGGGGCGGGAAGAATTAGTAGAAGTATTACAACAAGATTATAAACAATTAAACCTGAAAAACTCACCGCGTATAGGTGATTATTTTGTATTTATTTACGATAATCAAAGTGGAAGACTTATAAGAGAGTACAGCTACTTTCCTCCTCGTCTCATTGATGATTTCAATCCTAGAAAAGTTGAATTTGATAAAAATAAAAAAGATCTAAATTTTATAAAAACCGAAAGTGTAGACAAAAAAGTAAGCATTGTTGTGGGCTTTAGTGAGTCTACGCCTCGACTAATAGTCGATGGTATAGAGAGGCTTTTTATAGTTAGTTACATTATTGCTTCACTATTTGTTGTTCTTGGGATTTTAATTTCATTAGAGATTGCATTAAGACCAGTAAATAAATCTATCAAAAAAATATCTCAATTTGAGCCCTTGGCGAAAGTAGAAAGACTTGATGGGGTTAAGAGCAATGATGAGATTGGGAAGTTGATTTCAACATTTAATTCTCTTCTTGAAAAAGTTCATATAAGTTCAATTAGTCAGAAGCAGTTTATCTCAAATGCCTCCCATGAACTAAAAACACCGTTAACAAGTCTAAAACTACAAATCGAAAAGTTAAAAAAAGAAGGAAGTGTGGAAAAGGAAAACCTTGCCGGAATTGAGGAAGATATATTTGAAATCCAGTCGATATTAGAAGCTTTACTAACTCTAGAGACTTCTAGTAAAGGTGGTGGTTCTTATGAAGAAATCAATTTGAATAACTTAATCAAAACTACTGTTGAGGGTACAGATATTGATTTTAAAAATAATCTTCAAATAAAAGTTATTGCAAATCAAAAAATACTTAAATTAATGCTTAATAATTTGATTGGAAATGCAGAAAAGTTTAAATCAAAAAAAATAATAATAAGCACAGAATTGATTGGAGAATCTCCTTCAGTAATTGTTGAAGATGACGGGGTAGGAATTAACCCAGAAAATTATGATTTAATATTCACCCCCTTCTGGCAGGAGGACGAGTCAAGAACCAGAAATAGCGGTGGTAAGGGTCTTGGGTTGAGTATTGTAAAAAATATTGTAACAAAATATGGATGGAGTGTTTCAGTAGATAGGTCTAAACTTGGTGGAGCCAAGTTTATTGTTAGTTTTTAAATACTTATTTTTGCCAACCACATTCTTGTAGCAGAGGCATGATGTCATCTTTAGATTCCTTGAGCCCACTTAAATCGACCTTTGGTTCTTCCTGGCTTGGGTCTTGAACGTTTATGCCCTTTTCTCTTAAGCATTTAGCTAGTTCAAGATTTTCATCATATAATTTTGCTAGTTCATCCGGGTTTGTTGTGTTCGATTCAGAAAAAAGATCGTATTTATTTACACAAAAATCAACATCCTCCAAAAGTTGTGTTCTCTCATCTTTTGTATTGCTCATTTGATCAAGAGATGTTTTTAGATCTTGAACATCAAATGGAGTTACTATGTTGTACCCATGTTCTTCATTTAGACATTGAGTTAAAACTATTGGGTAGTCTTCTTCGGTTACTATGAGAGTTGTTGTTGTTTCGTCGGACAAAGAAACAATGCCCTCGTTAGCCGAGGGGGAGCATAAGCTAAAGAATAAGCTAACTATTAATATCTTTTTCATATCCATTTCCATTTAATTTAACACATCAATTCTGAGAATTTAATAAGAAAGTTTCTTCAATAAATTTATAGTTTTAACTTTTTTTTAAGGTCTTCTGTTATTGGAGTTGGTTTCATTGTTTTTTGATCAGTGTAAACATGAATTGCCTCACAGGAGCTTACCAATTCTCCAGTTTCTTTTAAAAACATTCCCATTATCCAGGTCATACTCGAATTGCCTATCTCTTTAATTTTTGTACCAACCTCTACCACTTGGTCAAAATAAAGGGGTTTATTGTACTGCACCAAAACCTGAACCGTGTGAAAGTCTTTGTTTGTATCTTCAATGTCTTTTAAATAGTCATAGTTTACATGTTTAAAATAAGCAGTAATTGCTTGGTCGAAAAATGCAACATGGTTTGCATTATGCATAACACCTTGGGGATCAAGTTCATAATACCTTACTGTTGCTTCCCAGAAAGCCTTAAAATCTTGTTTTACTAAGCTTATTTTTGCCATCTATACAAAGATTTGAGTTTTAGGTTCTATCCCACCAGTAAGCGGCATGGCGTACTCAAAAAACTCGTTTGTAACGTAGGGTTTCGTTGAGTCTATAAATTCTGCTGGCATTTCTTTAGTATGTTTTGCTACCTTGTGTAGTTCTGTAGTGCCAACTTCACAGTAATATTTTTCGGAGAATTGCCTTTTAAGAATAATTGAACCACTTTGAACTTCTTTTGATGCTAAAACAGCATGTTGTCCAACTCTCTCCGCTTCTTCTGCATCAACACTAGAAACATCCGCAATAAAAGATCTTTGTAGGTATCCAAAAGTATCCGCTCTAACCCTTGCTCCCTCAATATATTCTGAGACTATGTTTGTTAAAGTATCACCGAGTGCTCCTGATCCTGAAAGTTGTATATTGCCGTGACTATCAGTCTTTCCAGCTAAACCTGAACCAGATTGATCTGCATATGTTTGAAGAAAGTATTCACCTTTTTCATTATGAACACCCTCTGAAACGGCCACAACACATCTTCCAAGTGCATCGTAAACCTCTTTAACTTCTTTCAAAAAGCTTTCAATATTAAAAGTTTTTTCAGGAACATACACTAAGTGTGGTCCGTCCTCTTCTGATGATTTACCTAATGTACTTGCAGCTGTTAACCATCCTGCATGTCTTCCCATTAAAACATTAATTTTAATTCCACTAAGACTTCTATTGTCTGCATCATCTCCTTGAAAGGCATGAGCTACAAATCTTGCTGCCGATCCATAACCTGGACAGTGGTCTGTTTCTAAAAGATCATTATCAATAGTTTTTGGGATGTGAAATGCCTTCATTTCGTAGCCTATGCTTTTTGCGCCTTCGGCTACCAAGTTTGCGGTTTCAGCAGAATCGTTTCCACCTATGTAGAAAAAGTTTCTAATGTTTTGTTTTTCAAAAATAGTAACTAGTTGTTCTATGTCTTTATCAGTAGGCTTTTTTCTAACAGAACCTAAGGCTGCGGCTGGAGTTTTTCCTATTCCATATAACTGTGACTCTGAAAGTTTTGAAAGGTCTACAAAATCTTGGCTTAACATTCCAGCTAAACCATGTTTAGCTCCTAATATTTCATCAAAATTTGAATTTGTAGCTTCTTTAATAAACCCAACGAGAGATCTATTGATAACAGCAGTAGGCCCACCTGATTGTCCAATTACAGCTTTTCCTGCTGACACTAATTAACTCCCGTTTTGATAGACAGATAGAAAACCTAAATAAGATTCAGCAATTTCAGTAACTGCTTCTTCTCTAGATTTGTCACCTTCGTGAAATCCTTTAAGCGCATCCCAGAAAATTGATCTTCCGATTGCAAATCCTTTATATCCCTCTACAGATGATCCAGCTCGTAACCACTCATTTACTTTTTCATCTGTTGCACCTCTACCTAAAACAACAGCGATGACATTTTCTCTGTCACCGGTTTTAATAGCTGCAGCTACTTTTTCACAATCCTCAGCAGTATCAAGTCCTTCTATCTTCCAAATGTCAGGATCTGCTCCTCTTTCTCTCATCTCTTCTACAACTTTTACAGCTAGCATAGGTCTGATTTCTGAATCATATCGAGCCTGATCATTTCCTACAGATTCCAACTGTTCGGAGGTAGCTGGTACAAGAAACTCTAAAAGAAATTTCTTATCGTTTTCTGATAACCAGTCAGAGAGTTCTTTAATTCTTTTACCTTGTATTTCTCTAGTTTCTTCGTCATCATCTGGGTTCCATCGAACTAAAATTTTTACGAAGTCTGCACCTATTTCTTTAATTTTTTCACCAAAGTGATCTCCATATTCAAAATCAAAAACTTTTTGACCTGATTTTTCAACAGGAGCAGCAAATTTTATACCCATATCTTTTGCTTTTTGCTGAACATCTAGACCAAAGGTTTCATCAACAAGAATTGCGGGCTCGCCTCCAGTTATTCCAGATTCCTTTGCTTTCAAAAAACCATCAAAAATGATATTTTTCATCTCATTTACTTTTCCAGCTTCTTCTTCAGTGGGTTCACGTCCTTCTACCCCTAAAAGTCCCTTCGTTATAGTACCTCTATGGTCAAAAGCTAGTATGTATAAATCTTCTGAATAACCTTTCATTTTCTCTCCTTAAACTTTTTCTTTTTGCTTGGTTCTGGTTCTTGAGTAAGAAATTAAACCTATCAAGATAAACAGTACTAGATAAAGTATATTATTTTGAAAGACTGAAGAATTTTGTATTTCATCAGAATATTGATTTGAATATACTACTCCAGGGTCCTCTTGTGACTGAGTAACTTCTGAAAGAGTATTTAGTAAATCAACTGTGTTTGTTCCCCAGTTGTTTGCAAGGTTTTCATCAAGAAAAAAGAGATTTCCACTTTGTATTGCAGTAATTTCTTCCCAACCAACTCTTGTTGAAAGATCTTTGTTTAAATAATCAGAATGACCAACAATAATTAAATTAGGATTGGCCATTAATATTTCTTCTTCAGAAAATTCTGGATACCCACTTCCAAATGGGTCTTCCTTAAAGTTAGCTATATTGTCTACTCCTAGAAGATTATAAATTTCTCCAATAAATGAGTTTTCATTAACAGTGTATATTCCATAGGTGTATCCAATTTCATGAAAGACTTTTACATTTTGAGCAGAAAAATTCTCAATAATCTCGGCAACATCGTTTTCCATTTCAGAAACAAGATCAATAGATTCTTCAGATTTATTTATTAAATTTCCGATTTCCATAATTTGCGTGTAAACCTCATCAAAATTCCTAGCTGGTGGCAGTAAAACGTAATTTAAATTTAAAGCTTCTAGTCCATCTATGATCCCATTAAAGTCAAAAGCCACAATTACTAAATCTGGATTCAAATTAACTAATTCATCTGCGGTAACGGTGAATGCATCTATTTTTTCAATAGGAAGTTCTGATTCTGAGAATGAATCTATTCCAACTAGAAGGTTTTCACCTCCAAGTGTTTGGATAATTTCAGTATGCGTAGTTGATAATGAGACAACTCTTTGTTCTGTGCTAGATTCTGTTGAATTTGTGCACATTGTTATCAACGCGGCAAGAATTAGTATTTTATATTTCATAAGTTCCTTTCTTACCACGAGAAAGGATTGATACTCCATTCCTTCACTCGAGGATTGTTGTTTTTAATTAAGCAAAAAGGCGACCTGACTTATCTTTCGAATCACAGTTGCGGGACAGTGTTAGGTTTTCACTAACTTCGCTTTATGCTTTATTTGTTAAAAAGAGTTTAGCAAGTTATTCGTTCTCGTCTTCTTCGTTTTGTAAATTCTTTATCGTATTAGAAAAGGTCATCAACATTGTCTCTTTATTCTTTGAAGAAGTCTTTTCTGTTTTACTTTCAGTGTTTTGAATTTGTGGATCACTATATGTCTCTTCTAAAACAACTACTTCTACTCCACCCACTAGGTCAGAAACGAGATTGTAAAAAAATGCACCTATTGTTGCTAAAGCTGTTTGAGTTAATAAATAAACGGTAGCCAAGAATACTACTGAGGTAAATAATGGCTCTACGTTACCAACGAGAGATGCGTCCGCATCAAGTAAGGCTAATCTTCTAGCTATCTCTTCTAGTCCCTGAGGAACTCCTGCGTTAACTAAAAGCACCCAGAGGATTGAAAAGCCCAGCACAATGGTTAATGCAATTATAAAATTTAAGACGAAAGTTACCTTCAAGACAGTCCAAGGATCGATCTTTCTAATTATTCTTCTAACTCTGTTTACTTTTACCATTTTTAATCACTTTTTATTGGAATAAAAGCAGAAATTTCCTCTTCTTTAGAAAGTTTCATAACTTTGACTCCTTGCGCAGCTCTACTCATTTTTTTTATTTGCTTTACTGCACATCTTATTGCAGTTCCACCAGTACTCATAAGCATAACCTCTGTATCTTCATCTACAGAACGAGCACCAATTAAATCTCCTTTAACTTCTGTTACCTTCAGAGCTTTTACACCCATGCCTCCACGTCCAGCTTTTCTGAACTCGTCAAGGTTTGTTCTCTTACCGTATCCTTTTGCTGTAATAAACAATAGTGTTTCATCTCTTGAGGTCGCGGCACCTACTACCTCATCCCCTTCACGTAATTTAATTCCTCGAACACCCATTGCTGTTCTTCCTTGTGGTTTAAGATTATTTTCATCAAAACGGATTGCTTGTCCTTTTTTAGAAACCAATATTACGTCTTCTTTGCCAGAAGTTGTTTTCACCGACACAACTCTATCGTCGTCTTTGAGTTTGATTGCTTGTAAGGATTTATAATTAGAATCAAAGTCTTTGAAAGCAGATTTTTTAACAGTTCCTTTTTCTGTCATAATTAATAGGAATTTTTCTGTCTCGTAGTCTCTAGTATCAATTATTGCTTGTACCTTTTCATCTTGGGACATTGAGAGTACATTATGAATCAATGAGCCCTGTGCTGTTCTTGTGGTTTTTGGTAGTTCGTGAGCTTTAGCTCTATAAACTTTTCCTTGATCTGTAAAAAATAATAAGTAAGCATGGACAGAGGTTGATAGTAAGTGTTCGATGACGTCTTCATCTGAAGATGCTGCTTTGACTCCTTTTCCTCCTCTACCTTGTTTTTTATAAGATGTAGAAGGGACTGATTTCACATATCCTTTTGATGATACTGAGACAATTATTTCTTCATCTTCGATTAAATCTTCAATTGAAACCTCTCCAACGTCGGGAACTATGCGAGATCTTCTTTCATCTCCAAACTTATTTGTAATCTCTTCAAGCTCTTCTACAAGTATGTCATCTTGTTTTTTTCTACTTTTTAGAATCGCGGCAAGTTCCTTAATTGTTTTTTTAAGTTCGTTTTTTTCCTCTTCTAGTTTTTCTCTTTCTAGCGCAGTAAGTCTTCGCAGTGGCATGTCAAGAATATGTGAAGCTTGTATTTCTGAAAGTTTAAATTTTTTCATCAAAGAAGTTCTTGCTGTTTCAACATCTTTTGAAGCTCTAATTACCTTTATGATTTGATCTATTTTATCTAGAGCTAAAATCAAGCCTTCAACAATATGAAGTCTTGCTTCTGCTTTGTTGAGCCTATATTGAGTCCTTCTTTGTATTACATCAATTTGGTGATCGATGTAATAGTTAATGAGTTGTGGCACTGAAAGAACTTTTGGAACACCGTCAACTAAAGCAACTGAATTGACAGCAAAAGTGTCTTGAAGTTGTGTTTGTTTAAAAAGTTGATTTAAAACAACTTGTGGTACAGCGTCTCTTTTTAACTCAATTACTAGTCTTGTACCATTTCTATCACTACTTTCATTTCTTAGGTCTGAGACACCTGCTAATTTTTTATCTTGAACCAATGAAGCAATTTTTTCCATGATCCTATCTATTGAAGCTTGGTAAGGAAGTTCTTTGACGATAATTGCAGATTTTCCTTTGCCAAGTTCCTCTACGTCAGCAACAGCTCTAAGTTTTATAGACCCTCTTCCTTTTAAAATTGCATCCTTAATTGTTGGGGTGTCTACAACAAGACCTCCTGTTGGAAAATCAGGTGCTTTAATGATTTTTAAATAATCTGATGGTTTTGGATTTTTATTATTTAAAGTAAATTTAACTGCTTCAGTTACTTCTCTTAAGTTATAAGGCGGCATATTTGTTGCCATAGCTACAGCGATTCCCTCAGCTCCGTTAATTAAGAGATTTGGAAACCTTCCTGGTAATACTTTTGGTTCAGAACTCTCTCCTGAGTAGTTGGGCTCAAAATTAACAGTATCTTCATCTATACCGTCCAATAGTTGTGAGGATAGTTGTGACATTCTCGACTCTGTGTACCTCATGGCAGCAGGAGGGTCGTCTGGTGTTCCGAAGTTACCTTGAGGCTCAATAAGTGGATATCTTGTACTGAAGTGTTGACCTAGTCTGACTAGTGTTCCATAAATTGCATCGTTACCATGTGGGTGATAATTACCCATTACATCACCAACAACCTTAGAGCACTTCCTAAATGGGCCTGTTGGTCTTATGCCGGTTTCATACATTGAATATAAGATACGTCTTTGAACTGGTTTCAAACCATCTTTAACATCAGGTAAAGCTCTTGAGACAATGACAGACATTGCATAATCAAGAAACGATTTTGAAATCTCATCCTCAACTTGTATTGACATGTCGTTATTTGTATCTTTTGTTACAACTTGTTTGGATTCTGCAGGTTTTTTTGCAGCAGGTTTTTTTGCAGCAGGTTTTTTTGCAGCAGGTTTTTTTGCAGCAGGTTTTTTTGGTTTTGGTTTTTTATCTACCATTAGACGTCTAGAAACCTCACATCCTTTGCATTTTGTTCTATAAATGTTTTTCTTCTTGAAACATCACTTCCCATTAAGATTTCAAACATATCCGCCGCTTTAGCTTCTGCAGCCTTACCGTCAGCAATATTAACTTTTATAAGTGTTCTAGATTCTGGATTCATTGCTGTGTCCCAAAGCTCCCCTGCGTTCATTTCACCAAGACCTTTAAATCTAGAGATATCGAATTTCTTTGATTTGTTGTCTTTTTTAAATTGCTCAAGTGCCTCATCATCTTTAAGGTAATTTACTCCACCTGTAGATTTGGCTCTATAAAGTGGCGGTTCGGCAATCCACACTTTTCCTTCTTTAATTAATCCAGGCATAAATTTAAAAAAGAAGGTAAGGAGGAGTGTTCTAATGTGTGCGCCATCAACATCTGCATCCGTGAGAAAAATTATTTTATCGTACCTAGATTCGTCTCCTTTGTACTCTGCTTTTATTCCAGTACCAATTGCTTTAATGAGGGAACTTATTTCTTCATTTTGAAGCGCTCTGTTTTCTGTTACTTTTTGGACATTAATAATTTTTCCACGAATTGGCAGGATTGCTTGTGTTCTAGATTCACGAGCCTGTTTAGCCGGACCTGCTGCGGAGTCTCCCTCTACTATGAATAATTCACTTTCTGAGGGATCTTTTGATGAACAGTCTGCGAGTTTACCTGGAAGCCCAGCTGTCTCAAGAATACTTTTTCTTTTGGTTAGCTCTCTAGCTTTTTTTGCACTCATTCTTGCCTTAGCTGCCAAAGCACATCTTTCTACAATTGCTCTACCTTCTTTTGTATTTTTAGAAAGCCATTTTGGAAATTCTTGGTTGACTAATACTTGAACCTTGGATTTCATCTCAGTATTTCCCAATTTAGTCTTTGTTTGACCTTCAAATTGAGGTTCTTGAACTCTTACAGAAATTACACCTGTTAAACCCTCTCTAATATCATCTCCAGTTAGTGAAATATCAGAATGTAGGTTTCTAGATTTTGCAAAATCATTGATTGCTTTGGTAACCGCTGTTCTGAGTCCTTCTTCGTGTGTTCCACCTTCTAGGGTGTGGATGTTGTTTGCAAAACTTTTAATTGTTACTTCGTCTTCAGCCTTCCACTGCATTGCAACTTCTATTTCTGAATCTTTTGCTTTGTCTGAGAAAGAGATGATTTTTTCATGCAAGACTTCGTGACCATCGTTTAAATAATCGACAAAATCAACAAGTCCACCTTTATATAGAAATTCTTCTTTTGTTGCAGGTTTTACTCTGTTATCTTTAAGAATTATTTTTAATCCTTTGTTTAAGAAGGCTGTTTGTCTAACTCTTTCTGAAACTATGTTGTACTCAAAGGCTTGGGTTTCAGTAAAAATTTCTGGATCCGGTAGAAAATTTACTTTTGTTCCGGTTTTTTTAGATGCTTTGCCTTTTTTAATTTTTGAAGTTGGTTTACCATAATCAAAATTTTGATTCCAAACATGACCATCTCTTTGTACTTCAACTTTTACGAAAGTAGAGAGTGCATTAACAACCGATATTCCAACTCCGTGTAAACCTCCACTGACTGTATATGCTCCTGATTCAAATTTTCCACCAGCGTGTAACGTTGTGAGGACTGTAGTTAAAGCTGAAACCTTTGTTTTTGGGTGTGGCTTAACAGGAATTCCACTCCCGTTATCAGCAACAGTTACTGATCCGTTTTTTTCTAACTGAATCTCAATTGATGTACACCTTCCAGCCATAGCTTCATCAACAGAGTTATCAACAACCTCCCATATAAGGTGGTGTAATCCTATTGGCCCAGTTGAACCGATATACATAGCTGGTCTTTTACGAACAGCTTCAAGACCCTCAAGAATTTTTATATCTTTAGAATCATAGGTGTTTGAGTCTTTTTTTGGCACAGATCTCCTAAGAAACGTTTCTATATTTTTTTGTGTACAGCCCCTTGCTGAACTCCCATTTTAGTAGAAATAGACAATTATTGTGTGTTATTCAAGATTTGAACATCGATAGAAAGTAGTTTAATATTTAGCTTTTTCTCAATGTCTATAAGTATTTTTTGCTCTTCAAATTGAACAATATCTTTTACTCTTTTTGATTTTGTATAGATGATCGCTTTGTTGTTTAAAACAGGCCCTAAGGAAATTTCTTTTGACCACGTGTATTTATTTTTATTAAAATAGTTTTCTATTTTTTTTGATTTTTCAAAACTGATACCAAGGTTGTTTCTTTCAGCATTTATTTTAGTTGGTTCAGTTGACTCCATTAACTTGGTCTAACAGGCATTAATAAATACCTAAATGTCTCATGTTCTCCTTGAATGACAACCGGTTTCTCGTTTCCTGAAAACCTCATATATACAGTGTTCCCGTCTAAAACTTCAATTCCTTGAATTAAATAGTTGGGGTTGAAAGACATTGTAAAACCACTAACGTCACCTACTTCTAAACCTAATGTTTTTATTGAAACCTCTTCAGTACCACCACCAATGTCCTTATTTATTGTTGTTATTTTTAAGGTTTCTGTGTCGGCGACTTCAAGTTTTACGGGTATGAAACCTTCTGCCACAACCGTTGCTCGGTCTAGTGTTTCAAGTATTTCGCTTTTGTTTACCTCAATAGAAAAAATTGTTTCTTTGGGAAAAAGATTTCCATATTCTGGAAAACTTCCTTCAAGTTTTCTTATAGATGCCGAAAACTTATCGTTGTAAAAATGAAGCTCTCTTTCAGTTGAGTTTATATATATAGTTCCTTCAGTTTGTTCGAAAATTTTTGCTGTTTCGTTTAGAGATCTAAATGATAAAATACCTGCATCTTTTATTGGAAAGTTTGTTAGGTCGTGTGTTGCAAGTCTGTAACTGTCTGTAGCTGCTAATTCGGTTTTATCGTTTTCGTTGTTGAAATAAACACCAGTTAATATAGGTCTTCCTCCTTCTGGTGAGGCCGCTATCCCTACTTTTTTTAAAGATTCAAAAAGTTCGTTAGGGTCTATTTCAAGACTTTTCTCGTTCTCATAGTTTGTCTCAAGTAAGGTTTCTGGATAGGTTTTTTCATCTAGTTTTCTTAAGGTAAAATTTAGTTTATTCTGCTCTACCCTTAGTTCGCTTCCAATGTCTGAGAAAACCACTTCTCCTCTTGGTAGTTTTCTAACCATATCAGATAGAACCCTAGCGTTTATGAGAGCTTCTCCGTCAACTTCAACCTCTGCTCCGGCCTTTGCTTTAATAACAATGTCGAGATCAGAACCTGTAATCTCTATGTTTTCTTTTGTTGTTTTAAAATATAGTCCTTGCAGCGAAGGGGATGCCGGCCTTGGGTCAACTATT
>Ga0209929_1000387_pt1 | contig 16705 bp, 14 predicted proteins | sample SalPon2_C_H2O_MG_2_FD_185731 | JGI IMG/M metagenome (GOLD analysis project Ga0209929, IMG submission 185731) | Salt pond water microbial communities from South San Francisco under conditions of wetland restoration - Salt Pond MetaG SF2_C_H2O_MG... ... | reverse complement strand
AAAGGCTAGGGCTTTTGAAAAATCAGAAGATCCCAAGTACGTCGAGGAGAATAATATCCCAGTGGATTACCTGTACTACTTCGAGAATAAGTTTCTGAACCCAGTATGCGATCTTCTCGATCCACTGTTCGAAAACACGAAGCAGGAAATTTTCGGTGAGATTATCGAACAACATCGACCAGTGAAGAAAAAGTTGGGACCAGCTTTGAGTACCATGAAGAAGGAACAACTCGTCGAAGAGTGTAAGAGACTAGGTCTAGAAGATACGGGGAAAGTTGCAGAAATGCGAGAGAGGATTAAAGAATCGAGGGCGAAGAAGCAAGACTCCATCCAAGACCTATTTAAAAATTACGAGCAAAGAAATAACAAGGAATGAGTCTCTACGAGAAAATTGGTGATCTCATCGATGAAGAAGTCAGTCAACGACTTGTTGCGATGATGAATGAATATGTCGATATCATCTCAAAGAAGCATGGAATTTCAGCTGAGTTACTTTTGAAAGACATACCAGAACCTTTCACAGGGTCGATATGTAAAGGGATCAAAAACGATGGCCGAAGATGTCCATACAAGGCTGTGTATAACGGTTTCTGTAGACATCATACGAAAAATACCAATCGTGGTGAGTTTCGGGTAATTCCTAGAACAAATAGTCATATACATGGTCCAGATCAGATGTATGTCAAGGGGTGTCCAGGTTGCGAGGTTTCAAAAGAGCTTATAGATTTGAATACCATGATTGGTAATGAGTAAATCCGGCATTCTACTATCATCCATAAACACCTTCTATGACGACGAAAAGAACCGAACTAAATTGATGTCTGTTCTAGATAAATCGAGTGGTATTTCACTTCGAAATTTGGAATGGTTTATCACGAACTATGCAAAGAAAAACAATACTTCATTCAAGACGAATGATGGAAAACTCTTCACAGTCCATTGTGCGTACAAGTCAAGTCTTGATGGGTACAGTAAAAAACTTTTTGATCCATTCTGTCGATCAGAGAAGTTTACGTATAAAGTTCCGAGTACATCTCATGAAATTCAGACAACATTGGCGCAGTTGAATTTCATCAAATGGTGTATCAAGAATAACATCATTGATTATATCGCATCAAATAGAACAACTCTGTTTAATAAATAATTCGAGCTTCTCCATTCCTGATTATCATCATATTGTAACTTTTTGCTATGATTATAACCTGCTTGGGAAAATATATTGGTTCAATCCCGAAAACTTCAATGTAATTATCATCGAAGTCGAACGTTCCATGTCTTCCATCGTACTCAAGTTCCATGGTGACCCTTGCATCTTTTATCGTACTAAAATTGAGGTGACCCGATGGTCTCAATTCATCTGGATACAAAGCAAAGCTGTACATGTTGATGTTACGGAAGTTTGGGGAGCGTTTATGATACAAGTTTGGTAAAGATGCTGACAGAAATATATTTGAACCTGTCGTATTGTCTAGAATTTGTGTACCATCACAATCGAGTGTTGTTGTTTTCTGTTTTGAGTACATGAGGGGTACATTCTTCTTAGCTCGAATCCATTTGTTGAAAATGGATTCTGGGTAAGCCACCGTGAGCTGTGTGATTAGGAACTTGAGATTGTTATTCCTCGTTTCTGACAACGACGTGATGTTTACATATGTCGTGAGTTTGGTGACGTTGTCGGTTACATTTGCTTCAGTAATCAATGGGTCTTTCAGAGCCTCTAACAAATAGTAGAAGTATCCTCCCCATGCAGCCTTTTTGTTGACATTGTCCGTTAAAGTCGAAGTGGTGGCGGTACCATCATCAATATCAGTGAGTAAGGTTCCTAAAGTAATAGATAAAGTGTTTAGATGAGAAATTATGTAATCGTCTATGAAACCTGCGTGATTTACAGAGCCTACTATATATAATTGTTTTAATAACAATAACTGCGTCTCACCCCAAACTTCTTCCTCTTCTAGATTGGCTACAGCTGTGGCTCGCTCTTCTGTATCTGTGATGGCAGATATACCACTGATAGTGTCTATCGCATTTTGCGGACCACCAACTGCAGTGAGATATTCCACTAACGCAGTTATCACATTTGATTCTCCTATCAATCCTGGTGCAATTTGTCGCAAATCATTCAAATCGTAGTATGCCTCTCCCCATAAATTCAGTGAAATTATCGCATCTATGACATTATTTTGATCGAACTGCGTGTATCCCGTCATATTGGGAACATTTTCCTCAATTCCTTTTAGTTTTAGTGCGGTTATATAATCCTCTTCATCGGGTAGGAATGGTGTGCGCAATGCGTTTATGATACTAAACGCTTCATCACTCCATGCGTGTGAAGTGGCTATACCCAACATAATTGGGTCGCGTTCCTGAGCGTTTATGTTGGGTAAACTATCAAGTACCCCATTTATTCCCCCCTTTAGAGCATTCAGTCTAAACTTGAGTGTTGGTATCGCACCGAGAATACCAGTTAAATATCCAGTTAGGATTGGTGTATCTGTTTGATCGTTGTTATCGTAATCCAATACAAGTTTAATGATATCGTCACCCCATATCGGTGTTTGACGCAAAACCTCTACACTTGCGATGCGTTGTTGGGATGTAGTACCTGGAAAATCACCGATTACATCTAACATACCCTCATTTAAAAATTGTACACTCACACTATTACCAGATTGAGTGTATACAGCATCAAGATATGCTTTAAGACCTGTTATGGTAGCTGCTTGCGCATTGATTGTATCTATGTCATTACCTGGATTTATAAGTAAACTTTTAAGTTGGATACGTTGGTAACTTGGTGTATCCCCCCATAGTGTAGCCCCCCCAAGTTTGAGTAATGCACCTACGATTCTTGCACGTAGATACTCTGTTTTACCTGGGATACTATCCAACACTGCTTTCATCCCCAGTTTTATGATGTCAAATTCTGTTTTGGTGTTATCGAGAAATTCTATCAGTTTCGTAACCGTAGCAACCTGATCGGTAGCACCTGGTTTGAGTTCAGACAAACCACTCAGGTAGTAACTCGCTGTTGTAAGATATGCACGAAGTCCAAAGATGAGTAGTTTTTCTTGGTCTTCGCGTAGATCAGGGGATTTTAGGAGTTGTAATATACCCACCTGTTCCTCACCCCAAAAATTTTGTATAGTAAGAAGGTTGTTATCGATGATATCTATCCGTTCAATCTCAGAGTCTTTACCTATGAGCGCGTTTAGATTTGAAGTTGCATTTATTTGTGAAGTAATAATTTGACTAGGGATACCGGCGATATATTCTTTGAGATCGTTTATATAAGTCGTTTGATCATCTGGATGAATAGTAGGGTCTTTAAGAGCTTCCAAATCCCCTACATATGGTGTCGTTTCTCCCCAGTAAATAGCTTGAAGCATAGCGTTTATCGCGGCAGTTCGTACATCTTCATCCGTCTCACCCACGAGCGAATCCAAAGCGGTAGTTACGATTCCTCCCCATACTGGAATGAGTTTGAGAATAGTCAGTCGTTCTTTTTGTGCATCTGTGTATTGATCGAGGTCGTAAAGTTCATTTAAATTAGAAATTTGTTCATCCGACCATTTTCCGGTTTTCTTGGCTATAAAGAAAAGTTCCTTGACACAATTTTTAAAATCAAGATTAAAGGTTCCTACTTTGGATTGTGGTTCTATCATGAATTCGTTTCGCTGTCTCTGTTCAAACAGGATATCAACTGGTTTACTGCGTAGCATACAGCGTTCTGTTGTATTCAGATGAACGAGATCCAAATTGACTTTAAAATCTTTTAGTTCTATTTGTTGAAGCACTTGGTTATTTGCCGATGGATCCCAAAGTGTGACACTTTCATATTTTTGTTGAGTCACGAATATAACGTCTATCGCGGGTCTCAACTTTATCCTTAAAGACAATTCTTGATTGTATACAGCACATAAAGGAAACCCGTGTGCCGGGCGTCCGTGAAAATAGAATGGAATTTGAATCCTGTATTCGTTTGTAGTAAATGGATCTATTCCCTGTGTGTTATACTGCCCATCGTGAAATTCCTGTAAAAACTCTCCATCAGAACTTCCCTGAAAATGTTTACCGTGAAGCACGTCTATACTCGACCTATACGATTCGGGTGTGTTCAACTCCCGTTCTATGAATATATCATCTGTCGTAACGATATCAATAATCTGTTCACCGATATATAATTCAACATAGTCAATCACAGAAATACCGAACACATCGATGGGATAAAATTTCTGACCCATCTCACTAGGATCTACAGAAAAGGAGAGAGTAACATTTTGTAAAATATCTCCATACTTTTGAGGAATCGGTACATCTAAAAAATCATCTGTGTACACACCTTCCGGAAAAGAGATTTTATAATTTTCCGATGCGTGGTTTGTATGTTTACTATACCTTTTAGTGAAGAAGGAGAATGACGGGTTTATACTTAAAGCATCACCAAGTTCACCCGACGTCGCGATCTGAACTCGACCTGCCATATATAACTATCTACCATTAATATTTTAAGCCACACAATCCACTTGAATAGTGAAGTATGTTATAACTCTTTGCGTAAATCTGAACTTCTATAGTCTCATCATCAATGCCTGAGTAATCTAACTTGATTCGACATCTTTTATCGATTATACGACTGAAATTTAAATGCCCTGAAGGTGTGTTTTCTTTGGGGTACATTGCGAAAGAATAACTCCCAATATTTTCCTGCGTTGGTAACTGATACAGGGTATTCGAATCAAACGAAACATCCCCATTTACACCTGACATGGAATTTGTAAGTGAGTTTTCATAAACCAGCTTTGAAAATGATTCATTGAACAATGTTGTATTGTTAAGATAGACACCAATTTCTTTGAATTTTGTGTTGAGCATATACTGAATCAATTCTTTATCACCTTGATACGAAAATTTTCTTGATTTCTTACCTGCTATGAAATACATTGTCTTGATTGGATGACCGAAGCGCAAAACAATCTCGGTTTCCTCGGCATCCGTTTTTGGTACATCACGGCGTTTCAATTGTATTTGTGTGATTAATTGATCCATTGGAGTACTTTTCAGATAATTTAATTCATTTTCATCTAGGTAAGCGTATGTGGTCAGCAGCGACGCTGTTTTTATTTTAGTTTCCGTGACATAGTCTGTTAGATATGGTCGTATGAGTTCATTCGAAGGTTTAAACTTTATTCGAACGTAACAATTTTGTTTCGTGAGTTTACAAAATAGAATAGAAGCTGGTAAGTTGTTATAGAAATAAAATGGCAAATCGATGTACATCTGACGCAAATTCCATTCACCATTTTCATCGGGTCCATACGGCTCCTGTTTAGCAGTCGTCAGAGGAACAACACTATCTCTAAAATTATAATCACTCGTATGATATTTATGATATAAGTATATCCAGTCACCCGTGAGTCGCTCGATATGCGTTCCTCCTATGAATAGATCTGCGTATTCGATGGCATGGATACCAACATTGGGTGTAAATGGATCTTCTGCTTCAGGGAAATCTTGTAATGTCGTAGATGCCTTGAATAAAAGTTGGTATCGAAGTGTGAGATTTGTGAGAAGATCACCCATGTCCACAGGTATAATACACATCGTCTCCTGACCAAATTCCGGTTCAAGGAGGGGTTGTTCTCTCACATCGAATGCAAACTTTGTATGATGTTTAAAAATTCCTGAAAAGTGGGAATATGTCGGATTACCCGATATGGACATATCCTGTATTCCCAAAGTTCCTAATGTCAGCGTTCCTGCCATCTATACTTAAATATACGTTTTGTTTTTTAAGTTTGCAATAAAAATCCATTACTGAAAGTGAGTTTTTTATAGCCAGTGTAGTACATATGAAATTTATATTCAAGGTTTTGTATCGGCTCTTGGCCATTTCCATACTGGAGACTTGTATCATCTACCAGTTCAATGTACAATTTCGTTTTTTCTGAATTTAGACCAGAAAAGTCTAGATACCCTGAGGGTGACGTACTCTTCGGGAACATTGCGAAATTGTATGTATAGATGTAATTAAGTAAGTAATTGGGTGAAGGTGGTTCAAAGTCGTATGTTCTTGTCACATCTGTAGCCGAACGCGACAATCTTGAACGTAAAGGGGTATAACTAAAGAAATATTCTCTATCGTTGTTGGATACATTTGGAACACGCTCATCATTTAGGGTAAAGTAAGCACGTTTTAACAGGTGTGGTTCGTTCATGTCGTCGATTTGTGAACGTGTAAAGTTGAAACGATTCGCAGTTGTCGAATAGAACCAACGGTTCGTGTAAGTATCTTTATTATCTTGAGACACAGGTAAACTTCTGTATTCATTCTCATCTTCATATCCTTCATACCTAAAAAACCAATGAAAACATTTTACAGGAACACTGGGCTCCAATTGTACAACAAATTCTCTCCCACTTGGTTCGAGTGGGATACTAGAGTGTTTAAATACAAAATCGTACATAATCTCTTGGTTGGGTCGCATGAAATACAAACGTTCTTCTGGAGAAAGTTTAATCTCTTCGGTGACTACATTGAAACTAGGCATTTTCTTGGATGGTGGTGTCACTGGTAAACCGCGTGTGTTTAAATTATCCACCGTCCTCTGATTGTATAGTGTAAAGAAAGACTGCTTGAAAAATTCAATTTCTAAAGTAATCTTTTGGTTGTGAATAGCACACAAAGGAAATGGAGCCTTATTTTGATCATTTTCTGAATAGACATCACCGGCATAATTATGTGAAAAGAAGAATGGTATATGAATAAAAAGTTCGTTACTCTGTGCTGTTTTTTGGCCAGATGGCTGAGCTGTCTTACCACCAACAATGTTCCTATTGTAGAGTGTATTCGCAGACATTTTCTGCGAATCGTTTGTATACATGTTGTCGTGGATGATACACCAATCAGCCGAAATTTCCTCGAGTGTTTGATTACCCACTATAAATTTGACATTCTTGATTATCTTCCTACCAAGTAACTGATGATCCCACGCCCAGTCTGCAATCTCTGGTAATTTGTATTCGGGTGGGGGTGCCGCACCCGTAACAATGTCTTTGACAATATCCGGGAGAAGGGCAAACAACTCCGCATCGGCTTGAGTTTGAACTATCGACTGAATATCCTGTACACCAGCAAGTTGCGTGGTTCCATCGAGGAAATCTAATATATCAGAAGGAATTAACGTATTGCCTCTATCTATACCCAACTCAATGAGTAATTGTGATCCAGGTTCTACCGTTCCAGAAACAATTCCCAGAAGTGTGAATAGTACAATTGGGGGTATATTTGTAAACAATTCCGATGGAAGGAGTGTCAAAAGTAAGTCATTAAATTGTTGTTCGAATGACCGGAAAGATTCGAAATTGGGGAATGAAAAGAGTGGGAGAGTGATACCAACTACATTCGGAGCACCAGCGAGCCACCAATTCCTGAATTGTTCTGCTTCGGTTTCTCCCACGAAACCAAATTCCGCCAAGGTTTTACCACCAAACAAAACTTTTTGAACTGTCTCGTTGAATGTAATATCCTGAAAATTCCAATCTGGTAGTTTCATTTGGATCCACACGTTATTAAGCAGGTCTCCCATGTTTTTTGGATTCAGTTCAACTCGAATCGTTTCACCAAAGGGCCATGTAGCTTCTAGACCTTGGTTCACGTTATATACATTGTGATACTTTCGAAACTCGGAGTGTCTCGGGTGTTCATTATAGTTAAATAAAGAATCTTCTGGGTCATTGGAAAGGAGGTGTGTATCCTGCTTTCCAATAGCTTTAAGGGAAATTTTGGCAGCCTCACCCATATCTACTTACTGCTCACATATTTTTAATATCTGTTTTCCACATTGTCACATGACTCGTTTTTAGCATACGCTCAAGGTCAACGTTCGCCCGTCGCGCCTCATCCACAAGCGCCCTGACGCGCTCTTCCGTGTACTCAACTGTCTTCGTGTTGAGGAGGTAGTCCCACGAACCATCAATCTTGGGGAATGTTACAGACATCTCCTTCTCGAGGTCCACCTTCTTCCTCTTGAATACGACCAACCTTCCCTCGATGACCATCGTCACAAACTTTGACTTGAGGCTACACATCTCAGCCCTCTTTTCGAGGACATCGATGAGATGCACCTTCCTCTTCTTATAGTGTTCGAGACGCAATTCCACAAAATCTTTGAGAATCTCTTCGGGGGTTGTGTACCTGTGAATACCCCTAGTGGGGTGGAACAAGTGCATGTTTGATGTGTGGAATGTCTTTCGCATCTTGAGGTCTTTCACCAAGTCCTTCCCCGAGTACCCAAAGATTTCAAAGTCAACATCCTCAGTGGTACTGTTGTTCGTGTAACTCGTAATCATCTTCTTCTCCATGAGGGTATCCAGATACTCCTTGTAATCCTGAGTCCAGCGACCTGGTGGAAGTTCCGTAACTTTGAGTCTGGAGCCGGTGTCTCTCCATGTACCTTCGGTGACCCACAGACCCCCATCATCCTTGAACACCTTACCCTTGAAACCTCTGAACCACGGCTTCATTTCGACAGGTGTGTCACCACACAACATCCGTTTGATGTTCTCCTTGATGTCTTCGGGATTGAAGGGTGGGACATAGCAACTGAACCCGGTCCCAATCCCTTCCGTCCCATTCACCAAAACCATGGGAAGGGTGGGCATGTAAAAGTCTGGTTCGATGGAGCGTCCATCATCGTCGAGGTAGTTTAGGATAGCGTCATCTTTGGGGTCAAACAACTTTCTCGCCTCCTTGGTGAGCTTCGTGAAGATATACCTCGTTTGAGACGCATCCTTACCACCCATGAGACGTGTACCGAACTGACCACATGGCTCAAGAAGATTGATGTTGTTGGATCCTGTGTAATCATTCGCCAATTTTACGATCGTATCCGCTAGGGAAACTTCGCCATGATGGTAAGCACTCTTTTCTGCAACAAATGCAGCCAATTGTGCAACCTTCATTTCATCACGAAGGTTCTTCTGGAAACAGGAGTACATCACCTTCCTCTGTGAAGGCTTGAGTCCATCCGCCATGTGAGCGATAGAACGCTTCAAGTCTGCAAGACTAAAGTTCACCAAGTCCTTGTGTACAAAGTCAGTGATATCCAACTGCTTCACATCACCATAGGCCACCTCGAGTTGGTTAGCATCTTTGGCAGTACTCTCGAGGAGCCAAGACTTCCGCGCATCAGACTTCTTCTTATCGAAAGCAAGAACGATAGAGTCATCCGTCATCGTGTCCATATCAAACTTCACAGTGAGGTCTTGAATCTTCTTGAAATATTCACGAGCTTCAGCTGAGGTAGAAGTACCCAAACCCTTGTAGTACTTGATTTTCCATCCAGCCTTGTCAGTACCATACCATGTTCTGAAAGCCGAGTCGGTGTAGAAAGACTTGGTCTCAGAACCCTTTGTAGCCTTGATGATTGGTGTCACCATCGATACCACAAAATTCAATTTCAAAAGACTGGGCCAGAAGTAGTGGATCATATTGAGGATGAGACCCTTGATGTGAGACCCATCATTATCAGCATCGGTCATGATCATTAAGCGTCCATAACGAAGCTCGGAGACACTCGTGTATTCCTTACCCTGTTGGAGACCCAAAATCTTCTTGAGGTCGTTGAACTCCTGGTTGGAGGTCAACTGCGCCACAGAGACATCCCTCACATTCTTACACTTACCACGAAGTGGGAATACACCATAGTGATCGCGACCAACAACAGAGAGACCCGCGACCGCGAGGGTCTTCGCCGAGTCACCCTCTGTCACAATGAGAGTACACTTACCAGAGTGAACAGTCCCTGCTTTGTTGGCATCATCCAACTTGGGAATACCAGTAATCTTAGACTTACGAGCACCATCAGACTTCTGGAGTTCCTTCATCTCCTTAAACTTCGAGAGTGCCAGGAGTTCATCAGCGATGCCAGTTTTGAGAACATTTTTGATAAAGTTCTTGGGTGGTTCAAATTTACTCCCAAAGTTGGGAGACTTCGAGGTACATTCAGACTTCACCTGACTGGAGAAGGTTGGGTTCTCAAGGGTTGCTTTGACAAATATGTTGAAGGTATTCTTAACCTGTTGAGGTTTCAACTTAATCTTCTTTGCCATCTCATCGATGATACCGTTGGCGATGTGGTTCGCGACATGGTCGACATGAGTTCCACCCTTATTAGTGCAGAGACCGTTCACAAAGGAGACTTGTTCCATCCCGTCGGTAGACGGACCGATACAGACCGACCACCGATCCCCATTGACACAAGTCACCTCTTCGACACCTTCATGCATTTTAGCATAGGCTTCAAAATTTTGTTTGGTGAGAACTTCTCCATTGAACTTCACTTTACAGTTTTGGGTCGTACAAATGTTTGCATCCCAAACCCTCTTTTGGAAGATACTGTAGATGGTATCGTCCATCTTTGACATTCCAAATCTCTTCCACTCAGGGGTGAAAGTGATAGCGACCGATGACGTGGCACCCGAATGTTTTTTGATTTTTGGTGGGTCACAGACAGTCATGTTCTTCGACCACTTTTGAGTATAAGTCTGCTTAGTCTCGTGGTCCTTGATAGCGATCGAAAACTCGGTAGAGTAGATGTTCGCCAACTTGGCACCATAGCCGTTGCGGCCACCGACAATCCTCTTTTGTGTGTCATCATAGTTGGTACTCGTGAGGAGGTGACCAAAGACGAGTTCGGGGTTCCATAGACCTTCCTTCTCATGCATACGAACACTGATACCACCTAGGGGACCATTATTCTCGATGGTCACAGAACCTGATTCCTTATCAATGGCGACGGAGATGGAACTAACCTGTTTGGGGTGGAGAGAGTTGCGGTCGATGGCATTGACGAGGATTTCATCAAAGATTTTCAAGAGGGCTGGAGAGTACTTGAGGTTCTTCTTCGAGAACTTTTCACCATTGAGGATCCAGTAGGGTTCTGTACCCAACTCAACCGGACCGACATAGGAGTCAGGTCTCTTGAGAACGTGTTCGATATGGGTGAGCTTTTGGACACTCTCCATATTTTCTTGGTTTTATTACGGATCTAACTTTTAACTTAGGTTGAAATTAAAAATAAACATCTATACAAAATATATGCTCACCATCACATCCATCAAACCGATCGTAAAACTCGAGAAGCGTATCAACAAGGCTGTCGTTAAATCAGCTGTGAAGGTGATTGACAGGGTGTATAAGGATCGGGACTATGCTCGGTTCTATGTCCTCGAGACGGTCGCCCGTGTCCCATACTTCTCATTTGTGTCTGTTTTACATTTGTACGAAACCCTTGGTGTGTGGCGTAAGGCTGACTTCTTAGAGACACACTTCGCACAGACAATGAATGAGTACCACCACCTTCTTATCATGGAGGACTTGGGTGGTGATGAGCGCTTTGTGGATCGTTTGTTCGCACAGCACACAGCCTTCGCATACTATTGGCTGACATGTCTCCTATACGTGGTGTCACCTAGGATGGCGTACAACCTCTCCGAACAGGTGGAGGAACATGCCTATCACACCTATGACGAATTCCTCAAGCAGAATGGAGCAAGTCTCTCTCTTGAGAAACCACCAGCTGTGGCTTCGAACTACTACGATGATGTCCAGAGTTTATATGACGTATTCGTCAACGTTCGAAACGATGAAGGTGATCACGTGAAGACGATGCAAGCCTGTCAAAACTTTCTTGAAGTAAAGTAAGAGATGTACCTCTACCTGATAGCTGCTATCTTTGTACTGTTCTTGGTGATGCAGAACCGATCGAGAGGTACTAAGAACTCAATCGAAAAAATGGTAAAACAGGCGGCACAGTATGCCATCACAGCACAACAAGACTCGTCACCAGTCATGTCTGTGAGAAATGCAAACTACGCTGTCGGATTTCTTCATGCCCTCAGTAACATCGCCACGGATACACAAATCCATAATGCTACAGGAATCGATGTGAAGAAGTTTAAGGAACACATCATGAACGTTCAAGAGATGGTGACGAAGAAGACTGTTGATAAGTTCCCAGACTTTGAGGGCCAAGTTGACATGTACCTTTCTGAAATTGCATAAAAAACCTAAGTGAAGTTTGGTAATCCAAAAAATCAAGAAACAAAAATGGAAGTCATTCGAGATACCATGTGGGAGCGTTGCCTCAATGACGCGGTCAAGATGTACCGTCTCAGTGAGGCAAATGATGCATGCTACAATCTCGCAGATGCGACATGGAAATGTAAGATGTCCTACAAGAGACATCAGGAGAAGAAGGAATCGAGAAAGTTGATCGTCATTGACAAACCCCCAGATGTAGTGAATGAACAGAGAACATCTAAAAAGATTTGTTGTGCGACGACCATGTCTGGAAAATCCTGTTCATTCAAAGCTGTGTGTGGTGATTACTGTAAGAAACATAGTGTGAAGAATGCGATCATTGGGATGAAGGTGGATGTGAGCAAAATTAAAATCGATGAGTAATAGAAAGATGATGTTAGACCAAGAAAGTCTTAGACCTGTAATAATAGCGATGGCGCTTTACATCACAATCAGCACTCTCCTACCCCGTATAGTTAAGAAGCCTACAGGTGTCCAAGTCATCGATGATCTCGTGATGACAGCGATCGCACAAAAGGATTCACTGATGAGCGGTACCATTCTCATCGGTCTTATCGTTCTCGCTACCAACTATATTCAAGATGAATTCTTCTAGAACATTTTCCCTTCCAACTAGATTTTTTGTGTGCAGGTGATCCATGTGTCGAACACGATTATCGTATGCGTGTCTCATGTACTCCAAGAGTTGGTCAAAGTTTGGTTTTCCCCAAACCATTCCCTTTTTGAAGAGGAAGTCATCCTTCTCCAACTCTTGAAGTCCACAGTCGATAGTATATGGTGTCTTGATGTATTCAGGTGCACCACCATAATCCGTTATGATCACAGGTTTATCCCTCAATGCAGCTTCGACAGCACCCATACCTATACCTTCAGAATGTGAGAAACTTACATAACAATCACAACGATTATGAAGATCATCCATTTGTTCATCTGAGATGAGTTCGTTAATGACCTCTACACGGGGTAATTGGATGTCTATGGGTTGTCGACACGTTGCCTTTACGACGAGACGTGAGTTTGGTTCATTCAATCGAATGAATGCTTGTAGTACATCTCGAAACCTTTTCCGAGGATCCATGATGTTTCCGATGTGATAAAATGTGTATGGTTTCTCCACCGGTTTAGGAACATGTGCATGAATGACATAGAATTCATTTTCAGGAAATTGTCGAGAGAAGACCCTCTTACAAAATTCACTAGGAACAGCCACTTTCTTGAACTCCTTCATAATGAGACCATAGTCTTCATGAACTGTTTCGGTTTCGCAGATGGTCATGCATGCGAGATTTTTAACCCGTGTTCGCACATACTTGAGATATTCCAAGTGATCATAAATTGGTAGCATATAAATCAGGCCGTGTTCACTTTCAGGAAGTTGAGACCCGTATACATGATAACTCGAATCTGGTTTAAATAATCTGGTATACTTCAATGCTTGATTTCCTATACCCGTGTTGAGATTAGGACCTATGATGATCATTTGATTTAAAGATAATCTTTCTTTTATATATAGTACAATGGATTCTCTACGCAAAGAGATTGAACAGGAGATGAAGCGCGCCCGCCTCGATAAGGGACGTCTTTATGACCTTATTCTTAAGATCGTCGACAACGTCGGTACAGGTGGTGTTGGTCCCCAGGGCCCCACTGGTCCCGCTGGTCCCGCTGGTCCCACTGGTCCCGCTGGTCCCGCCTGTGAATGTAAGTGTGTCTCAAAGGAGGTTCCTACCAAGGCTCCCACCAAGGCGTCCACGACGAAGAAGGCCCCAACCAAAAAGAAGGTTACCGTCTAAACGAATATAAAGTTGTATCTCCCATTATAAATACATGCTGGCCGTTAGACCACTGCGTATTTATAACATGAGTGAAAAACATTGGCGACAATATTCTCCTGAAACACCAAGGCGACCGATTATCGTGAAGGCCGCAACTACCGAAGTTGAAAAACTTAAGGCTGAGCTAAAGAAGCATAGGGAGGCTGAACAAAAGATTAAGAGACATGCAAAATGGATGTTGCGCTCAACTCAATCGGCTCACAAAGATGCGAAGGATGTCATAGAGATTCTCAAGGACCTATATGGTGACGACGCATTTGAGTAAAAGATAAAATATAAGTTAAAGTTATATGGGTGGTAAACTACTCAAAGTGGATAAAATTATACCAGAAGGTGGCACTCTCGAAATAGCGGGGGTGGTTAATGGTGTGGGTATTGAATATCAGACACAATGGGACCATTCGTCACTGGAATTTGACAATATTGGTTATACACTTGGTAATGTTGGTATTCGGACAGGAGATCCCGATGCCACCCTCCATGTCGAGGGTAACGTTTATATGTTATCGAACCTCGAAGTCGGTACAGCGAATTTGTACGTGGATACTGAAACAACTAGAGTTGGTGTAGGTACCAAAACACCCCAAGCAACTCTTCACGTTGAAGGAAATGTGTATGCGTCTTCTAATATTGGAATTGGGACGAATACCCCACAGTACTTTCTCGATGTACATGGGACGGCTAATGTAGGGGCTTTGACGACGACGAGTGTTTCGGGGGATGGATACCTCCTATCAAATATTGCAGCTTCCGCGGTTGTCGGTGGCGCTGGGGTATGGACGATAAACACTGATGACACTATATTCTATCAAACCAGTAATGTGGGTATCGGTAAAACAGATCCTACAACGGAACTTGATGTTGATGGAACTGTCACAGCGACTGAATTTGTTGGACCACTCACTGGTCGCGCATCCATAGCAACGAATGCAGATAATGTGAGTAATGTATATGTCACCGTACAATCGGATGTCAACACTGGTACCAGACGAATCATTTTTGGACCTAATGATAGTGCTAGTGGTAATAGATCGTTATTTTCACACCCAGGTCTTACTTATGTAGCGAGTACGGGTATCTTAACCGCACCCGAATTTTCGGGAATAGGTACACGACTTACTGGTTTGGTCCAGGCAAATATGCCCGGACTGGTGGCAGATCGCGTAAAGATTGGGAGTGGGGCGGGTGGGACAGGTCAGGGTTCTCCAACCATTGCCATTGGAAAAGATGCAGGTACGACAAATCAACATAACAATTCCATCATTCTCAACGCATCTGGAGTTGCACTAAACAGTGGAGGTACGTCTCGCTTTTATGTAAAGCCTGTCCGTGGCGGTAACATCCCTGGGAGTGCACTCGCGTATACAAGTGACGGTGAGATCGTGGAGGAGACGAATGTACATTTCGACGATTCTGGTAATATAGGAATTGGGGTAACAGATCCACAACATAAACTCGACGTAAATGGAGATATTAACATCGCAACAGGTTTTACACTAAAAAGAGATGGTTCTGAAGTAGTGTTTAGTAACTGGACGACTGATACAAATGGAATTAATCGCGGTGTGGGAAATGTTGGTATTGGGGGTGTTTCAGATGCAACAAATAAACTTAAAGTGCATGGCAGTATTCTGGCAACTTCGAACCTCGAGGTAACTGGAAATATTCTAGCAACTTCGAACCTTGAGGTTGGTACAGCCAACCTCGTTGTGAATACTTCGACGTCTAGAGTAGGGATTGGGGTAACAGATCCACAACATAAACTCGACGTAAATGGAGATATTAACATTGCGACAGGTTCCACATTAAGAATAGGGGGTACTGAGGCTGTTTTTAGTAATTGGACTGTGAATGGTGACAATATTTCTAGGTCAATAGGGAATGTCGGTATTGGGGGTGCAGCGGATGCAGACAATGGACTTAAAGTACATGGCAGTATTTTAGCAACTTCGACCCTCGAGGTTGGTACAGCCAACCTTTATGTGGATACTTCGACGTCTAACGTGGGGATTGGAATGACAACCCCACAATTCACACTCGACGTAAATGGAGATATTAACATCGACTCGGAATCTAAATTTAGAATAGCGGGTGATCCAGTAGGTATCTGGACAACTGAGACAAATGGAATTAGTTACACTGCGGGGAATGTCGGCATTGGAGGTGCAGCGGATGCAACAAATGAACTTAAAGTATATGGAAATGTTCTGGCAACTCATGACATTGTGGCTTTCTCAGATCGGCGTCTCAAATCGAATATAGAGCGCATCGAGGGAGCCCTCGATAAGGTATGTGCCCTCGGGGGGTACACGTTCACGATGAATGATAAACCCTCAACTGGTCTCATAGCACAGGAGGTTCTCGAAGTTCTTCCGGAAGCAGTCCACGGGTCAGAGGAAACACAATATTCACTCGCGTACGGGAATATGATCGGTCTACTCGTGGAGGCTGTAAAAGAATTACGCGCACTCATTTAATTTTTTTTTCAAGGGTACTTCATCCATCCTTGACAAATGTAACTTACGTGGCGTTATTCGGGAATGAACGTCCCCGTCCCCATATAATACGGACAGCACCACCCGCACCTGCAAGACCGGCACCCGTATAACTAGACACGGCGCCACCACCACCACCATAAGAGCCACCTACAGCGTTATTTGGTAAACCGCCATCAGAACCACCGGAACCACCTTTACCATTAATTCCACTTGTTATCGCACTATATCTTGTCGAACCCCCAGAGCCACTACTACCTTCACCATAT
>Ga0209929_1000386_pt1 | contig 16710 bp, 14 predicted proteins | sample SalPon2_C_H2O_MG_2_FD_185731 | JGI IMG/M metagenome (GOLD analysis project Ga0209929, IMG submission 185731) | Salt pond water microbial communities from South San Francisco under conditions of wetland restoration - Salt Pond MetaG SF2_C_H2O_MG... ... | reverse complement strand
ATTTTCAATCATTTCGTTTCCTTTTATCATTATCATAACACTATAATATACAAATACTATTTGTAAATGTCAAGCTTTTTTTTTAATTATTTTCTTCAAAGAGTTCTTCTTCACAATCATCACAAAGGAAAAAGCCGTCTATTTCAACACCACACTCTTCACATATTATCTCATCAATCATACTATAATATACAATGAATAAATGACAATGTCAAGTAAAAACTTCAAAAAAACTTCTAATAATTATATTAAAATAAGTTCTTTTAAGAAATCACTTTTTTTCATTTCGTTATATTTATTAATGTAATAGAAAATTCTTATTTATAGGAGAAAGAAAGTGGCTGATTTTATAGACCCAAACGAAATATTTTTTACACCATTTGAACCAAAATTATCAAATAGGTTCATTATGGAAATTGACGGAATACCATCATTTATGGTGCAATCTTTCGCAAGACCAAACATTGAGTTTGAAGAAATAGTAATTCCACATATCAATACAAAAAGATATGTAAAAGGTAGACCAACTTGGTCAGATGTGGAAGTAAAACTATATGACCCAATCGTCCCAAGTGGAGCACAAGCAGTTATGGAGTGGGTAAGACTACACCACGAATCAGTAACGGGTCGTGACGGATATTCTGACTTTTATAAAAAAGATATTACATTTAATGTATTAGGGCCAGTCGGTGATAAAGTTGAAGAGTGGACATTAAAAGGAGCATTTATTAAAAGTGCTAACTTTAGTGATTTCGGATTTGATGCAGCTAACATAGCAGACATCACACTAACTTTAAGATACGACTACGCTGTATTACAATTCTAAGGAGAATAGTTATGTGGGCAATATTTAAAGACAACAATGAATACAACGAAAAATCAATAATTGGTTTCGGTGCATTCACAGTAATGGTTTTATTTGCATTTGCAGATGTTGTTACTGGACTTATGGGTAAAGATTTAGTTATCAATGATGTGGTATACAATTCTTTCCTATTCACTACATTAGGTAGTTTCGGTATCGCAGGTGCAGAAAAAGTTTTAAAAAAATAAGTTATTAATTCAGTATTAATCAAGGAGTAAACAATGGCTGAAAATCAGTACGGATTTCCTACTGAAGTTCTATCTTTACCTTCACAGGGATTATTGTATCCCGAAGATAGTCCTTTGCGTAATGGAACCATAGATGTCAAATATATGACAGCAAAAGAGGAAGATATCTTAACTTCCACAAATCTAATTCAACAAGGTGTAGTTTTAGATAGATTATTGGAAAGTGTAATCGCAGACAAAGGTATCAAATTAGATGACCTACTTGTCGGTGATAAAAATGCACTTCTATTAGGAACTCGTATTTTGGGGTATGGTAAAGATTATAGATGTACCATTACAGACCCAGATACAGAGGAACAAGTAGAACATACAATAGATTTATCTACAATACAACACAAATCAATAGATGAAAAATCATTTGAAAATGGAAATCTATTTAGTTTTGAATTACCGAACTCTAAAAGAGTATTAGAATTTAAAGTTCTAACTCACGGAGACGAAAAGAAACTTCAAGAAATAAATGAAACCTATGAAAATGCAAAAAAGATAACAGGTATTGACCACTCTATGACAAATAGAATGAAATATCAAATCGTATCAATAGACGGAAAAACAGACCAAAAAGAAATAGACAAGTTTGTTGATAACGACTTCTTAGCATTAGATTCAAGAGCATTCAGATTATATCGAGATAAACTAAACCCAGATGTCGAAATGGTGTTTGACTATACAAGTCAGACTGGTAAAAAACATAAAGTTGATTTACCAATAAATGTAGAATTTTTTTGGCCAGCCGCCGAGTAATAGGGCGGCCATACACGAAGAACTCTTTAACATTGCCTATTATGGTAATGGATTCAACCACGACGAACTATACAATATGCCAGTATTCTTAAGAAAATTCTATGCTCAAAAATTAATAGACGCAAAGAAAAAAGAATCTGAACTAATCAAAGATGTTCAACGAGGAAAAAGTCAACCACCAAGTTACCAAAAATCTTAAAACTTGATATTTATTATTGATGAAAAACAAACTTACAGAACGACAAAAAATCAACGAATTTATCGGTAAAGCACTTGAAAGGTTTTTAACCAACCGAGCAAGTAAATCTCTTGATAAATTTATGAAAACTGACCCGGCGCTACGCAAGAAAATTAACACTATGAATGACAAAGCTCTTGATGTATTAAACCACTTAGAAAAGGTTAAGCAGGGTAAAGTTAAACTTAGATAAAGTATTTTCGTTTTTCGTTTATATCAATTCACACACATTATAAAATATGGCTAAAACAAGACAGCAAAATCTGAACGATATGTTTGGTTCTATTGACAAACTCAATACCAAACTTGACAAATTATCATCTACCGTAGAAAACTTAGATACTAAACTATCTTCGGTGGAAAAGGGTAGTGCTGAAGAAGCAAATCTTATAAATAAAAAAAATAAAGCCATAGAAGAAGAAACCAAAGTCACAAAAGAATCTACAAAGAAAGAAAAAGAAAAAGTTGAAAGTATAGAAGAATCGATTGAAAAGACTGATAGTTGGACTGAAGCTATCATAAAAAGTGCAGATGAAGCCAGTGTTGGTTTTACACAAGTAAAGAAAATGTTTGGAGAATCTGGTAATAGTTTTATCGATAGTTTTACCGACTATGCAGAAATCATACTAAGTTCTGGAAAAGACCTTGATACAAATGATATAGGTAAAAAAACTCTTAAATCAGTTGGTGGTATATTTGAAAACATAGCTAATATAGCAAATGATGAATATACAAGTTTTGATAGAAAAGCTTCAGATAAAAAACGAAAAGAACTTGAAAAATCAGGCGCAGGTGATGTAGACCTTGACTTGTTTGATTCAGCAGTAGCAGCTGCAGAAGCAACTGATACGGTGGTACAGCAATCGGAGAAATTAGTTGATTCAACACAAGCGTTGGGTAAACAACTTAGTTCAACGGTTCAAAGTATTCCATTAATTGGTGGATTTTTAGATAAACATTTACAAAAAGGTTTAACAAGTCTTGGACAAAATTTAAAATCAAATTTACTTAAAAATATAAACTTATCAAATAAAGGAACGAAAAATATAGGAAAAGGATTTACAGGAACATTAGGGCCAATTAGAGCGATGGGTGCAGCAATCGGAACAGCTACGGGTGGTGTTACAATATTGATTGGACTTTTAGTAGCGGCAGCAGCATTACTAATCGGAATGGCAAAACGAGCAAGAGATTTTGCTGGTGAAGCCAATATAGGTTTTATGCAATCAGTAAAACTACAAGGTGAATTCTTGAAAGCTGATGCTATGTTGGTTGGAACTGGTAAAAAATCAACAGATATTGGAAAAGAATTAATTCAAAACTATGGAACATTAGCAAATGTTAATGCGGATGCTATAAAACAAATAGGGCAAATGTCCGTAAAATTTGGTGTTGCAACAGACGACTTAATTAAATTCCAAAAAGGATTTTCAGATGTAACGGGAGCATCAGCAGATGTTGCTAACGATGTTGTTAGAGCAGTTGGTGATATGGCAGCAGGAGCTGGTGTAGCTGCAGGTGCAGTAATAAAAGATATATCAGGTAGTATGGAAGCGTTTGCAAGATTTTCTACTGAGGGTGCTATGGGTATGGCTGAAGCTGCAATTGAAGCAGCTAAAATTGGTTCAAACTTAAGTGAGGTTGTTAAAATGGCAGACGCACTATTAAATTTTGAATCCAGTATCACAGCAGAATTTGAAGCACAAGTCTTAACGGGTAAAGCACTAAACCTTGAAAAAGCAAGAGAAGCTGCACTTCAAGGAGATTTCGCAACATTAACACAAGAAATACAACAGCAAGTTGGTGGATTAGGTAATTTACAAGCAATGAATGTTATTCAAAAAGATTCTATCGCAACTGCACTTGGTATTAGTGTAGCAGAATTAACAAAGATTGCTCGTGGTGAAGCAATAGATAACGAAGAATCACCAGAATTAAAAGCACAAAAAAGAACAAATCAAATCTTAATTGACGGATTTACAGGAAACAAAGAAGCATTAGAAAACATCGGTAAGAAATCAGCTGATAGTTCCGGTGGTATGTTTGGGGATTTTTTATAGGATAAATTATGGCACTTATTGAATTAAAATCAAACTTAGCAGCAGACCCAGATTACAATAAACAAAGTTTAGAAGAATCTAAAAGGGATAATGCAAAACTAAACCACAGAAAGTTTAGACCAGACGAGGACCAACTAATCCATAGAGAGATTGGAGACGGATACAACTCAACTAAATTGGACGGGGGATTTGTTCGTGGTGGAGCAGGACTACAAGCAGAACGAACCATTGAAGATACAAAAAGAATTGGTAAGTTTTTATTTTCACCAAAAGGAGCGTTGTTCACATTAAAACAATCCGTTTTACAAAATCAAAACAAACAAAGAAATGCAAATATTTATGACCCAACATCAATTTTAAAAAATCTACCTTCAATAGCACATTTCCAACGACACGTTAATGAAGATTTATTTTCTGAAGGGTTATCATTGAGTGGTATAGCACAACAATTAATCGGTGGAGACGCTGATAATCAATATATAAAATTTATCAAAACAAAAGGAGATAAATTTGGAACAAAATATGAAGATGTTGTAGATTCAGTAACTTACTTTCAACAAAAAGGAAAGAAAAAATTACAAGTTGAGTATGGTGAGTTTGATGAAACAAAATTACCAAAAGATTTTATTAAATTTAGAATTAGAGATTTGGTAAATGGAAAGTGGATTATATTTCCTGCTTTCTTAACATCAGATATTGTGGATAATTCACAAGCAAGTTATGAAGAAATAAATTATGTTGGTAGACCAGACGCTGTTCATATTTATAAAAATACTAAGCGTTCATTTAGTATTGGATTTAAAGTCGTAGCAACCAACAAAGCTGATATTAAGTTAATTTGGAAAAAAATAGATAGATTAAAAGGATTAGCACAACCAGCATATAAACCATTTTTAAACACTACGAATAAAGTAAAAGAAACTACAGAAACCGATATATTTACAAGACCAACCGCACCTATGGTTTCATTAACGATTGGTGATGTATTTAAAAATACAGTTGGATACTTTGATTCAATTAGTGTAACGATACCACAAGCAAGTAATACTTGGGAAACAGAAGAAGGAACACAACTACCAGTTATATGTGATGTTTCTTTAAGTTTCATACACATAGGTAATGTAACACCAACAATAGATAGTCCAAATTATGGTAGTCAAGATTTTACAGATAAAAAGGATATATTTATACAAGAAACAAAAGACAACACAGCAGCTTCAAAAGAAGTAGAAGCAGGAAAAGAAGTTTCACAACAAAATTCAAAAGAATTAAGTAGTGAAGAGAGGCGAGCACAAATATTGGCAGAAGCTTATAAAGTTCGAGATGACGCCAATCATTATGGACGATAGTTATGAGTAGATATGATAAATCAAAAGTATTTAGAGATGAAAACGGAGTTCGTTATCTAAATAGAATACAATATCCGAAGATTGAAATTAGTGATAGTGATGTTACAATTACTGGACTATATGGACAACGACTTGAAAACTTAGCACATAAATTCTATGGTAATGTAGAATTATGGTGGATAATTGCCAGAGCAAACGGACAACTTGATGGTTCCAGTTATATGATTCCAGGTAAAGAATATCGTATTCCACAAAATCTTGCTCGTATCATAGAGGACTTCGAGGAGTTGAATAGATAATGAGTGCATTTGAAAGTTCTCAAATACACGCAAAAGTCCAACAAGCACTATTCAGAAGAATGTTGGCAGTCAATAGGTTAGTTCCTAATGGTGTAGAAAGTCCAGGTGTTGGTTCAGCACAAAATTTAAAAGATTCATTAGCAACAGGTCAAGCATTTTTACCACAGGATATTGTTGGAGATAAAAATCCATATGAACAACAAATAATTCGTAGTGCTTTTTGTAAAGTTAGTGCTGATGTACTTGTTGGAAAAGATATAATGAACTTCTCAAGTTATATTACGGGTGGACCAGGTGGTAAAGGAGAAGCAACACAAGCAAACAGACCTATATCATTCAAAGATAAGATAAACCCAGACTCTAATTCTTATCGTGGAGATACTGGTGTACAAAGTGTATCGATAGCACAAAAAAGTTATTTTATGAACGAGATAACTATCAACTGGGTTTGTCCGGACCCTATGGATTTTGAATCAAGAATACAACCTATATTTTTAAAACACGGAAGAATGATTTTTGTAGAGTTTGGATTCGGTATAAACAGTTCAAAGGAGTTTGAACAACTATCACAAATAGGAACAAAGACTTTAAAAAAACTTGATAGAGAAATACTATTATTAAACTCAGCTCACCCAGACAAGTATCAAGTTTTTAGAGGGTTGGTAACCAAGTATGATTTTAAGATTACTGATTATGGTGGATATTCCGGAACTATAACTTTAGCTTCAAAAGGAAAAAATGTATTAGAAACACCAATCCAAAAAGCAACACAACAAACATCTACCTCAACATCAACAGAACTCGGAGTAAATGATTACAAAAATAAACTAAAAGAAAAAATTGAAAAAGAAAATAAAACCATAGACGACCAGGGTGAAGATTTTATTGGACCACAAAAGTCTACTGAAAAAGAATTAAAAGATAAGTTTTCCGATACAGAAGTTCACTTTAAAGCAGTTATTGAAGCACTACCAGAAGTTGTAGATAGATATGTAAAAGAAGCTCCACCAAAAGGAGTTAGTATTACGGAAGACAACAAAGGTAGGAAAGACGCTGTTATACCACCAGTAAGAAAGTTAAATTACTATTATAAAAATGGTGCGATGAACTACTTTTTTGGAGCAGGTGTAGATATAAATCCCGACGACGACACTTGGTTTGGACCAGTAGTTACAAAGTTGTATGAAGAAGTTAAACAAGCTGGTGGTGAATTAGTAGATAGTGAAGAAACTTGGTGGAAAAGAACTTGGGGTGGGGTAAAACTTTTAGGAGCTGCTGCATTAGCAGTAGCTGGAGCAGTAGGTAGTGGAGTTGTAGCTACTGGGGTAGCAGTAGTTGCTACTGGAGCTGCAGTTGTTGGTGCGGGTAGAGCACTCCTTAAAGTAGGAAAAATGGCAACGGAAGAATTATTTGAAAGTGAAATAAATGACAAACAAGAAAAATCTACACACTTAGTTACTTGGGGTTGGTTTGAAGACCACATACTAAATTCATTTTTTCAAGTTCAATCATCAACCAATACAGGTGAAGGAACTCAAACACTACAACAAATTCGTAGTGTTCATTTACCTTACAACTATGAAGTAGAACAATACAATACAGAAGAAGGAAAAAAAGAATCTCAAAGTAATAGACAAACTAAATCCTATAATGAAGCTTTGAAAGTAGAAAGAGAATCACAAGAGGAAGGTAATGAAGCTTCAACTGAAGAGGAATTTCAAAATGTACAAAGATTAATTGAAGCTAATGACAAAATGTCAGTAGTTTCAGATTCTAAGTATTTAGTGAGTAATCGTTGTGCAAATAGTCCTTCATTACAAAGTATTGGATTGGATAGTGTTGTGATACCAGGACAAACTAATAAATTCTGGGAAGAAGAAGTGGTTAGTGGAAGTCAAGCAGAACCAATTCCAGACCAACAGCTGGACGCAGGACAAGCAGTAGTAGCAATCGGAACAACAGTAGCAACAGCTGCTGGATTAGCTAATCCATTTACTTTAGCACCAGCTGCTGCTTATTTGTTCAAAAAAAGAAGTCAAAATATCGACCAACAAGTTGTAAGAAAATTATATGGAGTTATTAATGAGGAATTTCCAAGTTTTAAAGTTGATGATAGTTTGGAAAGTGGATACATTAGAAATTTAGTTTTTGATGTAAAGTATTTACAAGATAGTTTTAAAGACATTACAAACTTAAAACAAGGATTAAGAGATTTCTGGTCAAAGGTAAAAACCGATATGTTTGATTACAATGGATTTCAAATAACACAAGACTTATCTGATGATGGAAGAGTAGGAATTACAGATACCAAATATCAAAATCCAATAGAAAATGCAAAAGATTTATTAAGTTCAAAAAAACAATCACAAGCAGAAGAGTTCGCAGATGAAAAAGCATTATCAAACAAAATGTTTTTCTTACCAGTTTATACAAAAAGTTCTATTGTTAGAAGTTTCTCAGTTGGTTTAAAATTAACAGACAAAGCAGCATCTATGGCTGCACTTGGCTCTAATATCGGAACAGATGGTAAAAGTCCGACATATCATTATGATGTAGGTATCGAATCTTTTGCTCAAGCAACCGCACTACAAAGTGGTCCTGACAAATCAGTAAACAAAGAAACTGCGGATACTTATAATCTAACAAAAGAACAAGTAGAACGAGAACAAAAATTGAAAAATTTAGTTGTAAATGACTTACATACTTTTGTTGGTGGAACAGATAAAATTGGTTCAAGTGCAGTTACTGAACACGGAAACAACTCAGGCAAAACAGGTGACATAACTGATAACTCAGGTGTAGACTTTTCTGGTGTATCGGAAGTTTTGAAAAATATAGATGATATAAATAATGAACTTGAAAATCTCGAAGATACAAAAAATAAAGATGGAGGTAAAGATAGTAAAGAAACATTAGGTTCCATATATGATAACAAGGGTAGAATGAAAAAACGACCTAAAGAACTGATTTCATCTACGATAAATAAAAGTTTAGGTCCAAATCCAAATCAAGAAGGACATTACAATTTAAACAAAACCATAATACCAATAGAATTATCACTTACATTAGACGGAATAGGTGGTTTACGAGTGGGTAATATGTTCAAAACAGATTACTTACCAGAACTATATAGAAAGTATTCATATTTTACAATAACTGAAGTTTCTCACGCAGTTGGAATAGGTGGGTGGACAACTGATATTACTGCTATGATGAAATTGGATAGAGTTAAAATGATTGAGGACGGACTTATTACCAAAAGAGGTGGTAATGTTTCTACAAAAGCAAGCAACGAAGAACTTTTACAAAATGCACAAGATGCCGGCCGTGATTATTATTTTAATAATGAAGGAAAATATACGGTAATTCAAAAACCAACAGACGAACCAGACAAAACAGCTGAGGAAAAAGAATTAATTCAACCAGTAGAAGAAACAATCACCAGAACAGAACCTACAATAAATAGAACAGACGGAGTAAGACTAAAAAGTGGGAAGGTTTTGTACCCAAGAGATGAAGGTTATGAAGAAGCTAACATTGTTAAAAAACGAGAGTTTGATAAAAAAAGAAAAGATGAAATACCAAGTATTGTACCAGACCCAACTCAACCTTCATCATACAATACAAAAGGTTAAAAAAATTACATTTTGATTATATAAATCAATACTTATTGTAAATGGTTATAGTAAATACAGATATTCTATTCAACCAACTCAAACAACAAATACAATCAAAACCATTTGTATTATTGCAAATGTATTCAGATGTTCAACAACATCCACAAGAAAATCGTATTAGTTGTTATTGGGTTGATTTTCAAGACGAACAATATATTGTTCCGATTCACCATACAGAACAATTTCAAGACACCTTAGAAATGATTAAAACCGACCAAACGATTTATGTTCAAGATTTAAAACAATATTATCACAATACATTGGTATTCAGTAAAGACATTAGGGATATGAATTGGGCACACTATCAACAAACCAATCAACCATATGATTCAGAACAACACTTAACCAATGCACATCATCATCAATACAGATTACATTATGATAAACAAAACATAAATGATGTAATTCCATTAGTGAAACACGCAGAATACTTTGAACCAATATCACGAGAACTATATAAGTCATACGAACAACACGACCAAACCATACTGGAAAACCTATACCAAATAGAACGAAACGGATTGAAAACTTATGAAAAAATCGTATATTCAGAATACAATCCATACACTTCAACAGGTCGTCCAAGTAATCGTTTCGGTGGATTAAACTTCGCAGCACTAAACAAATCAGACGGAAGTAGAAAACAATTCATCAGTAGATTTAACAATGGAGTATTGGTTGAAATGGACTTTGATGCTTATCACTTACGATTAATCGGAGAGATTATCGGTTATGAATTCCCTAAAACATCAGTCCACGAACATATGGCAGAACTATATGGATTACCTTATGATGAAGCAAAAGCCCTATCATTTAAGTATTTATATGGAGGTATTACAGATGAGGTATCAAACAACCCATTTTTCTCAAAAGTAAACGATTATATTAAATTACTCTGGCAGGACTATAAAACTAACAATTTTGTTCAATCTTATATTTATAATAGAAGAATATATAGGAAAAATCTACAAGATATGAATCCAAATAAATTGTTCAATTATATGATACAATTAATGGAAACGGAAAACAATATCAAGATTTTGAATACATTACAACCTAAGTTACAGGAATACAATAGTAAATTAATATTGTATAACTACGACGCATTTTTATTTGACTTTGATACCAAAGACGGATTAGAGTTTTTAAAAATGGTAAAAGAAACCATAGAGAGTGGTGGTAAGTATCCGGTTAAAACCAGTAGAGGAGTTAACTATCACGAAATGGACGACATAACGGAGAGACTTAAATGAGCGATATAAAGAACTTATCAAAAATCACTACTCGTTATACCAACAAAGAAGGTATAGCAAACCCAGTAAACCAAAAGCATGATTTTTCAAAACCAACCGTGGTGAGTATTTCAAAAGATGAAATGGAATTATTACATCAAGACGGAAGATTAGAAAAAGACGGAATAACAATTATAGCAGATGAATAATTGGAAAAAAATACTCAACGAGTTAAGTTATAGGGTTTCTACTGGTATTCCAGATTTACGAAACGAACAACACTTAATGAAATTGTGGGACATTTTAAAAGAACATAATTGGTCAGTTGATGCGCGAGTAGAATTACTTAAACGATTAGACGAACAAGGTAAAGAAAGACCTTGTCCTATTTGTGAATCTCAATGTCAACAAGGACAAACAACTGCTGCGACAGGTTGTATATCCAAGTCAGGTGGTGGAAAACAAACAAGTGGTCAAGTAGAACCAACAGATAATAAACCAAAAGCACCAACCGAAGAACCAAAAAAGAAAAAAAAGAAAGTAAAAAAGAAAAGGTCAAAGGAAGAAAGAGCAAAAAGAGTAAAAGATGACTTAACTTCTATAAATGAGATAGAAGACGATAAAGAAGCTCACAAAAAAATGAGAGAAAAACAAGCTGAAAGAAGAGATGAAATTTATAAAGGAGCAGACTTTCCAGCAGGAAACGAGGGCTCGGTTACAGGAGAAAATGGTGGTGGTATTGCATTAGAAGAACTTTCAAAAAATCCAGATATGACAGAAGACCAATTTGTCGACCAAGAACTAAAAAGAATGGAAGAAGCTTGTAAGGAAAATCCAAAAGGTTGTCTTTTGAAAAAATTAGGTAGTGAAGAAAAAGCAAAAGAGTGGTTATCAATAGGATATAGAACAGGAAAAAATGAAAAACGAGAACTTGAGGAAAATCCAAAATATAATGCAAAAGTTCCACAAGAAGAACCTTATCCTTCTGGACACATAATGGACTATCAAGGGAAAGAATTGGTAAGAAATGCAATAGAACGAGGATTAAAATCTTGTGATAAATTAAAAAATCCTAAACAAAGAAAAGAATGTGTTAATCATCATAACAAACAATTAAGATATTTGGAAGAAAGAAAAGAAACTGATACAGGAGTTATATACGAAACAAAAGACGGATACATAGGTTTCAAACACACATCAAATAAAAGTAGTTTAGACGACCCACACTATAATAAAAGTATTATGTCTAAATTAGAATCAATGAAGATTTCAGCTGAAGGTCAAAAAGAACGAAATGATTTTCCTGGTGACCAGATTGATAAAGCATCTAACGACATAGGAAAAACATCTATTGAAGCAGCTAAAATGGTTAGAAAAACTGATAAAGCCGCTAGTCAATCTATGAACAAACTTGGTAAAGATGCGGAAAGCAGAAAAAGTCTTCGTAAGAATTCAAGTTCTTTATTAAGTAAATTACCAGGTCGTTCATCTACAAAAGGTGATGACTATGCAAATAAAGTGAGAAGTGGTGCAGATGGATATGGTGAAATAAGAAATGAATTAGAAAGATTAGATATAGATGTAGAAAATGCTTCTGACGAACAAATTATGCAAGCTATACAAAACATTATGAGACACGGTACACCGGTATCTTCAGACGCAGAAAAGAAATTGTCTGGTAAAAAAGAGGGTGAAGTTGTTGAAATAGGTGTAGACAAGAATGGTCAAAAAAAATTCGCTCAAATGGTTATGGTTGATGGAAAACTCGAACCAAGAGCATGTGATGAAGACGGAAATCCAATTCACGGTAATAATACTGGAAAATTAATTTATAAAATGTCTGAAATGATTAACACAATGAGGGCAAAGGCTAAAGCAAAAACCAAACCAAAAGGTTGGGGTGATAGAGAGTGGCCACTAAATCCTAATAATGAAGATGACTTAAAAGAATTTGCAAAACAATATGAGTCAGACCCACCACTATCAGTTGAAGAATTAAAATGGATGTTAACATCAGAAGAAGCCGATGAATTAGAAAAAGCAAACGACATCAGAAAAAGAGGTATGGATGCCGCTCACGCTAAAATAGTGACAGATGTTCAAAATTCAGATAAAGAAATAGATGGATTTGATGAAGATGAAAATGGGAATGTTGTAGATGAAAATGGAGACAATGGACCAGCTACACAACAATATGTAGACTCATTTATGGAAGATATGCATTGGAACTCATACATTGACGGAGATAGTGATGGTGTCGGTGATATGAGTATTGATGGACAAAATGTCATACCAGAGGATTTTAGAAGTTGTTTAGGAAAACTATCAGGTGCAGACGAAAGTATAACAAAAGATTTAGAAAGTCAAGACCCTAAAAAACAAAAAGCTGCAAGAAAAGCACTAAAAGCACACTTAAGAAAGAAAATAAGAATTAGTGGTAAAAGAAGTAGTGATGATGAAACAGCAGCCGTAACAGGTAAAAGTAAAGACGCTCACATTTCATTTGATACTATGGTTCCAGATACCAGAAGAGGAGCAAAGGAAGGTGATATGAAACCAATTAGTGTTGGTGAACAAACTTACAGAAGTAAAGGAGTTGGAGTAAATAGTGTAATGGGTGGACTCGGACTTGAAATGAAAGAATGTTTGGGTGGTAAAATGAAAAAGAGAAATAAATAATGAAAACTCAATTACTATGCACCTTTACTTCTAAACCAAGATTAAACGATACCTTGGACATAATCATAACTTGTAATGATGTATTGTATGAAAAAGTATATGTGTTTCAAAATGAAAAAGACTTAGGACAATTAATCTGCACATACAACATAGAATACAAATACGACTATGAAGAAAGTATCATTGATACTATATCTTTACATAGAAAGAAACAAAGTAATACATTGTATACAATCAATGCATTAAACGAAGTTATCAGAGAAAAGAACAACGGAGTTCTTGACAAATCATATATGGTGGATTGGAATGAGTTTTCCAATACACTACTACTCACAAATGAAATGGGATTACAGAAAATCCCTACCAAAATCTACCAAATCGTAGATACAACTTCTTGGAAAAAATAAAAAAAACACTTGACATTGTCATAAATACTTATTATATTATAGTGTAAGTTTTTTGATAATTGAACAAGGCTCGTAATGAGACGAACGACTCTTCGGAGTCAGGCGAGGTGTGGTGTGGGTTCTCATTTAGAAAAAAAAATAAAAAAAAGCTTGACTTTTACATTTTTCCTTGGTATATTATAGTGTAAGTTTTTTGAAAATTGGTAGTAAATTCATCACGGAAATCTTATCGTGTCCGCTGAGGGCGATGTTAACGGCGGTAAGACAGGTGGTTAGGTAAACAAACAAACAAAATCACTTTGGAAACATTGTGTGGTTTGTTCAGATATGCCAGAAGGATAGACATCAAATCAGATACTTGTTTTAGAAATATTACTTGGGGTTTGTTGCCGACTGGGTGTCAAGGGGTGGTGAGAAAAGACGATTGTGGATGCTACTCTTCGGAGTGTGGCCGTTTGATGTTTACTACCGAAAATTTTAATTTTTTATTTTATTTTAATTTAACGAAAGGAGTTTCAACTATGATACTAAAAGTAGTTGGACAAGTAAAAGGACATAAGAATAAGATGACAATGACTCTTGATGTGGAAGCATTAAGGAATTCTTTAATTAAAAACAAAACATTGACATCTAAGAAAATCAAAACAATGGCTAATAAATCTACCAGACTTGCTAATACAAAGAAGTGGGCAGATTTTAAAGACTTTTTTGAAAAGAAAGCTGAAATACAAAATAGTGTTTCTGAAGTTCGTTCTTGGTCTGAAAGAGAAACTTCTTAGAAAAATTAAAAAAATCTCAAAATAAATTACATTTTGGGATTTTTGTTTAATATATATAAATATACTAAGTAGTTTTAGTATTAGTTTTTTGACAATTTGGAATTGGAAAGTAGCAACACCGACGGGTGTTTCTATGGGATTGACTGAAAAATGGGTAGACATTTGAAGCCCATAAAGTAATCCAGACAAAGTTGTGGTGACTTGATAATTGGAAAATATTTTAATTATCTATATCGACAGATATTGTCTAATGTATTTCCGTAAAACAGATAAGATGATTCTTATGACTCTATTGTGGGTAAGGGTAAAACTGAAATCCTACTTAATGGCTGAACAATCTAAACTTGGAGAGATAAAGCATTTGTATAGAAGTTGTATTCACATCAATGAGGAATAACCACCTTGAGATGAACTATCGTAACTGATAGATACAAAGTATAGAGTATGAAAAAATCCAAGACGGAAATTGTGAGTAATCATTAATCTCACATCCCCTATAAAATTCCAAACATTTAAAAGCCCCAACGATTTTTAGTTTCCACCTTTTATACAAACTTTAAAAACAATGGGGCTTTTTTTAAAAATAAATTACATTTTTCTCAATTAGAGTTATATTTATATATGTATTAATAAAGGTTTCACTCACGAAAGTGAAAATTAACAAATGACAAATAAAAAATAGGAGATAGAAAATGGACTTAAATGCAATTCGCAAACGTCTCGGTCAATTACAGACCACAAACAATCGTACTTCCAGTTTATGGAAACCACAACCAGGTAAAACCCAAATTCGTGTAGTACCTTATGAATTTAATAAAGACAATCCTTTTATTGAATTATTCTTTCACTACAATTTGAACAATCGTTCTTATTTATCACCAATCAGTTTTGGTCGTCCAGACCCAATTGAAGAGTTCGCACAAAAACTCAAAGCAAGTGGTAATAAAGAAGATTATCAATTATCTAAAAAATTGGAAGCAAAGATGAGAACCTTTGCACCAGTTATCGTTAGAGGTGAAGAATCACAAGGTGTTAGATTTTGGGGATTCGGTAAAACGGTTTACCAAGAACTTCTTTCAATCATCGCAGACCCAGATTACGGGGACATTACAGACCCAGTAAATGGTCGTGATGTAGTTGTTGAATTTATTTCAGCAGAGGAAAGTGGTGCGAGTTTCCCTACAACAAAGATTAGAGTAAAACCTAATCAAACACCTATTTCAGATGACCCAACTATACTTGAAAAAGTAAAGTCATCTCAAAAGGATATTCGTGACATCTATCAAGAACAATCTTACGATGACTTGACTAATGTATTGAATGAATGGTTAAACCCAGGTGAAGAATCTTCATCAGAGGAATCAACACCAACACAAGCAACTGAAACTTCTACTATGGAAACTAAAAAAGTAAAAGATACATCAGAAGCTTTTGACGAACTATTCAATTCATAAATTAGGAGACTACTATGTCAGTAAATGATGTATTGGCTAAATCATTAGCCGACTCTTTGAATAAAAAATTCAAAGACACGAACAAAGTAGCATATTTCTTAGACGGAAGCGATGCCACACCAACCGATATTAAGGACTTCATCTCAACAGGTAGTTCTACATTGGACTTGGCTATTTCAAATAGACCAGATGGTGGTATCGCAGTCGGTCGTATAACAGAAATAAACGGATTAGAATCAAGTGGTAAATCACTACTTGGTGCTCACATACTTGCAGAAACTCAAAAGAAAGACGGAGTAGCAGTTTATATTGATACTGAAACTTCAGTCAGTCAAGAGTTTATGGAAGTAATCGGTTTAGACTTAAACAAAATGTTATACTTACACTTAGAAACCGTAGAAGAAATATTCGAAGCTATCGAAGAAATCGTAACCAAAGTTAGAGAATCAGACAAAGATAGATGTGTAACAATCTTAGTTGATTCATTAGCAGCAGCTTCAACAAAAGTTGAAATGGATGCGGACTTCGATAAAGACGGATACGCTACATCAAAAGCAATTATCATATCAAAAGCAATGAGAAAAATTACTCAACTTATCGGTAGAGAAAATGTTGCATTGGTATTCACTAATCAATTAAGACAAAAACTCGGAGTAATGTTCGGAGACCCTTGGACAAC